>Ga0307517_10011840_pt1 | contig 12051 bp, 8 predicted proteins | sample 23_EM_MG_FD_194515 | JGI IMG/M metagenome (GOLD analysis project Ga0307517, IMG submission 194515) | Populus trichocarpa ectomycorrhiza microbial communities from riparian zone in the Pacific Northwest, United States - 23_EM | ecosystem: Host-associated > Plants > Roots > Unclassified | place... | reverse complement strand
CATGCTAAAAATGAGAAAGGGTGCCTTTTATGTTACATCCTTGTTCTTTCAAGTTTTTTTAATTATAACCTCCAATTTTATTTCATAACATTGGTCTTTGATTTAACATTAAAATATTCTGACACTTTGTATATGTGAAATAATGTAAAGTGAAAAAAATCTCTAACACATAAAATCATCCTAATATAACTTGGAGAGATTGCAAGGAAATAACGTTTGATAAATAAAAATTTTTATATAAAAAAATGACACTTAATTTATTAGTTATCAAGCCTTGGTGCTAGCATTTTACCGCAGGGCTGGACTATTTTTTTTTTTTTTTAAATGATGTCAAGGTGTCAAAATGAGGTGAAAAAAACACTCATGACAATCTTGTAACTCTAGTAATCAGGGTCAAGCCACCTCAAGATATCTTGTCAAACCCGTGACCCAAATCATGAGATTCGAGTAGCCCAATAAAAAGTAAAACTCGTGCAAACTTTTTAAACTCATGGCCTAAATTATTAGAGCCAAAGCACCTAATATAATAAAATAATAAAGTCCAATTCTAAATCAATCAAATGTCAAATGATAAAATAAAAAAAAATTATACAAAAGGATTTAAAAATAAGCAAGAATAAATCAAAATTAAAATACAAAATAAATTTTATATTTAATTGAAGAGTGAAATTGAAAAAAAAACAAAAAGAAATAAAAGAATGAGGATAAAAATTGACATAAAAATAAAAAAAAAACAATTTTGAAATTAAAAGGTGAAATTGAAAATAATAATATTTTTTCCAACAAAGTCGAGAAAAAAAAATAGAAATCAAAGTAATGAAAATCAAATTGGAAAATATAATATCATCAATTGAATTGAATGATGAAATTGAAAATCACTAAAATTTTTATAAAATGACCAATGATAAAAATTAAAAATCCAAAAAATGAGGAGCATTTTGGAGAATATAATATTTGGTAAATTGAGATTGAATGATGAAATTAAAAACAAATAAAACTTTTACAAAAGAACCAATACCAAAAATTAAAAATCAAAATAATAAGAATTGGAGTTGAAATGTTAACAACCAAGAGGGCCAAACTACAATATTTGGGGGTAGAGAAGGAAAAAAAAATTTTGTTGTCACCAAATCAAACCACCAACGGAGACACGTTACACCAACAGGAAGAGTACATGGTGATGCTTCCAACGGCATAGTAAAATGGTAGTTTTGGACACTGGGAGGCACTATACGCGCCACTCGAAAGGCACATGTGCCTCCCATGCACGCCTACCTTTTTTTTATTTAGCCAAATATGAAATTGTTCTTGAGTTAACTGTGTAATTATAAAAAAACTATTGTGAAAAGCCAAAAATACCCCTTGACCTCGAGCTTAATTTTGTAAGGGTATTTTTTTAATTTCATTGTATATTTCATTATTTATTATTATATTTGTGTAAATATCAAAATGCCTCTAAGCTTAAATTATAATAAAGAAAAAACCATTGTGAAAATATAAAAATTTCTTTTGATATTAAATTTATTTTTTTTCTTTCCAATGATATTTGAGTCTTTTTACTGTGGAATCAAAATAAAAAAAATACATATTTATCCTCATCCTATTTGGAATGATAAATGAGTCATAAAAATACTTTAATGTTCTTAATCCTATTTGGAATGATAAATGAGTCATATAAAAATACTTTAATGTTCTTATAAGTCTGTTTTAAGTGTTTTAGGTATAGAAGTAAAAACACCATTACAAATTAACCAGACATAAAAAGAAATTGCTGAAACAATTCGAATCTATGTTGTATTAAAAATACAGCTGCTTCAAGGTTGTGCTGCTTCCAGTAGTTTCTCGTACACCTGTCTAGCAGACAGATCCTCCACCTGAAAAAAGAAAAGAAAGTTGATATAACTGGAAACAAACTTCGAGTAGCAGAATCATGGATACGTAAATGCTATCTCCAAATGTCCATTATTGACAATTTGGAGAAAAATTAAGGTAGTTGCCAAATACAATGCCTACAATTCTTCTCTTGTTCAGACTGGCAACGTTCCTAGAAACAACAGATTAATTTGGTCTAGACTGGATTGAATGGTCATCAAAGGCAACCAACTAAGAAGATTTATACGGTAATCAGTTCATTTGGACACAAAAATTTCCACATTTTTATCAATTATATCAAACTTGGTATTACTAGTTCTATTTCATATATGCTTGAAATCTATAAAAAAACGAATAACTAAAGCAGTGAAATGATGGTCTACGCAGTATCAGAGAAATTATGTTCCACATAACAAGCTGATCTCCAACAGATAAGCGAGTAGGTGGAAGTATTTAAATGGATCTCAAACAAAACTTCCATCTTCTTGGATTTTACACATTTACAGAAGATGCAAGCACACATGCGCTCGCATGCAAACCTAGGCTGATGAAGAACAGAACTTTCAATTTACTTACAACAAGCAGCTTTGATTTGTTATTCCATCCTCTTTGAAGAGTCATCTGGCTCAGTTTCAGACCTAACACCTGTGTGAGGGAGGATCATGTTAACCTTGGCACGTCAAATTAATGATGTAAGATTCTATGCCTAATTTTACTAGCATGACTTTAAGGGTAGGGTTATAATAGAAGAGCATACCTTGCCCACAAATTCCAAAAGTTCGTTGTTAGCTTCGCCACGGGCAGCGGGGGCAGCTACAGTGACTCGAACATCATCAGCATTCACTCCTGAAAAGAAAAATATTAAACATAATGTTCACGATTTAAAAAAACAATACATGAACAGGCAACAAAAAGCATTAGATAAGACAATTATGATGTTCTCTTCCTTCACCATTCTGAAACTTCTGCATCTTTTTCATGCAACTATAAGTTGAATATAAATGTGTCTACGTAGTATTTGTACGTTTGTATGCTACATTTCATATGCATTCATGCATATCACTGCTTGTGGTTATGACACAGGTGGTTTGTGCCTCTCCAGAATTTCCTCAATTCTAACAAAATATTATGGACATGAGGTCGGATTACAAGTGATCATGCAAGGAGCACAAACCGAGTGGGGAGGGTGTTGCACAGATGCAGGATGACAACAGAGGAAACACTACATTTGTTAACTGGAGAAGACTTTAACAAAATGCATCCCCATGCTTGTTATATCCACCGCACTTCATATAATCACTTCTTATTGATCCAGGAAGTAATTATAACTAAAGGGATGTAATGTGCTAGGAAGATACTATCAATTCTACTGTCAGCTCAGAACTCCATATAGGTCACTCCAATTTTTTCACCAGTACAATAACAGGGGCCTTTTCACTCAATATTCCTTAAGGTTGAGCACTCAACTCTCCCCATTCCTGCTTCTCTCTCTCCCCCTTCACCAAAGAGATACATCCATTTATACTATTTGCATATGCACATTTCCTTGAGTTTGTCAAAAATGAAAACATAATATGTGCCACTTTATGCATGGACAGAACTCAACATCTATGGGGTATATGGATTGGATGCCGAATTTAGTTCAACTGCATCCAACCTGTAAAGCAGGTAGACACATGAGCCAACAGACTACGGACATATCAGCAACTGTTAATTAATTAACACCACTTCATTTGATAATTGTTTAAACAGTGACAGAATGAAGGTCATGTCCATTTTAATTGGGGCCAAGAAGGAGATGCAAGCCAAATAGTATCCAAGATATGCAGATCAAAACATTAGGTTAAAATCACATTACTTGTTATTGCTGATCTTTGTGCACGGTCTTCAACCTCAATGGCCACCTGCACAAGTCCTCCTAATTGTGATATGCAAGGGGGCACAGGAGCATCCTACAGCATATGCCAGAAGACCATATGAGGAAATTTCCAAGGCACACGTTCATTATCATTTTTATGCATAAACATGAAAGGCAGGAAATTATATGATCAATGAACATTGGATAAAATCTCATAATTCATTAAGCAAAAGCTTTGGATGTTTGATTACTCCAAGTCTTAACTCTTAACAACAGTTACTTGTACCTGAGGGTTAGTTTCGGCGGCAACTGTGCTAAGTGCACCATCAACAACATATATAAAAGAAGCAGATTCCAGATCTTCTTCAGCTCGATAGCAAACAAACAGCCCACAGCCCATGCAGTTCATGCGAAATTGCTTCTCAAATTTTCCTTCACCTCTAGACATGAATGATCCAGAATCGTAATGAGCTCTAATGCAATTAGAATCTATCTATCACTGAAACCTCAAGAAATAACATGTACACTCAATAACTTAAAGAAGAACACTTGCAAACATATACTACCTTAGCAGTTCAACATATGACATGAAACGAATCATATGATGGATCGATGCCAGTGAAGAAATAGACAAGTCAACATCTTCAATCTTGATAGTTAGCTTTAAAGATTAACTACCATTTCTAACTTCAAATATACAGCACAGCCTAGAATAGGCATGATGGTTAGAAAAAATAGGTCATGACTCCTGGAAGAGCACTTGTGAATTCCTCCGAAGAAACCATATCAGGAAAGCGTGTGAACATTTGCCAAGAAACAAGGTCTGAGGCGCCTTGCAATAAAATTCCCACCAAAAAAAAAAAAGAATGGCCAAGTAGCCCTTGCATAAAAAGTTTTTTCCATTTCAACCTCAAAGAATCACTTCAATAACAGAGAAGTCAATATCAGATTCCCTTTAGGTTTACTCGTCGACAGCAGCCAAACAACAACTAACTGAAAACAACCTTCCAAACTCGATATTTTTCAATACAAAACCCTCCTCTCGAAAAGCATTCATTCACCTACAATGACTATACCATCACTACATGAAACCAACTAGACGGAAAACCGATACCCTTAAAGTTGTAATGGACAAACAACATAAAAATGAAAGATTGACAGATTCAGTTGGTACTACTATATATAAGTAGAATAAATCCAGCAGCATGTTTCTTTGCGCCCTTAAGAAAATGAAATACCACAAAATAACAAAAGCAGAAAGCAAAGTTAAGAAGCAGAAAGCAATGAATGAAACAAGTAAAGATGGAAGTAAAAATGAAACCTTTTCAGGAGAACTTTTCCAGCCTCATTCATATGGAGCCTTGCAAGATGTTTCTTCTTGTCTAATACATAAGCTCTATCAGTCTTCCTTTTCGGCATTTTCTGCAATTGGTTATCTTATAACAAACAAACAAACATATTTCAGTATTTAAAATTAATAATAAATCAACCAGATATTATTCATAACTTTAACATGGAAATTTGAAGGTTAATATAACAATAATAATAATAATAAAGTGATTGGGAGAGAGGGAGGAACCAGTGATGAGGAGGTGAGAGCCACAATGCTTGCAGTAGTAGACGAAGAGTTCGGAGTCTGGTCCTTCGGGAACTGCGTTCTCGCTTGAGTACGTGTGCGTTGTTCTCTTCGGCATCTCTCTTTCTCTCTCTTACTCCAAATCTAGGTCTAGGTCGAGGACAACCAGGAATCCTCCCTACAGTAATCAAATTCAGAGCGCGGAGAGAAGCAAAAGACAGAAAGAAAGTAGAACCTTTACCTTTAAGGCTCCAACACGGTGTCCTCTTTTTATATCAAACTACAAGACGACTTTGTAACAAAAGGAGAAACAAAACAAATTTATCTGCATATTCTGAAGAAAGCTTGATATAAACTAAAGGATAGTCTTGTCAATTGCACTCAAAGAATATTGTGGCATCTGAAATAGAAAATCTTAATATGCTCCATATGACTGTCTTCGCCGTTTAATCCACATGGAAGCCAAATCACGGCAATGCATTGAGCAACACTGAGCATGGGGACCTATATCATACCAGAATGAGATTGACTTGCCATCTCCAATAACCCATTTAAGACCTGCTACAAAATTGTCCCAAATCTTGGCATACAGTCCTCGGAATTTGGTATGGTTTGTCTAGCGCTTGGCTTTAGTTATGGCTGTGTTCGTGCTTTTGCGGGCACAAAATCCCATATCATTTTTAGCTTTGGCATTGTAAAACATCAATATTGTTTTGGTTTCCCTGGAATATACCGTCAAAATTTAGGAAAACAGGACGATTTAAACCTTCAAACATTTTTGCAACAAAGGAAAAAAAAAACAATTCTAAACAAAAATTTGGTATTAGCTGAATTCTATACAAACCGAAATGCAACTTTTAATATGATTTTAGTGGTCTGATTACATGAATGGGGTCCGAGCAGTCAAGGATTCTCAACAAAGGGCAGATTCGAAATTCCGCAAATTTGCTAGTCAGCAGAGCACAAACCGCACAAATCTGAGCCTGGCGAAGTTACAAGTTTCTCATATTGCTTTATCAATTTTTCAGAAGTTTTTAGGCTCAGTTTGGCAAGTACTTTTGTAAGAACCTGTTCACTGTCATCATCAACTTTTAACTGTCGTCCCATTTAACAAAACTCTCAAATCTTAACAGAATGATACGACGTTGGGACATCAATCGCTTGAACCAAGCAAACAACGTAAAGGCTGCCCTGGTTAACTGAAAATGAAAAAACCATTTTCACAGCAAACGAGAAAATGATTAACATCCAAAAAAACAAGAAGTTGACACTCATTTTACTAGGACCGCAAACGAATGGGAAAGGACTACAGTAAACTCAGTTTTGAGCAACAAAAATGGGAATAGGAAATATAATATTATTGCTCCGTTAAGAACGAAATAAAATTTATAACTCCTTCACACTCCTAGAAACCTCGCCTGCGCCCATTGTCACCGTGATCCTTCGATTCTGCAATAAAAAGAATAAACAGCATGTAAGCATGAGTCAACACACTTTCGAATACACAGGCTCTGGAAGGTTCCATTATGTTGTCGCATATTATAGCAAAATAATCATCTACACTTACAGATTTTGTTGAAGGCCACGATGTCACAGCTCTGGACATACTCGTTGATGGGTTCAGTTGTCAAACGTTCCTCGATGAGAGTGTCCACAGAGACCAAGTCATCAACAATTGTGAGCATAATTGTCAATTTCTTAATGCCATATCCTACAGGTACAAGCTTGGCTGCCATAGAAAACCAAAGGTAAGCATCAGAAAAATATGCCAAAATCAACAGTACTCCTTTCAAGACGAATAATAAAACTATACATCCCCCCCTTACAGTAAAAAAAAAAAAAAAAACAAAATAAAAAACCAGGCAAAAGCGTGCTAGCTTAGAAGAATCAATAAAAAGATACAAGTAACACTCTAAACGAAAAAAAAGAGGCAAAGAGGAGCTCAAACACAACTTTGAAGAAAATTACAGGCACAGCACAGACCATCTTATTCTGTCGTTAAAAATTATCATTTTTTCCTTAAAGGTGCCAGGAGAACAGCTTATGCACATTAGTTATGGATAAAGTGGATTTAATAGCGCAGACCAGTTATGTTTAAAATAATCAACCCTTCTCTATTCTCTTAGAATTCATGGGGAATGGGGGATTGATGAATATCCTAGAGATGTATGAACAGTTCAAAAAATACAAGCCTAAAGAAGAGTTGTATCTGCCTTAATAATCTAAACAGTAAGGTAGCATTAAGTGGCTCTCCAAAGAACTTACATGCTCCCCAAAGAAGTCCTTCCATCTCAACACTTCTAACTGCTTCCTCAAGCTTCTTCATGTCAGTCTCATCATCCCATGGCTTAACATCCAACAAAACAGATGACTTGCCAGCTGAGAACAGAATACAAAGAAAACAGAAAATCAAGTTCGTGGAACTTTACAAACACAGTAGTAGAGAACCCAAATCAACATGAAAGAAACACGTCAAACTATTCCCACATGAATAAAATTTATCGACAGAATTCCAAGAAATTTCTTATCAATGCCTCGTTTAAACAAAAAAAAACCACTTTGGCCACCTTCCCAATCAGTGAATGAAAAGAAGCTTACACTCTTTCTTCTTCGAGGCTGCCTTAACAGTAGCTGCACGTTCTTCGGCAGCCTTCTTTTCCTCCTCGGTCTCCTCACCAAAGAGATCCACATCATCGTCATCGTCATCCTCGGCAGCCTAAAAACCAACATACAAATCCCACCGATAAGTAACAACACATACAGGTTTTACAAAGCAAATTTAATAAATTCAAAGCAACAATAGAGAGCACATCTCCCGCCTAAATTACTTGATAAAAACGACAAACCAATCGCCAATTCACAAGAAAAATCAATGCTTGCCTTTGTCTCAGCAGATGGAGGAGTGGCAATTGCCTCCTCTGTGATGGGAGCAGATCCCTTGACAACAACTCCACATCCTTCAGCTTCGACACCACTACAGCAGACCCAATACAAAATTGAATACCCCACTATCAAAACTATTGAATTTACATAAACAAAAGATAAAGAAAGTCACGAAAACTTACGAGATCCTCAAGAGAGCATCAATATGAGTGTACCACCGATACACGTTAACATGTTCAGCTGATGGGGCACTTGAAAGAGCTGAGTACACAGCCAGATCATCTTTGGAAGCTTGGTATCTGAGAAGACCAAAAAAAAACAGTTACTAAAGAGAGATCCTTAGTCCCGGCATGGACAGCTTGTTTTTTACTTGACCAAAAAGGTGGACATAATCACCGGACGTGCCAAATCCCAGCCGATATACCACAGAAAAATCCCAGATAAAAAGAAAAGGATACCCAGAAATGTAGCTGCGGGAAAGGAGAAAGTCATCGAGTTTCTTGAGGCCAGCAGCTGAGGTGAGATCGTAGAAAGTGACTGCCATTGCTTAAAAGCTGAAATAAAAAACATGAAACAGATGGTGATTAAATTCAAATATGATAACAAGTAAGAGAAATCGCCAAGGTACGAAACTACGAATATGTAAGAAAATCTGTTGGGTGGATTCGTTCGTACTTTGGAAGAGAGAAGGTAATAATGACCACGGCAAGAAAGGAGACAGAGGTAAGGCGCAGCGTTAAGAGGTCTAGGGTTTTTTTGGGAGAGTGAGAACGGGAATATATATATATAGAAGGGAGAGGTGATCTGGTGTTTTATGAGCAGTGTTACTTCTTGATATTATCGGAACCCATTCTTCAGGCCCAACGTATTGCCACTTTTGGTTTGGGTACGTTCTATTATGATACGTCATTTTTTTTTTTTCATTCTATTTTTAAAAATTTTTTTTATTATTTTAACGTATTAATATAAATACTAGATTTTTATTTTAAAAAAAATTGATTTGAGAATATTTAAGAAAAATTGATTATAAACATTAGATTTTGATTTGAGTTTAAAAAATCACTAGAGAGAAAATGATATTTGGAAAGAGAGAAATTATCTTGAAGATAAATAATTTCTTATCTAGTTTTTGATATATTATATATAAGTAGTTTGGTTTTTTCATGTAATTAATATTTTTATCAAACCCGAATGTAAGCTATGATTTTTTAAAATACAGTAGATAAGTGATTAATAAACCAAACTACAAAATACTAAAGATAGTTTTCCCATTAATTTTTAATTACCGTCATCTCTCTCATTTTAAAAGCTTGTTAGTTTAATTATTTAAAAAAATATTAATTGATCTTTTAAATTATTTTTATAGTGCTTCAAAGATGTTATTTTAATTTATTTTTTATTTTTTTCGCATCTTAAATTTTAAATGGATAAGTTGTATTTTCACAATTAATTTAGAAAAACGAAAATCACATGTACTTAGCGAGTAGAACTAACCTCAAAAATAAATAAAATAAAATGTAAAAAATAAAAAGGATAAGATAAAACATTTACATGTGCATCTATCTTTTACTTTTTACAAAGAAGACCAGCATCCCGTTTAGATCTGTAATCAGCGTTAACAATTCTTATTCAATTTATCAATTTTTATATTTTTCAATCCATTTCATTAAACACGAACATCATATGTACTTCAATGGATTTAGATTCCAATTTTTATCTTCGGATTCCCATCTATGTTAGATTATGCTTTTCACTTTACTTGTGATATTCATTTTTTCTTTCTAGTGTCGAATGATGAATAAGAATGGGCGGTCTCGAAAAACAGATCATTTGGTCAGACAAAAAAAAAAGCAGACCAATGCATATTATTAATTAATAAGTATAAATTTAAAATTTATAACCAACTCATCGCTTCACATTATATGGATCAAAAAAAGCAGTCAAAGTCAAGATAGAATCTATTGGTCATTTCATTGCAGCTATTGGAGTCCTTTTTTCTTATGGAAAATGTCAACATTGCTTATGAAGAAAGGTACTTGGTCTTTCTTTTTACATGGAGAAAAATAGGTGAAATCCTCAGTTCCACGCCCATGTTGCTTCCTCAGTCGCCATTTTTTATTACCTAAAAGCGGCATACCTTCCCTGGTCTTCCAGTTGTATAAGGTAGTTTTCTTGTCCGTCTACCCTAATGGAGATCTCTCTCTAAGACCTCTTTCTCTTGAGCTAGGCTAAATAAAAGAGAAGTACAAGGTAACTCTAAAGGCTTTCTTCTACTATAACTTTATCCCCAAGACGGGTGTTCATTTGTCATGAAGATCTTGTCATGGAACATAAAAGGATAACCCAATTAAGAAAAAAATGGGGGTTAAATGGGTGTTAAGGAAACTAAAGGCCAATATTGTTCTTAATCAGGAATAAAAGCTTTTTTCGGTGGATGATGCTACAATAAAAAAGGTGTGGAAAGTGAATCAGTGTGGTTTGATTAATGTGGATGCTCAAGGAAATGCGAAGGGTCTAATTTTGATGCAATGTTTTAAGTCCATATATAGTAATGGAGAATAACTAGAATGGGAACTCCACTTTCAAGGAAGAATTACAAAATGATAAATTGTCTTCTCTTTTCGTTTTCTACCTTAGATTATGCATGTCCCTCTTGCTCTTTGATTGAACTCATTTAGTCACCTTGCTTTGTTCATATCTCTTCTTTTTATTTATATAAGGGTGCGCCTCTTTCTTCTTATTTGAGTCAATCCATAAAGGAAACCCTGAAATCCATAGTAGCTGACGATTATGTGCCAAATTAAGAGAAAGAGGTCGTTCGCCTCCTAGTTGTTATGGATCGAGAGATCAGTTGGCTCTTCTTGTGGCTAGGCATAAATTAGTAATTCATCCAATCTCCTTAAACCCGAAAGGCTGGGATGACTTCATTGCTCGATCAATCCTCGAACCTTGAGTCATCTAGTTTTCTTAATCATAAGTTGGAAATCAGCTTTACGTGAAAATCATTGTCTTTCTAAATGATTCTACTTTTGTTTGATCCCAATCGATAAAAGGGTAATCTTGAATCTTTGATTTGGTAGAGTGAGACCTTTATCCTTTATCCCATCACCTTTTCAGGAACTTCTACTCATTAGAGGAATTCACAATCATAGATGGAGGAAAGGTTGAATGTTGTCTTCTTCCTTTGACCCCGAATCATTATTTCAACCTTCGATCAGATGTCCAAGTAAAAAGAAGCTCCTAAAGCTAGCATCTAACCAAAATCGGATTGACTTTTCATGTTGTTGAATTGAATGGCCTATGAGTGAAGTTCAAGGGCTTGGCTTTGAGGCTCAGATTCTGTATCGACAGTTTGTTCATAAAGCCTGTTCTCAAGCCTATATCTACTCTCTTTTCTTTTAGAGGCATACCTCTCCACGAGATTTAACACTTTACTAAGGATTGAATCCAAAAGCAACTTAGTTTGGGCGAAGGTTCATCTTCAAATTTGTCTATTGTCATGAACAAACGACTTTCTCTACATTAGAGCGCAAGGTGCGCAAGAGATTCATTTAGGTAAGCACACTAAAAGAAAATGACTTGTCTTGTCTGCACTTTTAATGTCTTGGTGCATCCACTTGAATTAGGAGGAGATGAGAGCATTCTTCTACAAAAAAAAAGAAAATGATTATTGCGAATAATAAGATGCTACCCTTGCCTTAAGGAAGATCTGTGAATTGCTATAAAGGGAAAACAGATCTCTATGAGAATGAGTGGTCTACGAACAACACCTTACCTTTCAAGCATAGTCGATCAAACTAGGATTGGGCATCAATCAATTTTAGATGTCCCAAAAAGGTTTTGTCAAAGGCCTATCTTTTGG
>Ga0307517_10011838_pt1 | contig 12052 bp, 17 predicted proteins | sample 23_EM_MG_FD_194515 | JGI IMG/M metagenome (GOLD analysis project Ga0307517, IMG submission 194515) | Populus trichocarpa ectomycorrhiza microbial communities from riparian zone in the Pacific Northwest, United States - 23_EM | ecosystem: Host-associated > Plants > Roots > Unclassified | place... | reverse complement strand
TTTGCAGCGCTCGCGTCGGTAACGGCTTGATAGCCCGCCCTTCTTGACCGACGGGAACTAGGGGACTTCGCATCATTCGCACTCGCACCCGGCCATGCTCGGCCAGATACAAGGCTTTCCAAAGCTGCAACAACACAACCATCAGGGATCCGCTCGTGTCAATCCTCGTGAAGTTCATGGACGTCTCGGTTTGAATGCACCTGGTTATCTTGTGAGAGTCTTGCCCAGTTCTTGCTTGTGGGCTGAATCGTGCAGAGGTCCCCAGCGGAGAGGTGGGAGAAGATTACGAGGATAAGCTCATCGAAGAACACCTCATCGAATGAGAGGTCTCGCCGACGGCCACCACTTGTGTCTGAAGTTTCGGACGAGTGCTGAACGTGAACCTTGGCGCGTTTCGTCAGCGAAGGGGAATGGCTTCGCTTCATCTTCACTTTCGGGGGGATGTGAATGCGGAGTGACGCTAGCGGACGGCTGCTGTGCTGCCGATAAACCCCGTCCACGGGTGTGATTTATTGTCGTGTATGATGTAGTTGAACTTGGAGGACGCTCGAATGAACTGAGCCGAACCGAACTGAAACTGATTGAAACTGGTCTTCGCCGGGATCAACCAGGAGTCACACGGCCTCTTTGGAAAATATGTGCACTTACCCAATCGTCCAAGAAAGTGAAGGGGGACGGACCATCAGTCACGCGTCACGTTCTCCCCACGGACATTTACTATTAACCATACGGCGCCGTTAGGGAAGACACTTCGGTGGTGCTTTTGCGCAATCCTTTACTACCCCAGAACGGGGCGAATCCCTCGCCTTGTCTGCCCGCCCTTCCCACCAGTTGCCCGTCCTTCGTCCGTGCGTTCGGAAAATGCCTGTTACCTCCCCTCCCCTTCCCCCATCCTCCCTTCACATCGATTGACGTCTGGCGACTTCTATCATCCGGACACCCCCCGAGGCTCGCCCGCATGTGTGAGCATTACAAACAGCATGTTACTTCAGATGGGCTCATCGGTTCCCCAGGTCTCGCAACCTTTTTTTAGCGCTGGCGCTTTTGGTTATGTCAATGATTGCCCGTGTGTAATACGGACTCAGGTGAAAATCTATCCGCTCTGTTCGTGCTCCCTTTCCTGCAACCCGAGGACGTCGCTGGATCTACATTTACGCATGTTAATTTGGTTAGATCCACGTGCTGTTGCGCCTGCCGACTGCGACTCGCCCGAGCGTCGGATCGTTGGAAGCAGATCCCGGGACCATCAAAACTACCGCAACCGCAACTCCTTGGCTGTGCCGTTTTTCCGGCAAAAGGTCTCTGTGTGCGGGTAAATGAGGGCTGTGGAAAACACAACAAGTACATAAGGGATTCCCTCCTCGTACGGTTCCTCATGCCCCCCTTCCCCTTCCTCTGAACGCCTGAAGAAAGATGGTCTACGATCAGTTTCTTTGTGACACAAATGACCAATCAGTCATCAGGTCACCGGAAGCGGCGCCACCCCCGGTCCCTCTTCTTCGATTTTCGGTATCCAACTCGCCGACGAACATGGCGTCCAAGAACGACTATCCGACTACCAGACGAGCGATTATCCGCCAGACTATCTCCTTTCAGGGGCTATGGATGATTTTGGCACTCAACCCCTCGGATTTGAGGAGAGTCGAGATGTGAGTCGCTCTGCGGGTGGTTCTGTCTCTCACTCATGACGACCGGCCGTTGACGTATCTTATCTCAGGGGTCCACAACACTTTGCCCCCCTCAATTACACTCTGTGGTTGGGGCATACGGCCAGGAGAACCCCTCGGGCGGTCGGCAAGAACAACCCGACACCACTACCCGGATACCTCATGATGTGGCCGGCCACTACGAAGGAGCATACTCCATCATAACACCTCTAGGACGGGACGGGGGATTCACTGCAAGACACCCGCCTCGTTCATTTCTATATCTTTAATGGGTATTATCAGCGCAACCACGTAGTCGGGCATCGGCGTCATAACCATGAGCAACCGATTTCGGGAAACCCTGAGCCCAACTATATGCTGCATCGCACTGGGAATGAATCTACAGATGTATGCCAAGTTTCCGATTACCTCCACTTCGGTTGCTGCGATGGACGGGAAGTACGAGGGATTGATTGGTAGGGACGACGGGATGTTCGTCGGTGTGACTGCACTGCGATTTCGCTTAGACTCGAGGTATGCGCTATTTTTGACGCTCGTTTGAGTTTGTTTGTGGACGCAAGGTTTGTTGACTGTTTTTTTTCGGTTCCCTCTTACAGTGGCCCAAGTATAAGGCTTGGAACCGCCATGTATGTACATCGTCTGTCGACCCTTGAAAACCCAGATGAATTCTTAACTGCTCACTTGCAGATCAATACCGTAGACTGGAGGAAGCCACGCGGGCCGATCACCGGGTCGAAGATGGCCTTTAAGATCGCCAAGACCGTGGGTTCGTTCATCAAGGTATGTCAATACTGTTGTTTTTGGGGTCGAAAGCTTTTTTTTGCTAACGTAACACGATGATGGGACAGTCTAATCAAGAGATGAATGTAGACGACGAACGTTGGCGCGTTGGCAACGGGCACAGAGAGTTGAAGGTTCTGGTTCTGGACAGCTTCGAGCACGTCACCAAGGGCTCTTGGCAACCCCAGACCCTCGTCACGCTCTCATGCATGAACTGAGCATACGAGGGTCGGTTCCTCCTGGGCCTTCAACAGACCTGGCCCGCTCCTTTTTTTCTTTCTCACATATACTTACGCGTGGCATACACCCACATATGTCTAGATACTCCCCTGGGAGAAGACCTTTAATACGACCATTGGGAACTCTGTCGCCTGCAGAATCGGTGTACGTGAATTGTGACCGATCACTCCCTCACCACAGACCGCGATGGGTTCGTCAACTTGGCCGGTCGACTTCAGTCCCTCCTACCACCCAACTGCCTGTGGCTGGGACAAGATTATCTGATGGTTTTCGGAACATGTCCAATCGGTGCAGGCGGTTTTGCTGACGTCTGGGCCGGAGAGATGACCAATCGAAAGGTCGTAGTAAAGTCTTACCGATGTTATACGTCTCTAGACTACTGGCAGATCTACTGGGGGTGATCGTCAGTGATAATACGTGGTCTGCTTGAGGAGACTATGGGGTACCTCACGTTCGCTGACAACCGACTTGTAGAGGTTTTCCAATGAAGTACTGGTATACAACCATCCCTCCGACCAGAATGTTGTCCCATTTGTTGGGGTTTACTCAACTCAGGTCCATCCATTTACTCTTGTGTTTGGGTTTATGGATCACCTCGACCTCAGAAAGTATCTCAGTGACAACCACAATACTGGGAGGCTCGAACTGGTGTGTTGCCAGCACTATCTCAGTTGCTCATCATAGTCTTATTGTCTCGATGTCAGGTGTTGGGGACTGCCCGCGCATTGAAGCATTTGCATCATCTCAACATTGTACATGGGAACATCAAGATCATACGCCCTCCCCCTTCGACTCTTAAAGACATGCACTTATATTCTTTCGGATGAATGTCCTCGTCGACGCTGATGGATGTGCCCGTCTCGTTGGCCTTGGAACAACCTCCGTTCCATCCATCGTCCCAGGGACAGACGTTGATAGATTCTTCCACGGTGCTGCTCCAGAATCGATTGACCTTCCCGCTGACAAACACTGGAGCTACGGTTGCAAGTGATATGTATGCATTTGGTAGTAGAGTGAATGCGAGTCTGGAATGAAATGAGATTACTCTCAGATTTTCGCCGGGAAAGTTCCATTCCCCAATGAGGGCAAGGTTTCAGGGGTTTATTCGATGTTGAAGGGACGTCGGCCGGCTCGACCCAACCATCATCAGCTCTCTGATCATATGTGGAAAATGATTAGATGGTGCTGGAAAGCTAAGCCCGCTCAGCGTGTGACAATCGCCGAGATTGTTACTGCACTTGAGGCAGAAGTGAGTGTTCGCGAGTCCCCCTGACACATCTCATACTTTGTACTTCTACCCCCTGTGTACGTGTCGTATGTATTCGATTAGCCAGTAGCGCCGTTGACTCCTCGCCTCACCCTGTGAAGGGTTGGAGCCCCGTCAGCTTAGACGCACCTAGGGATATCCTTCGCTGGGACACCGATGAATAGGACCTGTGACTTCAGCTCGTTATGGGAATGATTAGCACCGCCCCTGGGACGTTTCGAAATACCTACGGTACTGACATAATTAAAAACCGCGTTCTCAACCTACTTACGGTCAACGTACGAACCGGCCGATGCCGATAGGCCGGACCACGCAACCTAGTGTCTGGTAGGCGGTGGGGTACACAACTCGCGTTGTTACTCGTGAACTTGCCGAACTAGCGTTTTGGTGGACCCAAGGCCTGGGGTGGTACGAGCACGCGCCACACGCGGGAACGCTGATCCTGCATCCTACTCTTCGGGGGGCGAGCGATTTGCCGTTTCTGGCCCGTCGTCTCGAGACCTCCGGGGTCTGATACAAACAACTGTCAACCTCTGGATATATATATTTATGGTGATGGGACGAGTGGTGGACCCGGGCCGATCGTGAGCCACATCGCAGGCTCATCCGGCTCGTTCTTCGGGGAGCTCCAGTAGGGTCAGCATCGCCGTTGGCTATCTGGGTAAGCACTTTGAAACCTGTGACGATGATTTTGGGAGGTGCGGCGTATGAATCGATGATCGCTGGCCAAACCCTGTTTCAAATTTATATGGAAATTGGGGCCAATGCGCGGCGGGGCTATCTCGGTCCCTGTTCCATCTCCGTTTGGGGCGAAGCGCAACGCAAAACGCCGTTGGTTGCCAACATTCCATTTTCTGGCCACGTGGTATTTCCGTTTGGTGGCGTATCCATCTCTCCAGCTCCAGAATAAAAATTAGTGTCTCCGGGGGCGTGCCCGTCCGCCCAGGCATTCGGCAGCTGTGGGTTACACCCTGAAGGGGGTACATCTCGCGGTCAGAGTCATCGGGCAGCGCGAGGGACGTGAGGGTGGACGAACCGCATCAGCGGAATTTTTACGGATCCCTTCCAACCCGTTACATATAATATTCATCGACGCTCCATCAGTAAACCTAGCCGCGACCATCCGAAGCGGGATGTGGAACCGGTTTTTGTCGACCTGGGTAATTTCTGGAAAATGTGTTCCCACCTTAAATACCCCCCCGGATTTTTTGGAACCCACCGCATGCCTTTCCCTCCATCTGCCTCTCCCTCCATCCTCCTCCATCCCTCCATCCCTTCCTCTTCGATCGTCCTCTCTTGGGTTGGCTCCCCTTCTCCACAGTTCAGCAACTTCGCAGTCCCCCGTTCACACCATCAGTGGATCCACAAAGGAAACTATGCACCTTTACACTGTCCTCCCCACCCCAACCTAGACCTGCTCCGTACAAGGGTACAGTGCCCCTGGTTGGTGGTCGCGTTGTTATATTTCGAGCCGCTTGAATCGATCGCTGGCGCTCCCGCGGGTCCAGAAGCGAGCAATTGGCCAGCGTGCTGGTCTTATGTTACTCCTTGAGCTCTCGGCCTCGTTCATCCTGTACAAGGACGTGTCTCTGAAAGAGACATCGGTAGGCAGTAGCACGGCGAGCACACCTGCTTCGGTTGTGACTGTGACCACGGACATTTCCGAGGTCGGCGGGAAATTCAGGGCTTGCCCTGTGGAGGTTCGCCGGCTCGTACCGATTCGAACCGTTCGACGGCATGGGTGCCGTTTCCTCCGTCTTCGGACCATAGGTCCGCATGAGAGGGTTTCCAACAGAGGTGCAGCTTTTTTGCAAGTCTCAGTGGCCATCAAACGAGGAACTCTGGGATTGGACGAGCAGGGTCTTATAAAATCTCCCCTCAACTAAACGCATACCGCCGCCACAGTGTTTGGTACGGTGTTCGTATGGCTACGGGACCAGGTTCTACAGACTTCAGTGGTTTTTTTCCCAGTGAATGGGACGAGGTGAGTATTTTGACCGTTTTCCTGTCCAACTCTTGTTCTCAGAGTTTAGTATTTCCGTGTTTCGCCCACCAATCCGGGCTTTGTCGCTTCTGAGGAGGTGCTTCTCTCCCAGAATGTCCCAGAACCAGCCCCACCTTCCACTCCACTCGACCTCGAATACCTGTACGGGTTCCTCCTGGGAACGCTGTCAGACACGCCATCAGACCAGGGAGTTACAACAAGCTCTTCCCAAGATCCTCAAATCGCCGACCCGGCCGATGATAGGGCAAGACTTTGTCCCATCTGTTCCTTGTCGGTTTCACCGCCACCCTCCATACATCAGGCTGCGACGTTCCCCCCAATCAACTGGCGCAGGATACTACAGGAACCTTACGGCTACGGTCGTAAGCAGTGGGATTACACACCGTTGACGCCAGTCCTTTTCAGTGTGAATAGTTTCCCAGGTTTGAATCTGGGGGATGCTCTCGGCAAGAAATTTACGGGCCTTGACGGATGGGATGAGCGGGTGCTACAAGATGCGAGCAGAGCTATTTCGTTCCGGTTCTCAGTACATTTATCACAACAACTTCTGCCTTGCACGAAGGTTAATATTTTCCCAAGCTCCCTGGGTATCCCTCTCACAGGTCACAGGTAGGAATACCTATTCCGGTCGTGTTTTCATGCCTTGACCACAGTAGAAGATTTCCACAACGTACTGGAACAAGGGACGTGACCCAATAACACGCAGCAAATTGGCATACGAAATTGCTAGAAAGCTCAAGCAGTACTTAGACCTGATGGCTGTAAGTTCGGTTGTGGCGAAATTGCGTGACTGGTGTCGCTGATAACCAAACCGTAGAGGTCACACCCCACGAACGGGTCCACCCCATGGAAAATCGGTGAAGGGTTTATGCACTTTGACAATATGTTTTTGGTCCGCTTCGAGTCAGTCTCCAGGGGCTCATTCCAGGCGGAGATCTGGGTCGCGGACCCCGCAGTGTGAATACAGACTGACTGTAAGGTGTAATTGTATTTGTTCCACCGCGCGCTTCTTGGCTAGGAGTAAATAATAATATTTGGAACCCAACAAACTTGTCACGGACGCCCGACCAGGTGGCATCGGGGTTCGGCAGCGCGCCGAGGAACGTGCCAACGTTATAACTGGAAGGCTTCCCTGGGAAGCGCCCGATTGTTTTGGACCCCTCGCTATAATCACCCGGATGGAGGACCCCGGAAGTATCCTAACCCCTAACCCTATCCAGGTCAATACCCGGGTACAGGACTTGTGGTGCCGAGTTCGGAGCTCGAAACAGCAGAGGAATCAATGAGACATGACCTGACAAAGTAAGGCCTCAATATCATGGCGGCGGCTGGTTAAGGGGCCCTTTCGACGGAGGGCCTGGGAATCAACTTGGCAATAAACATGTTAGGTTGATTGACGGTGGCTGAAACTGAAGTCGAAGCGTTTCTGAGGAAAACTCTGGACGATGCGACGGACCGAAGTACAGATGAAGAGGGGCGAAGAGCGAGCAGTTTGAAAGGAGTCGTTCGTCAGCTGTGGGGTGCTTCAGCCGGGGGGTGGAGGCAGGCTGCTTTTATACGAAAATCTTCGACCCTCCGCGCCATTGGACGCTCTTGTTCTCCCGGGCATGGGTCAGTAAGACGATGAGGTCGGCGTCACAGGGATCTCCTGAGCAACGCGGGATTCTGCTCCGGCCCACCCCCGTAAATTACCCGATCGGGATGCCCCTTCCCCATCGGCCACCCCGCCTGGGAATGGGTGGGAACTCACACACTTGATTCTCTCTTTTCTGTAGCCAATCAGCACACATGATCGCTCTATGAGACACCCAGAAGAATCGCTGACCATCTAGATGGTGCTGTATTCGACGCTGCAGCGGGGTAACGACCTCACCGCCCACGGATGCAGTAGCAGCTGCACGGACACCCTTCTTTCCGTACCAGTTGCATCCCGGTTCTCCTTTCTTTTTGTAGATATCCAGACTCGAGGACCGGCTAGGTTTTGGTCACATTTACTCCGAACCCCTCCGTGCCACGGCTCAGCGCACCCAACTCTTATGTATTTCGCGTTCGCGGCGAAACTTCTGTGGATTGTTTCCTCTTACGATTCGCTTTTCGCATCACACTTCATTCTCAGTCATATATACGAGCGTTTACCTGTACCGTTGTTTGTCAATGTATGCGACGGGCTGTAAACCTCGTGTCCAACTACCTACGGTCTTCCCAAAACCCTCTATTGCCCGCCACCTCGTATCACAACCGTCTTCGAAGGGCCTATACGGCTGGCGACACAACCCTCAACCCCGAGTCCAACATAGCTGCAACTGCTGAATACCCGTTTCGGAGTTGAGCACATCGCGCAGAGTCCTCTCGATACACAACTCTCAGTATCTGGTCCCATAGCCGTGCGTCGTTTTCCCATCCCTGCATACCACCCTTCAAATCTCAAGTCAATTTTCATCAGGCATCTGTTCATAGAGACTACGACCATGCATTCCGCTGACGAATATCTGATATCACCCGACACGAATCCGGTCCCCTACGACTTCCTCGACTGGAACACCGACTTCCCCCAGGACGCCACACATCCGGGATTCATTGGTGCCAGCGGTATTGACAGAAATCTCATGTCCGAGAGCGGCGCGCCCTTACCCTCGTACGATCAAGCCTGGGAACGCTTGATCAGTGGTACTGTTCCTCAGGATGAACTCGCTCCCCTTATTGAGACGGTATTTTCGAACGGGGACGTGACTAGTATGGTGGATGGTCTCCAAGGGAACGACGCTCAGACCTTTATCGATGTAATAGACACGGTATGCACACTGCTCCTCCGTCCCTGGAGAATGGATTATTTGACCTCCGTCTCAATTTTCTGCATGTCGGTTAGGCGCTGGATAACCTCGATTTTGAACCGCAAATACGAAGAATATCCATGAAAACGTTGCGCAAGATGTGTGTTCGTCATTCCCTCGTTCCTAAATCATTGAAGGTCGAGCTATGCGATTATTCACCCGGCGTCTTGATGTACGGCGGCGGATTTGGGGATGTGTGGAACCATGAATTTCAAGGGCGGGAGGTCGCAGTCAAGGTATTGAAGACATACCTGACCAGTGACTTGGAGAAGATTGTTCGCGTGGGTCGCCACTGGTGCTTTTCGCTCCCTACATGATTCATTGAAAGGCTGACCTTCGACCATGCAGAGATTCTGCAAGGAATTTGTGTCATGGAAGGCTCTTCGGCATCCGAACATATTGCCGCTCCTAGGAGTGATAATGACCGAGACCAAGTTTGCCATGGTGTCAGAGTGGATGTCGGGTGGGAACATCAATGAGTTTGTAATGGTACAGCATAATGCGAATCGTTTTGAACTTGTAAGTTCTCCTGTGATCCCCATCTGCCTTTGACAATTACGCGGCTCCCGTAGCTGGCCGATGTCTCAAGGGGCTTGATTTATATGCACGGGCAGGGTATGATCCACGGGGATCTCAAAGGGGTGCGTCTTTCGAAGCTGAGGCCACATCTTCCCCTTCGACGGAATTCATCTATCAGGCAAATATCATGGTTGATCAAAACTGCCACGCCCGCCTCGCAGATTTCGGACTTCTTACAATTATCCCTGAGTCGACAACCTCAAGTTCATTCAGACAAGGTGGTACCGTCCGGTGGATGAGCCCAGAACTTTTTGACCCGAAAATCGAAGACCGCCGCCGGACGAAATATTCGGATTGTTACGCCCTTGGAATGGTGATATATGAAGTTCTCGGCCGGCGCGTGCCATTTCACCAGGACCCGGACTTGGTTGTTGTAATCAAGGTAGTCAATGGCGACCGCCCTGAGAGACCTCGAGGAGTGGAAGGGGTAGTGTGGTTCACGGATGATGTGTGGAGGGTATTGGAGCTTTGTTGGACGCCCCGACCAGAAAACCGCCCGAGTATCGAGGATGTCCTTCACTGTATGGAGAAAGTTGCAAGGTCTTGGACCCCACCGCGCCGCACTGACTTCGGCAGAACTTCAATACTATCCGTAAGGCTAGAGATACTCCTCTTTCCTTCTTCACGGCCATATGTTCCTTTCCAGGAACCAGGATACACTAGAAGGAGCCAAAATTCACGAGGTGACCTAGGGAGTTCTTGGCACTTGGCGGACGCCTGCCGGCATGCAGGAACCCACAGATGTACGGAAAATCCTTCATACGAACAGCTGGAGAAGCACCGCGTCGTTGCGCAGCAGCGAGCCGCACCCCCGATTTTCGCTGGCTGGAAGGTTCCTTCCGACCTCGTCGAGGCGATCCTCAGCCATCTCCCCAGTGATACCCCAACTCTCCAGGCCTGTTCCCTCGTCGCCAAATCTTGTGTCCCTTGGTACCGCGAACACTCATTCTTCCAAGTCCGCTTCAACCCGGATCTCTTTCCAAGATGGTGTAGGGCCTTTCCAGTCCCGAACGTGGCTCAGACCGCCGCGCATACTGTCCCCTCGACTTTCTCCAGGCCCCAGCGCCTTATCTCACTTTGCGAAACATATACCATACTTCTCCAACATCGAAATCCTCTCCTTGGGATCGGCCAGCCGTAATTTGTTGGTCATCCTTCCCCAGACGTTATCCGTGGTGCGCCATCTGTATGTCAAAGGCTCAGTCATCACACTCAATACGATTCACGCAGGGATGGCGTAACTCCCCGATCTGAATAGCTTGTCGTTCGAGGGCTGCCTCTCCCGTTTGGGGGTTGAAAATCCACTGAAGGAAGAGTTCTACGGAGTGCCTGGGTGGATATTGAGGTGGATGGAAATGTCTTCTCAGATGCTCTGGCGCTGGTGGAAGCTTGTAAACATTCCACTCAAGGACTTCGTTCCGGTCTTCAAGGCGAGTCACCATGTAGTCAATGTAGTGTGGTCCTACCGCTAAGCCTTTCCCAGGCATGCGTGATGTTGGCCGGACCTTTGGCTTTTTCTCTTCCCCATCTCTTGGGATCCTGGAAGTCGACCTTTCCTGGACGAGAGGTGGCAATGACTGGGAGGTATCCGCGTTGGAAACCTGGGTATTCCTGATCCCGATATCGCTCGCCGTCCTGTCAAGCCGGAGTTGGAGCGCGCAGCGGGGTTACGGGGACGCAGCAAGCGCAAGAACGTAACAGGAATGGAGTTGGTCGTATTTGAACACCTCAAGCAAGGTCATGATGACATCAGAACCGGCCCTCGGGATTCACAACCTCTCCTCAGCGCAATGCTGGGACACTCCATGAACTCCAGAGGTCCCAAGACTGCCCACCATGTCCGCTGTCGACGGTGTGCATAGTTTCACCTTCATTGTTTGACCTTGCTGTTTTAACCGTCAGGTCAAGTCATCTCTATAACCAATGGATCCCGTCACATCCGACTGGGTGGAGTTTACTTCATCCCCCCACCACAGAAGTGTGAGGGGTCCCGCACAGTCCTTACCGACTTTCAGACCGACCAAACCCACGACCTGGTGTTTATAAAGGGCGCCTTACGGGTGAGCTTCGTCAATGGGAGTATATGTGTGATCTCGTCGAAAACTAAACTGTGAAGCGGTTTGCAGGGGGTGAGACAATCTGCCCCGCCTGCTGTGATTTCTGAATCATCTCGCGTGCCCCAGTGGGTGCCACTGCGAATTCCCATCCTGGCGCTCAGAAAAGCGGGATTTTCGGCTCCCCGCATTGGATGTGGGTAACCGTCTTGCCCAATGCATCGTCGACGGTGCAGCGTTTATCGTGCAGGTCTTCTAACTTGAGAGGGTATGCATACCCGGATCACCCCACGGAATCCTGGGCTTTTTCTGAACTACTAGGATGAAACCATGGGGGCAGCTTTCTTTCTCCGTCGACGTTGGGTTCGATCTGTGTAATCAATCGAGAATAAATGTATTTGAAGCACCCGGGTTAGGACCCGCTGAACGTGGTTTCAGTCGGCTGGATATTTTATATCTGCTCCCTCCGTTTCGGTTAGGATAGCAAGTCGGCGATGATTGTATTACGACGGAATCCTCTGAGTTCCGCTTCCGCAGTTCCCGCTAGCGTCCGACCCTCCGTTTCGGCGTGACAGTCACCCTTGGCGTCGGACCACCACAGACCACCACCCACGAACACTCGACAACAC
>Ga0307517_10011837_pt1 | contig 12053 bp, 15 predicted proteins | sample 23_EM_MG_FD_194515 | JGI IMG/M metagenome (GOLD analysis project Ga0307517, IMG submission 194515) | Populus trichocarpa ectomycorrhiza microbial communities from riparian zone in the Pacific Northwest, United States - 23_EM | ecosystem: Host-associated > Plants > Roots > Unclassified | place... | reverse complement strand
TTCATAACTTACTTCACCTTGAGTAAACTTCTATCTTGTAAGGTATAATTTTTTTCTCTAGAGAGCATGCTTTTTTACCCCTCTTATTAAGGCATCTAAGGCTAATGGCTCAAGTAATTATTATACCTTAAGTATTTTCTTATTGAACCTCTTCAAATATACCAGTATAAACTCGCCCTCTTGTTAGATAACACCAAATAGCTACGTGGAGCTTTTCTTGGCGTGTATGCTGGTGTTGAAGCATGTCACTAGCTTGGTGCAGAGGTCACTAAACCCTTCAATAGAGCTTGGCTCTAAATTATTGTATCATGTACACACAGACCCCTAGAAGGTTATGGGAAGGATTTTACACATTAAGTCATTGTCTTGGATGACCAACTCTAAGCTACCGTGCATGTTTTTTACATGCTCTCTTAGGTTGACTAGGTCATCATAGTTGTCCAGGCTTATTTTTATGGAAATATAGTCCTTAGATAATCAAGTGTTCAATACTCATTAGGATAATGGAGAACCCCTCCACTAATATAGGTTATAGTCATTCTCCTAGGTATGCTCATATATAGACCGTCTCTTAGTCCTTTGTATGTTAGGCTCTTGGAATCCCAAGGAGTTTAGCATGGAACAACGGTTACAATAACTAGTTTTCATCTCACGGTAGCTAAGAGGAGTGCATTCAGAATACCGGCTATGTACATGGGTATCGCAATGGCACGAGCAATCCCTTGAGGGACTCTCATGAATGTCATTTTACCTAGTCTCCTTTTGATAATGTAATCGTCTATGGGCACCTAGCACACCCGGTAGCTGTGGCGCTAAGGGGTTGTGAGTTGTTGAAGGTGTCAAGACTTGTTAGGGTGGCAAGGTCTGATTTTACATCTAGATTGCCAACACGGCCTGAGTAAAGAGTCGCGTCTGAATGGAGAGTTCTTAAAGGTCTAGTTGGGTAGAAGTGTTTGCGGTAACGAGTAGATTTGTCTGACATTCTGGCTCAAGTGTGTCTTGGTTGTCTGTCTGGAATGACATGGAAATGCCAAAAACAAGTTTTATATGAACAATTGATGGATTTTTTATATGAGTTCCAACAGACTGTCAAATAATAAGATCTTAAAATATCCAAATAGCTTAAGAATAATGCTTATATGTTGGATAATTAGTTCATCTTTTATTTCAAGCAATCTGATTTATTCTCCCTAGCCAAGGTGTTTGATGGCTTGATATGAAAAACTCAAGTGATTGGTAGCTGGTAGTTGGTGGTGCATGGTAAGTCAGGATGGCTAGTACCTGTAAAATATACTTTATTGTAGATTTAGGGACTCTCAAATGCTTAAATAAGTATCTTTTTAGATAGAAAAGGTATAATGATATTTTTTAAAAATAAACTCTAAAAATATATATTCTAAAAATATTAAAAATGATTCTTACCCTTCATGTTCGCATCAAATATTAAGATGTATTATAATTTATTTGTAAAAAGATCCTCACAACTAACCTAATTATTATTATTTTTTTGTTTGATGCATATGAGTTCTATGATTCCTACGCATCAAAGATTCAAATCTATTATAATTTATTTGTAAATAAAATCCTCACAAAATATTTTTTGTTTAATGCATATTCCATTATAAAATAAAATAAAACATAATATTAAAAATTAATTTAAAAACAAATAACATGAACCGTCTCTTAAAATATATTAGATATTATTTATAAAAAATAATTTTTGAATATCAGTTATAATTTATAATTTATTTTTTATAAATTGTAAACAAAAAATATAAAATTATTTTAATTTAGTAGTATGTTTAGCAAAAATGACATAGAATATAAAATACAAATCAATTTTTCTATACAAAAAATATAGAAATTAGAATTCATAAGTTAAAACTTAAAGATTTTAAGTAAAAAAAAAACTTCAACACGCGCAAGAAAGTGAAATGCACAAAAACTTGGTGGCAGATGAAGCATAAAAAATGAATGCATGATCCTCTGTCCCCACAATCCTCCACCACTAACTTCACATGATTCAACACCACCAGCTGATCATTTCTCTACAAGAATAAACTTAGTGGGGGTGGATTGGAAACCCAGATTGACTTTGCTTCCACATAGAAGAGGAGGAGGAGGAGGAGGGTGGGGAAACCAACGAAAGGAAAACACAGTCACTAAAGGAAAAAGATAAGGAGGAAGAAGAAGCAAACAAATGATGATTCATTGATGACGTCGGACTGTGCTGTGGATGAAGGGCAGATGGCGTGTCGGCTCCTCCGGCGCATTTGTCTTCTATCTTAAAACACAGAATCAAACAAGTTTTAAGTTAAAGTAAAACCAAAAAATAAATAGCAAGCAAAGCAACAGAGATAAACCACTAGGAAGGACTACCAGTACTAGCACTAGTGTGTGTTAGTATTCCTTCCTTTGAAGAAAATTAAGCTGAAAAATAAACAAAGTCGAGAATATCAAATCATATCATATAGCATAGGTGGAAATGCGAGGAAGGGATCAGATTCTTCAGCTGCTGCTCCTGTATGTGTTTTTGTCTGTGCTTCTAACATTAGCAACGACGTCCTATGGAGTCAATGTGACTTACGATCATAGGGCCTTGTTGATTGATGGAAAACGCAGAGTCTTGGTCTCCGGTTCCATTCATTATCCTCGCAGTACAGTCGAGGTATGCCGTGTGTGTATGATGTTTTGTTTTTGTATTTGTATTTAATCTTAGCAGTAGTGATAATTTTGCAGATGTGGGCTGACCTTATACAAAAATCTAAAGATGGAGGGTTGGACGTTATTGAGACTTATGTTTTCTGGAATGCACACGAGCCTGTTCAAAACCAGGTAGGTTGCTCCTTTCTTTCACATATTCTCTTGATACTCTCTGTTTGGTTGGTTCGTTGCTGAGGAAGATTCATCGTATTTATTATTAGAGAGTGATTAATGTTAATAAAATATGTTTCAACAACAGTATAATTTTGAAGGAAGATATGATCTGGTGAAATTTATCAAGTTAGTGGGAGAAGCTGGACTTTATGCTCATCTTCGGATTGGTCCGTATGTCTGCGCAGAGTGGAATTATGGGTGGGGGATTCTTTGCCGCTGCTGAATTATCAAGTGATGCTTAGCCTTTCTTCTTCTTTTTAATTAATTAATTTGTTTATTTGGGAGCAGTGGGTTTCCTCTTTGGTTGCATTTTGTACCGGGAATCAAGTTTCGAACTGATAACGAGCCATTCAAGGTTTTTCTTTATTTCTTATAATTAATTATTGTTTTGTTGGTGTTTTTGTTGTTTTGTTTCTGGGAAGTTTTGGTTAATGGATCCCTCTCTTTCTCTTTCAGGCTGAGATGCAGCGGTTTACGGCCAAGATTGTGGACATGATGAAGCAGGAGAAGCTTTATGCATCTCAAGGAGGGCCCATCATTTTATCGCAGGTCTCTTTCTTTATTTGTTTTCAAGTATTCTTGATGACCAATTATGCATATTCTTTTTCTAGGTTCTTTTGCATCATCAGTCAACTGTGCATATTCTTTTTCTAGGTTCTCTTGCATCACCAGTCTATTAACGTGATCGATCACTGATTGACTCGTTCGCTCATTGAGGATTATTGTTTTCTAGAAGCATAAAGAAAGCTTCTTCTTTTTTTTCCTTTTTTTCTTCCAAAGAAAAGGTGGGGGGTTTTATGAACGTTTTCCCCCTAAATTTCAGATTGAAAATGAGTACGGAAACATTGATTCATCCTATGGACCTGCTGCTAAAAGCTATATCAATTGGGCAGCAAGCATGGCTGTGTCTCTGGATACTGGAGTTCCCTGGGTTATGTGCCAGCAAGCAGATGCTCCTGATCCCATTGTGAGTTTATTTTACTTTGTGGCTTATCAACTCAGAATCACTGCACGTGCATGTTTGTGGAAAACAATCAAACTTAAGTTACAGACTCCAGTCTGTTTTGTGCCTTCTGCCAATTAGAATATCACACACATGCTTATATGACATTCTCTGTTTGGTTTTTTTAATCTTTTTGAAATTCTTCCAGATAAACACCTGCAATGGATTCTACTGTGACCAGTTCACCCCCAATTCTAAAAACAAACCCAAGATGTGGACTGAGAATTGGAGTGGATGGTAGGGATTTGGTTTTAACCTTTAACAATCGTGATAGTTTGGATGATATAAGATGCCTAATCACTCACATCATTCTGAATATTTTAAAAATGATAGGTTCCTTTCCTTTGGCGGTGCTGTTCCCTATAGACCTGTTGAAGACCTTGCATTTGCTGTGGCACGGTTTTACCAGCTAGGGGGGACTTTTCAAAACTATTATATGGTACTGCAATGATACTGAGGAGTCCATGACATTTGAGCATTCCCATGTTATCCCATCTGGCATAAAACAATCTTACAAACCAAAAAATGTATCAAATCTGATTTTTATTTCTCAACTCCAGTACCATGGTGGGACTAACTTTGGCCGGAGTACTGGTGGACCTTTTATTTCTACAAGTTATGATTACGATGCTCCTCTTGATGAATACGGTATGTCTTTTATCTACCTGTTAGCTTTAACAATTGTGTGAAACTTAATGTTTATTGTCGACATGATGTTGTAATGATACGGTACCACTTGCAATTAGCTAATGGTTTATTATGGGAATTAACCCATATTTGCTCTGAGAATTTTTCAACATCCATCTACAAGAGGATTTGGCATATTTGACATGTATTGCAGGACTTACAAGACAACCTAAGTGGGGTCATCTGAAGGATTTGCATAAGTCCATAAAGCTTTGTGAAGAAGCATTGGTGGCGACTGATCCAGTAACTTCATCTCTAGGTCAAAACTTGGAGGTACATCCCATTTAATGAAATTAGTTATTTCGCTTCATATTGGAAACACCAATTTCTGTATGTGTGAACGAATAGAATTCTTAGATACACTTCTTTGAGGACTCAAAGTACTACGATTCTGTAAGAACTAATATTGCTTAGTTAAAATTATTTAAGTTGACCTACCTCTGGGGAGGATTCATGTTGTTTAGTCCATCTGTTCACCAACTCTGTTAAGCACTCACACCTCAAATTCAGAGAAACAAAAGGTTTGCCATGAAATTCCTATAGCTTGTTGACCATGTTTATTTTGATTTTCAATATGAATGGGAACTTTATCCGCTTGATTACACAACCTTTTACATTAAAATGTCATGATACTGTAGTAACATTTGTGCCCTTTCTAAGAATTTTTTATATTTTGCTCACTGATTACAGGTAAAAAATGTGTGGTTTGGTCCTTTTTGTTTTCTGGAAATTAATGTAGATATTTTTAGAAGATACTGGCTTCCAAAATAAGTTCATGCATTGCTAGAGTCCTTCAACTTTTGATGTGCTTTCCATGCTTGCAGAAAGTTAATCTATAATTTCTTTTGATGTATTTTCCTTTCAGGCTACTGTTTATAAAACCGGAACTGGGCTATGCTCTGCTTTTCTAGCCAATTTTGGCACATCTGACAAAACTGTAAATTTCAATGGCAATTCGTATAACTTGCCTGGTTGGTCTGTGAGCATCTTACCAGACTGCAAGAATGTAGCTCTTAATACAGCAAAGGTTAGCCTCATTAGTATGTCTTAAATTTATTTATTTATTTAGCACTTGCTAGATTGTTCAATAATTTGGCTAAATATGTGGATCCTTGGTTGCGTAATCTGTGTTTGCATGGTCTTATTGATATCTTAAAGACTTGGCAATATTCACCATTATTACTAATTGTTATTTTCTCTATTTTATGCTGAATGGCATATCTTTGAGACAAGTTTCCACAATCACTTCTTTTGGGTAAAAGTCGTGGTCAATGTTCTGCTACCTCCATATGGAAAAATTAACTACATATTTCAGCAATAACAGAGACCTTCAGCTATTACTCGTACTTGCCTTATTACCTCTGCTCTTTTCCCCAGCTGGGTGGCAATATGTTTTTGCTGAAGACACTCGTCAAATTTTAGTATTTGTCTTCATTTTTGCTTTTTTCTAAACCTATATCCTTTCAAACTCTGTAAGAAGATTCCACTTGGGATGGTTTGTATGAAATGTATTATGGTATTGCTAAATGCTGCCTTAATATTTTCAATTGTTCTAGTTTGGGTCCATTGAGGGTGTCTTTTCTGAAGTTTGAGGAATTTTTTAGGATACATAACTGACCATATTTGACTGCAATCCAAGGTCAAATATTATTTGGCAGTTCTTTCCATTCATGCTATGCGTCTCTCCTTGCATTGGCAAATTTAGATGCACAGATGGAGCTGGTCATTAAAGGGTTTGTTTTTCCATTTCTTTGTGAATTACATCAGAATTACTCTTATGCGTCTAAAGACTTAAAGAATTGCACATTAATTCAGTAATTAGAAAATGCTGAATGTCTTGGGATGCTATAAAGGGTAAAATTATTTCCAACTTTTGTATGTAGCTTCATTTAAACTTCCTGCATGTGAATCGTTTTATTGCACACTGATACATGAGAGCTATGGAGGCACTAGCTAATAGTTGTGCTGTTTAAAATATGTAAATGCAATGTATTGAAACTTTCAGTGTGATTTTTCCTAACCATTCCTGTCTGGTAAGTAATACCAGTTTGCATTTTTGTTGACAATAATTTCATTTGCATTGTCGTGGATTTCCCAAAAATAAAAGGTTTTGCTTTTAAAGCTATTTAGCAGATAGAAGGTTTTTCTTTCTTTCTTGTGGTTTAGCCCTTCACATTCTGCCAGCCGAGTAACCAAAATTTCTTAACTTCCTCATGACAGATTAACTCTATGACAGTGATTCCAAACTTTGTACATCAATCTCTAATTGGAGATGCGGATTCTGCTGATACACTCGGCTCTAGCTGGAGTTGGATATATGAACCAGTAGGTATCTCAAAGAATGATGCATTCGTGAAACCTGGACTATTGGAGCAGATAAATACTACAGCTGATAAAAGTGACTACTTATGGTACTCACTGAGGTACGTCAGTGTATTACTTCCAATATCTTTAAGTAGGCATGGTCTGTTTGCTTCTTCAATCTGCTACTTTGATGTGTTCGATGTCTAAATTTATGATTAATTGTTGTGTATGTAAAACCTCTCTGGTTATCTTGTCACAGTACTGTTATCAAAGATAATGAGCCTTTTCTTGAAGATGGATCTCAAACTGTTCTTCATGTGGAGTCTCTTGGCCACGCCCTTCATGCTTTTGTTAATGGAAAGCTTGCAGGTAATGGAAAATAAACAATGAACCGAGGATTTGCATCTTCTTGTTGTCATAGATGGAAGAAGGCTGCTGTGTAGTTTCAGTTTTGGCAAAAGTGCTCATCTTCGTTTGTTATGTTAATATAACTATTGGAGCATTTACAGGTAGTGGAACAGGAAATGCTGGCAATGCTAAGGTTGCAGTGGAGATTCCTGTCACACTCTTACCTGGGAAGAACACTATCGATCTCCTTAGTTTGACTGCAGGACTTCAGGTTCGACTTTCCTCGCTAAGATTTATGCAATTTTTTATTTTATGGAAAATACCTTAATATTTGGATGCATTAATTTTCAATTTTGAAAGAATATGATATCTTCTGGATGAATAAATACCACCATTCAAATACAGTTAGTGTCATGGCCCAAGTTTCACATAAGTTGTCAAGGTGGGAGATCTTAGGTACATAAATTAAGCCCAATGATACAGAAGTGATTGGCCGCTGGTATTACAATTTTGTTGGAACCACCCTGGTTTTATAATTAGATGTGATGCAAATTGATGGAAATCTGTGTTTTCTATCAGAACTATGGAGCTTTTTTTGAGTTAGAGGGTGCAGGGATTACTGGTCCAGTAAAACTGGAAGGCCTGAAAAATGGCACTACTGTTGACCTTTCTTCATTGCAGTGGACATATCAGGTCAGTCTTTGTTTTCCGACAATCTGACAGATAATGCAGTTGATACTAGAAAATGATGAATACTTTGGATATTTTCTTAGAACATTTTCCTGTTTACTTTCCTTAATAAGTAGAGCGTGTAGCCAAAAGAATGAATGCAGCATTCTTAAATTTCCTTCCTTCATCTTTTAAATCGAGAATGCAGATTGGACTTAAAGGTGAAGAATCAGGCCTGTCTAGTGGAAATTCTCAATGGGTTACACAACCTGCCTTGCCCACGAAGCAGCCTTTGATCTGGTACAAGGTAATTAGTTGGCTTTTGATGATCTAGGTTTAATTAAATATGGAATCCATAATATAATCAAGCCATATGCTATGATCCTTCCAGTTTTACTGTGATATTGGAGTTTGGTCAACAATTCGTTGCAGGCTGAGACAATTTTCTAAGCACATGAATTTTTCTGATATTAGATTATAAAGGAGATTTATACTGAAATAAACTTTTGGAACCAGCTGTTCTTCAGACTATGCTAGGTCAAGAGCAGACCTTTTCATGGGCCGGGCCAGCTCATCCCCCTGCTAATTTAGCTTGGCCTGGGCCCATAGCGGCCTGATCATTCAGGCCTGCTACTGAACCTGAGCTCAGTTCACACGATCCACGGGCCATGGGATTTTGAGCTTAATGAAAAAAAAATTAAAAGGGGATGAAACTAACCAGCTCAAAACTCTGATGTTCATGTCTAATTAGATTAGGATGGAAACATCCTCATTCTCAACCCTCCAAATAAAAAATAGAAATAAAATATGCTGATTTTGTAGGAAAAGAGGATCTTATTATTTCCCATTCATGTTGCCTGCATAGATAATAGATGGACATGAGGATTCATATATATAACACAACCGTAATAGGTATTAGAAGCAGTTGATCCAGTAAACCGGAGTAAATTTCTGTGAGATTTTTGACCTACGTGATATTTTGTGATTTCTTATAACAACCGGAGAGATTAACTCAGGGCTTCTTCATGTGACCGTTTGTCATAATCTGGAGTGATGTATGCTTCTGGTCTTTCCATGTGGTTAAACGTGGAAAATTTCACACTAATTTCATTTTGTTTGTACATTTACATGTGTTCGGATGTTTTGAACACTCAAATTGGTTTCCTTATTCGCATGTTTTAATTGGATAGCTTTGCAAGTCACCAGAATTGCATTTGGTCGGTGTCACCATTTGGCTGTTCTGAATGCTGCGGAATTGATTTTTTAAAACTAACTTCTGGCAATCATGTTCCAGACCAGTTTCAATGCCCCTGCTGGAAATGACCCAATTGCAATTGATTTCTCGGGGATGGGGAAGGGTGAGGCATGGGTGAATGGACAAAGCATTGGACGTTATTGGCCCACCAAGGTGTCTCCAACTAGTGGTTGCTCCAACTGCAATTACAGAGGATCTTACAGTTCAAGCAAATGTCTCAAGAACTGTGCAAAGCCTTCTCAGACATTGTAAGTGCTCGAGAATCTAATGGGAAGTGTTTGGAACGTTTCAAAGTTTTTGGTTGTGATATTTAGTAATGTTGCAGATACCATGTGCCCCGTTCATGGGTGGAATCAAGTGGCAACACTCTTGTGTTGTTTGAGGAAATTGGAGGGGATCCAACTCAGATAGCTTTCGCTACAAAACAGAGCGCAAGTTTGTGCTCACACGTGTCAGAGTCTCACCCATTACCCGTAGATATGTGGAGCTCAAATTCAGAAGCAGAAAGAAAAGCAGGGCCAGTACTATCATTGGAGTGCCCCTTTCCTAATCAGGTCATTTCTTCAATCAAATTTGCAAGCTTTGGAACCCCCCGAGGAACTTGTGGGAGTTTCAGTCACGGCCAGTGCAAAAGCACTAGGGCCCTTTCTATTGTACAGAAGGTGCGACTCTGCTAATTCTTTTAATAGGGTTCTATGTATATATCTAAAACTTGTGCTGGTTTGTACCGACAAATGCTATTTTTTACAGGCTTGCATCGGATCAAAGAGTTGCAGCATTGGAGCATCAGCCAGTACATTTGGTGACCCATGCAGGGGAGTAGCAAAGAGTTTAGCAGTTGAAGCTTCCTGCGCATAAGATTTTGCTTCTTGGGACAAAGCTATTATTCAAGTGGGTCAGAAAATGCAACTCATGGATGTTGGTTTTTACTATCCATCTTGTGCAACAAAAATGTGATTTAATAAACAGACAGGGAAAATGAAAAAGAAGAAAGGAAAAGAAAAGCATTTAGTAAATTCAAGACGAGCAACTTTCCTGCTATTATTTATCATTTCAATCCAAAGACAAAACTTACCAAACAGCATACAATTTTTAGTCAAAAGGGTACGAATACAATTTTTATTTTTTCAGTTTGGTATCAGTATTGGGATGTTCCTAAATGGTTGCGGTGCCAGACTGTGGTTGAAACCTGCAAACATTGCAAAGAGGGGAGTAGAGGGAGGGAGTCTGGTACTTGTCCTCTCCTCCCATCATCGGCATAGGAACCCCTATCTTGACAGGGCTAACATAACCTGCCCTGTAAGTCTTTCCCAAGACACCTTCGACGAGATCTGTTAGGTTAAAGAATTTGAACTGTGTTTCCAAATGAGCAAAAGCATCGTTTTCTGGTAGCTGGTAGTTGTGTGCCCTGTTTTCTTCCTTCCCGATAGGCCTCACCTTTATATTTAATTCGACCAGGTTGGCAACTTGTACTCTTACAGTGTTAGTATCATCAGTTCGTTCCACCACCACCTCTCTTTCTTCGCCGTTAGCTCTCCACTCGGCGTCTCCATCAGTGGGAATATTGTCGACTGTCTGGCCATTCCACTTCACCGTGAGAGCATCGAAGTTATCGTCCCATTTTGAGACTCGCTTTGCTGCGATGACTAGTGTATGAGTGTCGAACATGATGGAGAGGGCTTGCACCCAAGTGAAATCGCGAGTCCTGCCTTTCGGTCGAGTTCCAATGAAGTGTGCATTGATTTGGAGGTTATCATCAGAGACAATAGCGAAGTTTCCTCCCTTTGCACCATGGAAGTAGAACATCACTCCGTCACCACCAACGAAGCGAGGATCATAGCAGAGGGAGCCATATCCATTGCAGTTTGGTCTTCTAACTGCATGCCATAGACATAGTAAAAAATAGATATACGACGGACTAGTTATTAGTTTTAGAAGCTGTAGCCAAATAATTTATAACAAATTAACAGCAGCAGGAACACAATATAACTTACACTTGCAAGTAACTTCACATTTGCTACTGCAGTTAATGAAGCATCCCTTCTGCTTCTTGTTTTTCACGGGCTTCCTCACCTTGCATTGATCTGGACACACAAGCGTCTTGCTTCGGCAGGCCCCCCTTGCTTGGCAGAAAGCTCTTTCATTTCCTGAAGGTGATGGCGACAACATGGAGTAATGTGTTATTGCTGCGTCAAAGGGTGACTTCTTGGCTTTGCTGTTAGCACCTTGAACAGAGTAGGCTTTCCTTGAAACATATACAAGAAAGAACGCTGCTAGAATGCATGACTTTCTTTTAATATCCATGTCTGCAACCGAGCAATGTCGAGAGAGAGAGAGAGAAGAGATGGGAACGATAGGGTTTTAAAGGGTAAATATATAGAGAGGAGTTGTAGGTTGATATGAGGTGCAGCTAGCTAGCTAGCCAGGCCTTGGTGTTCGGCTTAATTCTAGTAAATTTGCTTCTTCCCTTGAGCAAAGAGTTGAGAAGCGTTGTTTCTGCTAAAATTCTATGGGTCTACCCTCTGGTTGGTGGGTCTAATGGATGCATTGCTGGCTGTTAATTTAAGTTTTTGCTACAATTACTTTCGTTTGCTTGAGTTTCATGGCCAAGTTTTCTCCAACTTGCAATTGTAAAGACTCCCGATAAATGTTTAGAGAATTCACACGCTACAAGAAATATACACACACCTCGGAGAACTTTCAAACCAAACCCCAAATCTACTCAATCTCAAAAGTACACAATAGCTCGCAGGAACACGTGATTTCACACGCTAAAAAATAGGTTTAAGCATGTATTCATAGAAAAGATGTCATATTTCCAATGGGCAGAGAATTAATTAGTCACAAAAAAATTTGTTAAATATTGTTTTTTAAAATATTTTTCACTTAAAAATATATTGAAATAATATT
>Ga0307517_10011836_pt1 | contig 12054 bp, 13 predicted proteins | sample 23_EM_MG_FD_194515 | JGI IMG/M metagenome (GOLD analysis project Ga0307517, IMG submission 194515) | Populus trichocarpa ectomycorrhiza microbial communities from riparian zone in the Pacific Northwest, United States - 23_EM | ecosystem: Host-associated > Plants > Roots > Unclassified | place... | reverse complement strand
TGTTGTGTCCCATTTCTTTATGGAACTTATAAAAGTTGTCACTCTTCCTTAAACTTGATTTATTTTTGTTGGCAAGCACTTAACTTGTACTAGCATGTCATACAACCTATCTATGATTACCCTTAAACCTTTCTCATTCTTCCTCCCAAACTCAACAACATTTACTCCCCCACTACTAGAAGCATGATTAGGTAGGGGGTTTGAATTGATATTGGGGGCATTTTCAAAGGTTATCCACCCTACTTTGAATAATTCCAAAAGTTTCCTCTTAAATGTTGAGCAAGTATCAATACTATGACCAGGATTCCCATCATGATACTCATAAGTTAGCTCTGGCTTGTACCAATTCGGGAAGGGAGGTTTTAGTGGTGGATATAGAAGATGGGCCACATGATTTATGCTTAGTAATTTTACTTATATCTGTTTTAAGGGCATAGGTAGAGGTAAGAGTTATTCTTAGTTTCTTTGGTAGGATCTTCTTGGATTGTTTTCGGCTAGTTTTTCTTGTAGGTTAGTGAGTTGGTTTACTGGAAGAGGCTTAACAAAGCTGATACTGGATATTTTGAAAGACGGGGTTTGCTGGATATGGTAGCTTTGGGTTAGGTAATTTTGATTTTGGTAATTCTTTTTTACCCTTATATCCTCCTTCTATATTGTCTACCTTAGCATCCTTTTTTTCCTAGTAAACCCCTTCTTTTCGGTAGGTTCCAATATTCTATCAGCTTTTATCCCTTATTCTATTCTCTCAGCAATAATAACATCATCATAAAAATATTAGGTGGAGCTACCCATCAAATGCTCAGAATATGAGGGCTTGAAAGTATTGGCAAATAGAGTCATCATCTCTTTCATGGTTATACATGCATTGCCTTGTTTTTTCACTTATGAGTATACTCCCTTACAATTTTCTTGTTGTTTTTCTCCATTACTATCAAACTTATCCATTCTGGAGCGATGTCAGTATTTAACTTATATTGCTTCAACAAAGCATCAATAAGATCATTCTATTTCTTGATCTTTGTGTTATCCAAGGTCATGTACCAGCTTAACGCAAAATCAATCAAGTTGTCTTAAAAGAAATGAATGAAGAACTTCTCATCGTGTATGACTTCCATCATTTTGTTGCAGTTAGACCTTAAATGTGTATTAGGGCATTCCAGTCCCGTGTACTTGACAAATTCTAGCACTTTAAACTTCTTGGTTATCACTACATATGGCATCAGACATATCTCAACTGCTATAATCGGGTCATAAAAGTCAAATCCCTCAATAACCCTCAATATTTCCTCTAAGACAACTCACTTATCTTGGTTGGAATGATTAGGGGGTTTAACTCTAGTGGGGTTCCTCCATTGTTAGATCTATTATGGCTACACTTGAGCAGGCATAATCTGGCGAGCTATCGGAATGTTTTTTGTTCCTTGTGGTTCAGCCAATGGTAGTGTGGCCAACTACTGACTATATGTCCCTTTTCTAGGCTGCGCTTGCAGGAGTTGTTCGAGTAAACTAGCCATCTGAGCCATATTATTCTTAACGTCTTCCAGCTCTTTAGTATTATAGACTCTGGTAGGGGACCTATATTTCAAATACCTGCCATGCACATTTTATAATTCATAAAATGTAGATGCATATGGACATATATATGATTATGTATGATGATGTGTGTTGGATATGGATCAGTTGTACCTCTGGCTGATATATAACCACCATTCCTTTTATAAATAGGTAGGGTTTTGATCCTTTTATAGCTGCTGAGACAATTTAATATGAGCTAATGCTTAACAAAAATACATTCATCATAAAGAGATATTGCTTATAAGGTTTGATCTAAGTCCTTTTCATTAATACTTGATGAAAACTTTTACATTTGAAATCTAGTCTACTCATCATCATCATTTACAAGGAGAAAGGCAAAGCCTTTATTTTCTATGTCCCTAAGAAAAGCATCAGTCTCAACCATTATTGATATCAATGGACATCCCTTTCAACTTGTCGGGCATTGTGGCAGATTTTCTAGGCATAGATAAAGGCCTAGTCAATTTGCTCATCCATGTTTCTCATCTTCTTCAAGAGGAACATGTTGTTCCTATTTAGTTGATTGTTTTTTGTGTTAATCATCTGGTTATTTCAAATGTTCTTTTAAATGTGTCAATCATCTGGTTGTGGTGCTCGAGTGGTTTTTTCTTTTCCTCCAAATGTTTTTCCTTGGCCTTTTCTTTGTTAAGCTTATCCTCTAGCAGGTTAATCTCATTTCTCATTTTATCCAAATCAATTTTGAAAACCCTGATAGTCTTTTATATGGCTTTTGCTTCAACCAGCTTACTTTCCAGCATCACATGCTTCTTGTATAGCCTTTCATATTGCTCAATCCAGTTTTTTAATTCAGCTTGGGTTTTTGAAGACATAAAATTGGTTTTCAAAGCCTCTAGCTTAGTACTAGTTTGCATCCAATGTGTTCTCGATTCTTCTCTCTCTTCCTCAGCTTGATTTCTAGCTGCCTTTTCTCCTTCTAGTTGTTTCTCTAAGGACATCATTTTCTTGTCCTTTTCTTCAAGTTATTGCTCTACAAACTTTCTTAATTTCTCTTTAGTGACGATTTGCTCCTCAAGGGATATCCTAAGGGCTCTACCGGTGCCCACCTCTATTTGGTGTCTTTCTAATTGTTTTCTCAACTCTTTCTCGTTGTTAATCCTTTTTCTTTTAGTTGGTTCACCAACTTGCGTAGTCTCAGCTTCAAATCTAAGAGTCATGAGGATGGTGAGTAGTTATAGATTTCTTCACCTTGGATATTTTTCATTAGTAACTAGATCTCTCAAACCATCTGTTTTTTTTTAACCAATACCAGAAACTTCTAGTCTTGCTTGATGTTCTTCACAACTTCTAAAGTAGATTGATCCTTGAATAACCTAAAGAATTGTGATAACCTGGTCGTCCTTGGCATATGTTGTACACCCCCAAGTTGCCTCACAACCAAAACGGGTGTATAGTTGACATATCTGGTCACTCCCATCAGAGACACCTATTGTCTCTACCCATAAATCATTAAGCAATATGTTGCTCTCATCCATAGGACTTTCCACTTCACTTCTCCTTGTGGGATTCCATGCAATTTTACTTTCTAATTTTCCTCGCTCAAGTCCTTCCATTCCTCTTCTTTAACTATCTCTAATGGTCTTTGACTAAACCACCATAAGTTGTTAAATATCAGCCTCTTGGTTTCTATATAGCTAATCAGCCATATATGCATCAACTATTCAAAACATATCATTGATCCCTTACCAACCCTCCTACAATGGTTGAGTGTTAAGATAGTTTTTGCTAGTATCGCCGTAGTGGGATTTATCTGAGTGTTTTTATAAGCAACAAAAGCTGCAGTTGTTTCTAAAATGATTATTCTAGTGAGGTTTGGAAATATTTTGCCTTTTTCTTCAACAAATCGAGATTCATTCTTCCTCCTTTCAAATACCTCTTCGATCATCTTCCATTTTAGGCTAGTATCACTTTTCTCTAATATCTTAAGGAGATCTGGAACTTTGATCAATTCAGTTAACACTTTTTCATGCCTTTGGTAGAAGCAGACTTTGTATAGATTTCAAGGCAATTCGATCAATAAACCATATTCTTTCAAGTAGGACATATTTCTACATTCCCAAAAGTGAAGCGCGGTACTCGGAGTCCCTAAAATGCATCAATGCCTTAATTGTTGAATTGTGTATGGACACCTTTGTGATTTCCACTATCCTTCCATATTCCTTTAAAAACTCATACTCGTGGATGCTTTTTATATATGAGATGAACTTTTTCAAATTGTTTCCAGAGCATCTCATATTTTTAATGGGTGGCAATTTACTATCATCTAGTCTCAAGCAATTCCCTTTTAACAATTGTAGGGATTCATAATCAAACCTATATTCAACAAAGGTCATCTCTTTAATGGTGACCATGTAATCAGCCTTAAGTCCTACAATTCAAGATGCTTTTTAAGGTTAAGCATGTCTTAATGCAATAATGTGTAGTTGTGGAACATACTTCCTACAGGTAGGTTTTATGTCCTTTTATATAAGATATTAATGTAGACACTATCTAGTCTCAAAATGTTCTCTTATTATCCTAATGATTACCCTCGTGAAGGTAATATAGGGGCTCAATAGGTAGTGAGATGATACTTATACCAATCACTGTCAGTCCAATGACTAAACAAAGAGTTGAATGGTTTCACAAACTTAAACCCTGACTGAAAGTCATAAGGTAAGCTACTACTTCCCCCATCTAACCTAAAATTTCTTGTGTGTGCATTCCAAAGTGATATATCACAAATAAACTAGTGATGTATGAAGATATTCATCCATATCCAACATAAATGCATCAGCTAGATAAAAAATGTTAAAGCATTAAAAAAAACAAAAGCAAAAATTTAAACACATCAATTCAAATATACCATATAAAACACACAAAACCTAGTCCAAAACTGTAAAAAAAAAAAAACAGAAATTTCCTAGTGGAGTCACTATTTTGTCACACGTGGGTGCGCAATGTAAAGGGACGTCAGGATCGAGGAGTCACCACCTAATTGTTTGGTTCAGGGTCACTAGAAGACTTGGGTGTACTGGTCTTATCAGAAATTTCATGGGTAAGAGACTGGTTGTGGCTAGAAAATGTATTAGCACCCCTAGTACATCTTCCCTAAGGTAAGTTGTATTATGTGGTTTAGATATGGTTTAAAGGTTCTGCTAGGTTCCTAATCGATAGTTTGTCTATGGCTCAGAATAAAAATTTAGATCCATGAATAAATCTAACATTTTGAATTTATTATGGGCTCGTATGCCTAGATAAATTCTTATAGAAAAGGTCTATATAGGTACCTTGACAGGGTTCACATATCATGGAAGGCTAGAGGTTTCTCTACAACTTGTATATTATGGTGAAAAATAATCTTAATTGAAATTGATGAATATCTAAAATAATCCTGAAAAGTTTCTAGTTAACTCCTAGTGTTTAAATACCAGCCTACTTATAGGTCCAATATTTATACTAAAATGTTAACCATTAATTTTCATAAATTAAAATTTTAGAGTTATGAAATATTGGGCCAATTCTTAAGGAATTTTAAAAACTTGGTATAATTTTCAAAAGATTCAAAGGAAAATCAACACAGGTATTTTCTAAAACTATGCTAAAAAAATTCTCTTTTTATAAATAAAAAACAATTTTTATAAGGATTGGACCATATGCAACAAGCAAAAATAATTTTTTAAATTTTTTAGGGTCATTTTTGGCAAAATCATATTTTTGTTCAAAACAAAACTGTCAAAACAGGCCTAAGGATGTGTTTTCTAAACACGTCCTTAGGCCAAAATTCCTTTTATCAAAACAGTGACAAACCAAATAAAGCCTTAAGTATTTTCCCTGATTATGACATGACGAGGTCGACTCGAAAACAATGGTTCAACTATGAACCGAACCAAAAGGCCAAGGTTTTGGGTAAATTAGAACAGAGATTTAAACCAAAACAAATCAAAACTTAAAAAAAAACATAAAGTTTTCTAACAAAAACATATCAAAACCAAGGAAAATAAAAAAAACAAAGAATAATGAAGAACCTTCAAACTCAAACTCAGCAACATAAACATCAAACCAGACCAGAATTCAAGCAATAAAAGTCAAGGTTTTGTTCGTAATCATGCATAGATCAAGAATCAAGCATCTATGTTCTTCGATTAACACTCAAAAATCATGATTTGATCAAAATATGTTTAGGTAATCGAAAGAACCCTATAATCTAAATGCATGAAGACGTGTGATTGATGTGTTTTAACCCTAGATTGTTTGCTAAAAATGACTAACTAAACAACTAAAAACAAGAGGCTAAGAAAAAGTTTAAATGATGAACATGAACCTAGAATCTGGAAAAATTTTAGAAATTGAAGAACTAATGCCAAAACCCAGATTTGGCCTTCTAGACCTCTAAACACACTGTTTTTGGTCCTCACAAACCATTATCAATACCAAGCACGAATGAATCTGAAGAACTAACAAATAACATCAAATCATCAATAACATGCATAAAGTTCCAAAGTTAAAACTACCAAAGCTAAACAACAAACATATTCATGCTATTTGAATTCAAATCTTGATATTTTTAACATTTATATGCCAAAAATACTTGTATAAACTATGATTTTGCACTAAAAAATCACATTGATCAACATGGTTCAACAAATGTAAGGTAAGCTCAAATAACATAAAAAAAAGGTTTAAACATTAATAAACCATGAATAAGCAGGTCACATGGATTTCATCCTTGAGTTTTCACATGGTTATACCTTCTCCAAGCTTGCTGACTATAGGCTTCTACTTCCCTTCTCTTCTCATTCCTTCTTTCCCTTTCATTTTCTATTCTTTCTAAAGCTTGTTGAACCTTTTATGTTAGGTCTTTGAACCTTCACACTAAGGTCTTTTTTACGGAGTATATCGTCATGTTCTTCTCTCATTTTCTGTCTCTTTTTTTCTTTGATTTCTAAGGGAATTTATAGTGTTTTCTAGGTTTTTTGGTGGATTCCCTCAAAGATTGATCAAAGCTCACTCTTTTGATCAAAATGAGAATTCCTAGACAAATTTTAACATTTGGAACTTGTCCTTTACTGGTTTTTGAGGATGGTGGTTTTTCCTAGGTGGTTTTCTTTTTCTTAGAGACAAAGACATGTATTTTCTCACCTTCTGATCTTGGATGAAAGATTTATAGCCCTTGATAAGAACCATCTAGGAGTTTTTAAGTGTGAACACATGAAAATGTTAGGTGGTTTTGCACAAATAGGTATCTCAATCAAGGCTGACTGAGTTGGTCAAATTCAAGGCTTTGCTGGAGAAACTCCAATGTAAACATCATCAGAGACTGCCTGAACTTGGTAAAAAAGATGCACACCTTTCTTTTATATCTATCTTTGCTCTATTTGGAGGTTTGTAGCTCCATATTCATTCACTTGAAGGTGCCAACTCGATTAGCCTAGAATCTGAAAATGCAGTGATGATTGATCAATGACATGATGTTTGAGACTTTTATGGAAGAATTGGGATGTAAATGTCCAATTTCATAAAAATGAGGTTGTAGAGGGGATGTTCTTCTTCTATTTGCAAAAAACCTCGTGTCATTTGGAGGTCTAGAACTCCACAACAAGCTCTTGAAAGGTGTCAACCTAATCATCCAAAATGCCAAAGAAAGAGATGAACAGTGGGTGAATGACGTGTCATCTATGTTAAACCCCTATAAATTAGGGTTTTTAATTTATGATTTGACAAATTTCATTTTAGTCCCTATTTTTCCAATTGCTTTTAATTGGACCCAAAATTGCCTCCCAAACTCTTAATTTCATGCAATTTCACCCCTGTCAAACTCAATAATCAGCCCTAAAGTTTAACGTCATTTTCATCTTGGTCATTGGTTTTTTATTTGTGCATTTGGAATCTTAATTGACCATCAAACTTTTAATTTTCTTTAATTTGGTCAATTTTAGCCTTTGAAGTCTTGCGCCTTTTACGATTTGGTCATTGGTTTTGAATTTCTTCTATCAAACCCCTAATTGGCCATTAAACTTTTATTGTTTTCATAATTAAGCCTCTTATTTGACCAATTAAACTTTTCAAAGTCCAATTTTTGTCCCCCAAACTTCATTTTCTTCCGATTAACATGTAAAAACTGATTTTCCTTCCAAAATCTTTATTGAGTCCTTACTCGTTCAAATTTGTATTTCTTTACCCCAAATAAAACTATTTTCACTGAATCGGTCTTTTGTCAATCAGAATTGGGTAGATAATTTTTCTAATCTTGTACATTCTTGTCCTTCAACTTTTCGACTTGTTATTTTGGTTTTTCACCACCAACTTGGGCAATCTTCTAGGCTTTCTTTATGTAAATCTTTTTGTATTTTTGTATTTTTATTTTCTTGATTTTTTTGTGGGGTTAAAATGGATAACAATAATATCCAAATGGCTCGAGAAAAATCTGTGTCATGAAACATATCTATCTGATATAATATACAACCCAATATGACTGCAAATTCCATATCGATGAAACAAATCTAAAAACCAACTCCAATTACTATTTGTCTCTTCTTCAACGATAGCAAAGTATAATAAAAAAACTCCATTATTCATATCATAAGCAATTGCAACCAATAACTTTGTCATGTACTTACCTTAAAGGTGAGTGTTGTCAATATTAATTAGAGGACAACAATATTGAAACCTATCAATTGAAGCATCAAATGCCCAAAATGCTCTTCCAAATATTACCTTATTGTCATCAACCACTTTATGATCCTAAAGGACAATTGTTTCCAAATTTGAATCTCTAATGACTAGTAGCATTCTAAGTAGGTTTTAAAATGATTGTCTGTGTGCACCAAACAACCACTCCAATATTTTTTGCTTAGCCATCTACGCTTTCTAATATATGACATCATGCTCATAATTCCTCTTCATAATATCTTGAATCGTTGCAACACTCGTACTTACATCTCTTTTTATAATTATCAACATCACCTCAGCAATGAGATCTGATTCAATCTAACAATGGCGTTGCAGAACAAGGGGGTTCCAATATATGGGTGACCCTTTAAATTTTAGAATTTCTTATGAATTAGACCTTTGGTGATATCCCTTATGCAAATACCATCTACATCTTAATTCCTGAACGTATTGCAATTGAACATAAGTTTTAGTTGAATGATGGACCTTGTACTATAATGAATTGTTTATACATCACTACTTAACTATAGTAATACATTCAAATTTATCTCTAATTGTTTCTCCAACCTCCAATTCATCAATTGATAAGCCTGAATGCCTATGACTATTAGCTCAATCATTGCATCTGTATTGGTCATCCCCACTTACAAACTCAATTTCAAAAGTAAGAGGTGTCATGTACTGATTAATAGGCTCAATTAACTTAGCATCCCTATCTTTCCTATCTTTATCCTCAACTTCAACTCTATTAATGTGACGATAATCTTTTTTGTTACTTAGTTTGGATTCTTCATAGCAATATGGAATGGATTTCATACCCAACTGATGTTCTGTATTAATAATTTCTTGTACCGATATTGATCTCCTTAAATTGCCACTTAATGTAGATGGACCAGCTACTTCTGTGGTTCTATATTGGGTCAACTTCATACTAGAAGGGTTTTCTTATCTAAGTCTACTATTTAAATAGAGCTCTAGCATATTAATCTCATTAATCTTGCATATCACCTAACCTAAATGGACCAGCTACTCATGATATTTGTGTGGTTCTGTAAGAGTTATTAAGAAACTGGGTTAACTTCATACTAGAAGATTTTCCTTGTCCAAGTCTACTATTGAAGTAGAGCTCTAGCATATTAATTTTATTAATCCTTGCAAACCCAAACATTGAACTCACGCTTCTATCACTATAAATTAGGACACCGATATAACAAGCTTGACTAACCCTAATTTGCAACATCCTCCAAGTTATTTTAACTTCTATTCCAAATATATTCTTGCCAAGTTGTTCACATAATATTCTAGATAACTCGTTAAGAGATATATCTAATGTAGAAGTTAGGAACTTATAGCTTCCTCCATTATAAATGATACCATTATCGGTATTGACAATGGTACCACCGTGGAAGCATATTATTCCTAAATTAGAAGGCATTCTGTCAAACAACACAACAAAATACAATTCTAATTTATTAATATCTTGGGGTTAATCAAAATACATAATTTATCAACAAAACCATAACGGTAATATAATTGGCGAAAACCTAAATTCATCAAATTAATTGGTGAACACCTTAATTCATCAAATTTGCTATCATAACAAAATTATCAACCCAATTAATGTATTTCAAAGCTAATTATCTTATTTTATATCTAATTCGGTATAATTCCTAATTTAACCTAAATAAACACTAACTCTAACCTCAATTCACAATCAATAACAACCCAAAATCATTGATTATTTTACAAAATAACCTAATTATCAACTCGTATCATATCTAATTAACCTAATTATAAAAAATCCTAAATTTTTCAAAAAAAATCCTTAATTCTAAACCCTAACATTTTTTAAATTAAATTAACACGCACTAGCAAAAATTACATCAAATGAGGTAAAGGGGAAGTGTTGAATATACCTCTAAGTATAAAATATGGGTGGTGGTGGTGACTAGTGGTGGCAATTTTGGTCGGAAATAGTTTGACAGACGGTGAAGAGAGAAAGAGTGGTGATCTCATGGTGTTTTTGGTGTGTTTTGTGGTGGGAAGAGGGAGAGAAGGAGGTCGCTAAAGGCAGAGAGAGGGGAGGGGCGGCTAGTTGTGGGGAGAGAGGGGGGAAGAAAAAGAGAAAAGAGAAGAAAGGAACTTCGGGTTTTAATTTCATATGAAGTTGAAGATGTCATATGCAACTTGCATGTCACAGATTCGATTTGCAACTTGCATGTCACATATGTCTTCTACAACTTATTAAGTTATGTTATTTTTACTTTACCTTTTATTATTTTTTTCTTTGTGCTAAAAACCTAAAAAAAACTATGCTGAGCTTAGCTATGATGTGAGGACCACATAAGGGCACTTTTTTTATTATCAAAATGTAAGATGGTATTATAAATCAAAAGAAAGAAACAAGGCCGCAGAAGTTACAATATACATGTAAATATGCACAAAAAGAAAGAAACATGAGGGAACAGGTAACCAACAGAGCTAATTACATCAGAGCCAATGAAAAACAAGGCCTCCCTGACCATGTACAACCAAAACTATCAAGGAACAAACTCCCTAGAAAAACAGGCCACGCAGGGCCTAGAGAAAGTCAGCCAGCATTGGTTAAGCCAGGAACCTGTTTAGTAGGAAGGTGCCCAACCTAACCAACACGCAAAAAGAATGGTTAAACTCGAACAAGTATAGACAGAACTACCATCCACAGCCACTTATTAGGAGAAATTAAGTGCGCCCCATTTTCATCCAAATCAGCACAGTATGGAGACAGCAGCAGCCATCAATGACAAAAGAGAGCAAGGCCTGCGATGAGCCCAGCAAAACCAGTAGAGGATAGATGCATCAAGTACAACAGAAGCCTGCACTTGAAATGAGCAGAAGATAGATATGAAGGCCTAGAGCCCCAACCAAGAAAACCAGGACAGAGATGAGGAAGTCAACACCAGGCCATGGACAGCAGGCCTTTACAGTCCACATCATCAGCCAACGGGACACCCCTTCCTGAGCACCACTACCCAAAAACCAACAACAAAGCCATCTCAATCATAAACATTAAAAGCATAAGGATTCTTATCATGAAAATATAAGATAGTGTAGAACGTGATCTGAAATTGGCGAAACAAAAGGTCTACTGATGTAGCCGTGTGTTCAAAGATCCTCATGTTTCTTTCCTTCCAGATCAAGTAAACGACCAGGCCTAAGGATAGTCTCGGCATTCTAGTTTCAAGACTCTTCTCACCTGCTTTCAAACCCCTGACAGCACTACAAAGGGAATTCATATGCCTATTGATGCGCAGCCATGATTTTATTTTTCCCCATAGAGTAGATATCCAAGTGCAAGCAAAGAAGAGGTGAGCATGGGACTCCTCTGTTTGGGAACAGAAAATACAACAAGTATCTAATTGAGCATAGACAAGTCTATCTTTGGTTTTTAACTTCCCCAATAAAGCCAGCCATAAAACAAAGTTGCACCTGGGCAAGGACCAATGTTCCCACACGATCTAGCTCCATGAAACAGGAGTACCTTTAGGTCGAAGATGCTCAAAAGCATTGGCAGTATAAGAATTAGCATTATTCTGCCAATTTTGCATCAGAGATATAACCTGAGAGTGTCCCCCACACTCCTGCACTAGCTGGTCCTTACGGAAGAGGATAGATTTCCACAGAGGAGAAGAAGATTTCTTAAACCCAGCATTCCAAACAGATTGATTGCGAAGATAAAAATGATGAACCCATTGAATCCACAGGGAGTCAGTTTTCAGATGATTGTTCCAGAGAAGTTCTGCCAAATAACTTATATTCCTAGCCTTGATG
>Ga0307517_10011835_pt1 | contig 12054 bp, 8 predicted proteins | sample 23_EM_MG_FD_194515 | JGI IMG/M metagenome (GOLD analysis project Ga0307517, IMG submission 194515) | Populus trichocarpa ectomycorrhiza microbial communities from riparian zone in the Pacific Northwest, United States - 23_EM | ecosystem: Host-associated > Plants > Roots > Unclassified | place... | reverse complement strand
CAGGGCGGGAGAGTCATAGATCCGACGCAGTCAGAACGCAATAGTGGAGGACCCGACGCAGTAGGAACGGAAGAGTCGTAGATCAGGGGGAGTCAGGAGGTAATAGAGGAGCACCAGACGCAGTCAGCACGCACAGGACGTAGGGGTCCGTGTCCGGATGGCGTCAGGACGGATGGCGCTAGGTGACGCAAAGTCAGGACGCGACGTCGATCCGACGTTACGTCCTGATTCGCGATTACCATTCCGACATCCCAGGCGTCAGACGCACGGGGCGCACAGGACGCAAGGTATTATTTTTGCTGATGCAAGTCATGTGCTTGAATGAGTCACATGCGTGAAACTCATGACTCATAATATGAGTCATGTGCGAAAGTCATTACATCATATGACGTCACAATCATGAGTCGTAAAAACATTAACCAATCATGATATAACGATGACTCGCAAGTGAGTAGTCATGTGAGAACCATGAGTCGAATGACGTAATAGTGTGAAATCCAACATACCTTATGACTAATAAACATTAGTCATGTGAAATCTGCCTTGTATTTTTGAATGCAACATAGTTCACAGTCTTCAGTTCTTGTGTCACAAATCGTGACTAAAGCAATAATGGCTGTGTAAGAAAGTGCCTAGCCTGTAAGTGCAATATTATAGGATACTGGAAAAATGTAATAAATGAGAGTATCTTAATTTGATTCTCTTTAAGCATGTTTGCTTTCTTAGTTGTGGCCAGTTTGAATACTTGAAGATGTTTACTTAATATTGTAGTATCTTGTATTTGGGTTTATTTTGCCATTCATGATTGGCAAAGAATGATAATATAATGATTAGTAACCATTTTATGTTGCATTTCAATGCCAAGACCTCTGATCCTACACGAAAATAGTGGTCATTTGAAACTCGCCTACCATACATTCTAGCTACTTTTATAGAATAAAAACTCCTACTTTGATTCTACTTCACTTTATTTATATTTCTAGTGTTTTTTTACATGCCTTGGACCACTCTTTGGGGGTTTATGCTCCTTTGAAAATACCCCTAAATGAGGCACACACCTTTCTGTTCTTGCACTATACTTCTATAGGAAACAGAAAATATCAAGATAGTAGTATACCAAGTTTGTCATCTTTAAAGAAATCTGATAATAAGATATTTATCAAGTAGTTTGGTACTTCTCTATATATTAAGCACACTAACCTACCCTGCCTTTAAAAGTATTGCTTGCATTAGGAAATTTTCATTTCTGATACCCAGAGTCTATCTATAACCTATTCCTAATTCTTGCTCTATAAAATGGGTATCTATAAACCAATTTCAAGTTCTGATTATCAGACAAATCATACTTGAATCATGAATTGTCACTTTTATGCTTCAATTTGGTAGTTGATAATATTTTGATAATATTTTTCATATACACTATTACCAGATGCAAGACTTTTGAAGTTCTAAATTTTAGCTTCGTAAATGTAGAGGTGAGTTGATGATGCCATCATGATGGCAAATTTTCATTCTTTTCAGAATGTGAAATAGTGACCTATTACTAGGGGGTGACCCATTACTAGGTGAAATACGTTGTTCTACAAGTCTATATGTCCTACACAGAATAGATATAGCAGAACCAGTATCGGAGTATAATAGACTGTGAAGGGGGCCACTGGGGGTCGCCTGATGGGACGAATTACACGAAGGGGATAAACTAAAAATAGCTGCTACGAATATAAGGCAGGTGTTTCTAATTTCCCCTCTATTCCTACCGAATTGCTTGTAATGGGTCGTGCTCTACTATACGCTTTTGCCCACAAAGACAATGCAAATATTAGCTTGACGAGTAGCGAGAATGAAGAATATGGAACATGAAAATAAGATCAAGTCTAACAAGTCTAAGGTAAGAAAAAGACGATGAAAAAATAATCGAAAGCAGACAGAGCGCAAACAACCAGAAGAAAATAGAAAAAACGCACTGATCAAACGCTATATTTTCACCTAAATCAGCGGAGGTCTAGGTTGCACCGGCCCTCCTGTGGCAAGTACATATTATGAAATAAGAATATATATAGCAACAGGGAATGAAGGATGTGAGGGGACTAAAGTGAAAAACCAAATGACAAAGGCGGTGGTAAAACACCGGTCGGCCGCAAATAAGGGGATTGGTTAGGTGTAGCTGGGATGGGTCTTAATTTTCCTTCGACTGCAGCAGAGCTTTAGGGACCAGATGGAGAGAGGTTGGGGCCGCCTGGATGATTGGGTTGAGAGGGCGCTATCTACGGGCTTGGAAACACAATCCCCGAGGTCAAATAACCTCGGTTGTTCATTGTGGGCTGTCTGTAGGGGCATAGGTTGGCCAGGTTGGCCATCGAAGTCTATCATGTTGGAATTTGTATCATGAGATATCAGTTGCATCTCGATCACAGATCCGTCCGGGGGCATAGAGGAGGGCGGGAGGGATGTTGGGCCACCAGGATCTAGTGCGGGGCAATCGACAGTGTCCCGTTCCTGTGGGATCCCCACAACTCCATCATGTTCTTCGGGGAGATCTGACGGCTGTGGAGTTTGGCTCATTTTATCCGGCACAGAGGTGCGGGCATCTTGCCGTTCCATAATCATCTTTACTATCGCTTCATGCCCGCTCTCCGCTGCCCACGAGAGTGGTGTCCAGCCATATTCGGTGTCTGGCCTGTCGAGATTTACGTCCTCTCGTTCCAAAAGCATCTTTACTATTCCCCCATGCCCGCCCTCAGCCGCCCACGAGAGTGGTGTCTGGCCATATTCGGTGTCTGACCTGTCGGGATTGACGCCCTCTCGTTCCAAAAGCCTCTTTACTATTCCCTCGTGCCCATTCTCAGCCGCCCACGAGAGTGGTGTCCGGCCATATTCGGTGTCTGCTTGATCGGGATTGACGTCCTCTCGTTCCAAAAGCATCTTTACTATTCCTTCATGCCCATTCCCAGCCGCCCGCGAGAGTGGCGTCTGGCCATATTCGGTGTCTGCCTGATCGGGATTGACCTCTCGTTCTAAAAGCATATTTACTATTCCCTCATGCCCATTCCCAGCCGCCCACAAGAGTGGTGTCAGGCCATATTTGGTATCCAGCTGGTCAGGATTGACGCCATCTCGTTCTAAAAGCATTTTTACTATTCCCTCATGCCCCTTCTCAGCCGCCCACGAGAGTGGCGTCCGGCCATATTCGGTGTCCGGCCGGTCGGCATTGACGTCCTCTCGTCCCAAAAGTATATTTACTATTCCTTCATGCCCCTTCTCAGCCGCCCACGAGAGCGGTGTCTGGCCATAAAAGGTGTCTGCTTGATCGGGATTGACGTCCTCTCGTTCCAAGAGCATCTTTACTATTCCTTCATGCCCCTTCTCAGCCGCCCACGAGAGTGGTGTCCGGCCATATTTGGTGTCTGTCCGGCCGGGATTGATATCCTCTCGTCCCAAAAGCATCTTTACTATTCCTCCATGCCCGTTCTCAGCAGCCCGCGAGAGTGGTGCCCGGCCAGATTTGGTATCTTGCTTGTCGGGATTGACGTCCTTTCGTTCCAAAAGAATCTTTACTATTCCCTCATGCCTGTTCCCAGCTGCCCACGAGAGCGGTGTCTGGCCATAAAAGGTGTCTGGACGGTCAGGATTGACGTCCCCTCGTTCCAAAAGCCTCTTTACTATTCCCTCGTGCCCCTTCTCAGCCGCCCACGAGAGCGGTGTCTGGCCATATTTGGTGTCTGCTTGATCGGGATTGACGTCCTCTCGTTCCAAAAGCATCTTTACTATTCCTTCATGCCCATTCCCAGCCGCCTGCGAGAGTGGCGTCTGGCCATATTCGGTGTCTGCCTGATCGGGATTGACCTCCTCTTGTTCCAAAAGCATCTTTACTATCGCCTCACGCCCATTCCCAGCCGCCCGCGAGAGTGGTGTCCGGCCATATTTGATGTCCTGCCTGTCGGGATCGACGTCCTTTCGTTCTAAAAGCATCTTTACTATTCCTTCATGCCCCTTCTCAGCCGCCCGCGAGAGTGGTGTCTGGCCATAAAGGGTGTCTGGCTGGTCGGGATTGACCTCCTCTCGTTCCAAAAGCATCTTTACTGTGCCTTCATGCCCATTTTCAGCCGCCCACGAGAGCGGCGTCTGGCCATAAAAGGTGTCTACGTGATCGGGATTGACCTCCTCTCGTTCCAAGAGCATCTTTATTATTCCTTCATGCCCCTTCTCAGCCGCCAACGAGAGTGGTGTCAGACAATATTTGGTCTCTGCCTGATCGGGATTGACGTCCTCTCGTTCTAAAAGCATCTTTACTATTCCTTCATGCCCATTCCCAGCCGCCCGCGAGAGTGGTGTCCGGCCATATTTGGTGTCTGTCCGTCCCGGATTGATACCCTCTCGTTCCAAAAGCATCTTTAATATTCCCGCATGCCCGTTCCCAGCCGCCCAGGAGAGTGGTGTCATGCCATATTTGGTGTCTGCTTGATCGGGATTGACGTTCTCTCGTTCCAAAATCATCTTTACTACTCCCTCATGCCCATTCCCAGCCGCCCACGAGAGCGGTGTCCTGCCATAAAAGGTGTCTGGCTGGTGGGGATTGGCTTCCGCCCGTTCCAAAAGCATCTTTACTACCCCCTCGTGCCCTCTTCCAGCCGCCCACGTGAGAGCTGTCATCCCCATGCAATCGAACGCATTGGCTCCCCATTCCTTCATGTCCAATAGAGCAGAAACCACTCCCGCAATCCCAAGAAATGCTACTCCGTGGAGTCCTGTAAATCCAGTGGGGCCTCCCGTCCCGTCAAAGTACGGGCGGTCTCGATCGCCCCTTAATAACAGCAGTTGAGCAGACACATGCTCATCAAATCTAGCGAGAAGCCTCAGTGAAAGTATTCTGATACCTTCCGTCATATCCCTTCCTGCGTGCTTCCCCCAATAAACAGAAGCATATTCTAGAAAGGGGGTCGTTGCGGGGGCCGAGTCAAGAGTTGGAGAAAGATCCCTGATAGATCGAAAATTGAGGTATGTCAAGCAAACTTCGCCAATTACTGAGTGAGGACTATGGAATAGGCTTGGATCGCTTGAGAGATGCTCTTGAAGTGTAAAATGCACCAGTCGAACTGTGGACGAAGACGCCTCGACAGTGACAAGACCCAGACAAGATGCTAGGAGTGTCCGTAACGCAGGAATATTTTCCAGATCCAGATCTGCAGATCCTATCTCCACTCCCAAAGCATGACAGAGCTCCTCTTCCCGTAGCGGTCGTTCCGAATACAGCACCCACATTAGGACCTTCAGTCCGAGTACCGACTTATATCCCTTCTGCGCTTTCAGCCGTGTTAGAGTTGCCGTGTAGGCACCACTCAACCCAGTGCCAAGTGTCATCTCTTCAAGCTTCTTCCTTCTCCCCCGAATTGTCACCTCTCCTAGAATCGCGTCGATGTTGAGCGAAACAAGGAGGAATCTAACCACAATCATTGGTAAGTATACCTCATTAATAGAATCGAAATGCTAAATTATCCTACGCACATATCAGATATCTTTTCCAGGATAACCTTCACAATATCCGCCCTTAAACCATTGCTCATCGCCTCAGGCTCGGAATCTCTGTCCAGCCTCATCTCCACATAATTCCGGATATCATCCGTGCTAGGGCTGATGGGTATCACGACCACCTTGGTGAAATATCTGTGAATATCTTCGCCGACATGGGGCCTCCCGGTGAGAAATATTCTCGTGCTAGGGGACTCCCGAACAATATCGCTCAGACATTCGAGAAGCTCTGGCAGGCACTTCGGTAAACATTCGTCCAGCGCATCAATACAGATGAAAACCGGGGGTAGCGAAGCAATAGTAGTCCTCAACAGCCTCATTAGATCCGCAAGCCGTAGCCCTCTACCGCCAAACTCCGTTTTCGCCTCTTGGAACGCCTCGCGCAGGTAATTCTGGATGCCTCCTCTGCCTACCAGCTGCTTCAGAATCGCGCCCATGATGTTGGCTATTGTCTGATCTTGCTGGGAAAGGAAGTCGCAGTACAAGCCTGCCACCGCGATATTCTTCTCTTTTGCCTGATCGCACAGGCTGTCGATCACTAAGGAGCTAGTATTTCCGGTCGTCAGTGGTATTCGATTCTTTCAATTAACCCCGCCACTTACCTCAGATATGTCTTGCCCACTCCTGGATTCCCGGAGCAAAAAAAGACCGCCCTATCGGCTTCACCCTCACTACCCCTCCACTCTCGGAACTCCCTCGTCTCCAAAAGCCAATCCCCTACACCGTCGAACCGGTCGGTGCGCACCCCTTGGTGTCTGTTATTTGGCTCTAGCGGAGAGAGCCAACGCATAATTTGCGCATCCTCGTCTGACCCATGGAAGGTGTTGTTGAAACTGCCTATTATATTGCCGCAGTGGGCATTGCCGTCGCCGAAGCCGACCGAATATGAAGTTTGGGCCATGATATTCTATCCAAAGTGTTGGTTGAATGTAGAAATGGTGGAGCGATTTTTGGGGGCAGGGGAGTTTAGGCCAGAGCTGAAGAAAGCGGGGCGATGTGGCTTGTTGTGGCACAATTCCTATCCAATCATGTCACTTTAGTGAGGGCGCATGGCTTGGTAATACCGGTCCGGGTATGTCTCACAAAGACTTCTGCGGAGTGGGGTGGCCATAGGGACACAGGTTAAATGCTCCTTGTGGTCCTTCCATCCTCCCCCCAATCATCTCCCTTAGAACTAGAAGAAGCTCCCATATATACATATTCCAATGCATGTTGCCGGCTTGGGGAGTTGGGTGGTGGTATCGGTGTTCAGGGAATCTATTGTGCCTGAGGGGGCGGAGTTTTGCCGATGTCGATGCCGGTTGGGAGCATCCAACTGGACTTCAAACAATCGGACGGAAATACTATGCAAGTGTATATTATTTCGTTTCTTGAAATACAATGTTAGTAGTCTACCTCTTCCTCTGTGTCTAGTTCGCAGTTGAATTGGTCATAGCCTACTTCTGTACGAACCGCTCCTGACGAAATACTTGTACCCGGTCTAGCCGAAATCCGGTGTCCGACTCTCGAGATCGCCAAGGTCCTCGAAACGGGCCACGAGGAGGCTGCCCTCGTGTACACCAAGGAAAGTGGCAAGGTCGTATACCCGGATATCACCCCTCAAGAGCAATAGCCAGAAGCCAGATTTGCATCATATGCCCCCGACCGCCGTTTTATTTGGCCGAGTGAGATATTGTGAGGGGTGGAATATTATATAAGTGGTATTATAACTTAGTTGAGATGACATCCAAAAGAACCCTGCCCACCTACCTGCGGTGTTTCCAAGCGTCCTGGAAGTCCGCCTTTCGTAAAGACGGCAGTCCTAGGGGTGACCATAGGTCCTTGCCACCTCATAGTAGTACTAGTACCCCAGAAAAGGTGTGATAGTTCTCTATAGGGCCGGGCAGTCACCTGCCGGTTCCCACTATTAACTGGCTTTACAGATCACTCTGCGTACACTTTCTGATTTCTGGCTTATAGCTAGTGCAAATACTGGCTTTGTGTAAGATTGAGTATGTAGAGCCAGCTTCCCTATATACCAAATATAAAACTTGTGGTAAAAAGGACCCTGGTTCTGGGGGGAACTCCAGAACTTGAATACACCGGAATACTATATCTTTCTTATCTTTGATAATTAATTTTCATGCCTGAGGCACCTCCTGATGCATGGACCAGTGGTCAGGGCTCCTTTAGTCCAGATGATCCGATTTTATTGGTTATTACTTCCTATTTTAACCACACTTTTCGATATAATGTAGAGCCCCACGACCATTGTTCAATATATGGCTATGGTGCACAATCTATACTGCTATGTGGAGAATACTACGCAAGTGCGAGGGGGTTGCATTGCACGCTAAGTGAGGAGGAGTTGTGTGGTAGGAGAGCAGATTGGTAGGTATTCTGGTTCTTATTCTTCTAAGCGAGATGGGCGGTAACCTCAGTATTTATACAGGAAGCGCGCTCTCTATATAACAAAGAAACATAAGGGAAAACATAGTAAGAAACATAAGTGCGACCCATGTTTGACCCTGTAAACCGGCCAAGAAAATCCCAATAAAGTATGCGTAAATCCATAGAGGTGTGAGGGAATAATTAGGAATAATCATGCATGATATGACCAAGAAAGATACATAAAGTTATGCATAAACAACCGTGATATCCCGAACACCAGATAAGGAAACACATAAAACCTCTAATCATTATCATGAAATATTAATAAAATATACACAATTATATCTTAGCTGTAGTAATGTCCGCCGTGTACAGGTAAAGCTGGGAACTCATACCAAGTAGAGAAATATACGATATTATCAATAGAAATATACATATGAAACGTATTATAAGGAAAAAACAACAACCATCACCCAACCGCAAGCGGCATCTAGAGTTCGGCCTCTTGGACCTTTTGACAGCTACTGTGTCGGAGCCGTCTGTTGCGGCTGGTCTTGAGCAGCGGTATAGTAGTAGAAGCAGTAGTACTGGATCTGGGCTAGTTGAGTTCACTGGATCAGACGAAAGATCTCCTATACTTGTGCCTCTCCTACGCTCGAACGGGTCTCCAAGGTTTAAGATCCGAATTCGCTTGAGTGATTGTGGCTAAAAATAAAAAAAATCGGATTCGCTAACGGATGCCAGAGATGTGTATTACCCTCAACCATATTGTTTGCACCTGGAGAGTTTTAAGGCATGATATCGTATCGTACTTGCAAATAGAGTTTCTGACAAGAATCCTAGGTGGGAATTAGAGCCTGGGATTACTTAATTTCTTGGTCGTTAGTTTATGACTGGCGGATGGGCGGGATGGAGGGGGAGATGGCGGGTTACGGTATATTTGGTCATAGTGAAGAGAGAAGGCCAATATTGGCGCCGGACACAACTGTACCCGTGTTGAAATATCGGTAAGTAAGGCAAGTGCAGAGGCACTAACTCAGTTTTAGCGTCCGGGAGATGGGATAGATATGGTATGGCAGGAGGGATAGCGGGGGTCAATCACACATGTCATGCTCGTAATATATACGCAAACTTTGTTGGAAGTGGCAGTTTAATGGCTGCACTGAGGCCGCTATGACATATATACGCGCCAGCCGACGGGTGTGCAAGCTATGGAAATGTTTTCATCCCCCCCTGTTTTGCTTTCCTCCAGGTCTTCTCTCACAACTTTCCTCAAGTCTTTTCTTTCCATAAACTTATCACAAACAATCATGATCTTCGTCCCCACTCAAGTGGTTTCACCCCATTCCACCGGGTAAAATCCTCACCGTCAATCATTACCTCCGCAGCCACATCCCAACAAACTTGACTTTAGAGAAACCTCTTCATCCTCAACATCCCTCATAGCCTCTCCTGCCTTGGCTCGACCTTTCGCTCTTCCAACACAACTCCTTCAAACTTTCCCTAAGACCTTATTCCCTTATTCCCCTTCTCTAGTTTTGTTCTCTTACACTATTTCCCTCATCTCCCACAATCCTTAACAGTCCTGACACCGTCTTTGGTTTCCCAGTCATCGCCGTGCGACATCGATCCGTCGTCTTACAGATGTGATAGGAATTGGGTGCTCTGGCCATCAGGGTAGAGACGGGCTTCGTGAAGATGGGAGCGGAAGTGTCGGGGTCAGGCACAAAGGTTTCTGTCCTCTCTTGACTCCCGGGGTAGGGTGCACAGGCCTGTTTGCATCCACAGATCTAATTTTCCATGAAAGTTACAAGTGAATTCAAATTGTTACATCCTAAGTGAATTAATTACAGGGCGGAGCCTATTTGGCCAACCGCATCTTTGAATTTTATATGCCTGAGATTAGGAGGGCTTGGGACGCCGCCGTAAGATCCATTGAGAGACTATGTGAGAGCTTTTTGCTTACCCCTCATTAGATTCGTGCAGAGAACAGGGGTAAAAAATATATAAAGATCCAAAATGTCAAAAAGAAATATAAAAAACTTCCGGGAGGGTGGGCAAGGGGCCAAATATTGGCTGTGAAAAGGAACTTTTTTTATTTAGGCCTACTCACCGTTTTAGCCCTTAATAAAATAAATACTTGCCGATTTGAATGCAAGTTCGAAAAATGATGGGTACAAATGCCGTGATACCTACACAAGTGCCTGAAAACCTGTTCACTATGATACCATGTATTCCCGAAGAAAACCTATTCTATGCCAGTGAATCTCGAGCCCTCCCTGCAGTATTCTACGGTAAAGTGAGCTCATAGGATAACGAGAAAGCCCATACAAATAATTTATGTCTTATAAAAGTTCTATGTTCTCGCCTCACTCTGCACAACATACAGACTCTCTGACTGACTGGTCCAAGAACCGATCAGAGAAGCTCGCCCCACTTACCCTTAACCCACGGTCCTGTACTAGTAGCGATTAATGGCATCATTCCGCCTATGTCACACAGCCGCTTTAGCCAACCAATATGAGGCTCTTTACGCCAAGACTAACGTAATCCCGGTGCCCCGCCATCCCGGAGCTTCTTTCAGCCTTACTCGCCCAATACCGGTGTTGGGCTGATTTCGCAGGACCCGTTTAGTTTGGATGGTGTGTCGCGCGTGCCGAAATCACCCTCCCGTGCGTATGTGTGCCCTATTGATATACCGGAAGACAAACAGGTGCAAAGTTGACCAGACGATAAATTGCCTAAAGGCCTTGACAAGGGTGAAGTAGGGAGCTATGCGCTTAAACGAATTGAGAAGGAGAGAAAAGGTTGTTGATTGGCTTGCTTTCCTCGGTGTGGTTGTTCGTTGTTAGGCTAGTCTACATGAGAGGCGGCTTATGTGCTAAAGTGTGTGCGCCAAGCTAACTACTAAACAGAGTTTTTCCGTGGGCCTGATCGAGCGACATGACTGCTCTCACTACCCTATCAAACACCTCAGGGCACAAGGACCCCTCCTCTCTCCAGCCTTCATCCCCAGAGGCATACAAACAAATGAAAACAGGTAAAACACTCCATCGTCCCCTATAAAACCTCAGTACAAACCACCGAGTGACTAGACATGATTTGCTTCCTTATCCGATTCCCTGAGCTCCGTTAATCCATTCCACACTTCGCCTTCCTCTGGCCTTAGTTCTCTCCAAGCTAAATACATTCTCTAGCTCGCCCAAGTCTATCATCACTCTCTTCTTATACTCCAAGATATCCACCATCGTGACACCTGCTTCAGCTGCAATCTTCCGCCGTAGATAAACTTTGAGATCGTTCAAGTGAACACGATCACGTAAAGCACCCTTCTTCACTCGAACAACCTCTCCCATATTAAAATCCCGTAGACGTGTAACAACCCTACAGATAGGTAGCTACCGTGGACTAGACTCAAGCCCGTATGGTATACCAAGTGGTAACCATATTGAGGATAGGCCAGTATACTTAGTATACTACCAGTAGACATGAGTTGGTACAAGTGTCTACAAAGTGACTTGGTGACATAGGGTTAGACAGGGTAACCTAGGTAGGCCAAAGTTACCCTACTAGGCAGGGTAACCTTCGGGGAAAATGTTCGCGTAAAGTTAAGGAAACATAGTAAACGTTGCACGGGTCTCCGGGGTAACATCATATGTGGTTGCGCGGACTCCCGAAGAGAATAAAGGGATAATAGGGTGAAGTTACCCTACCTTGAAAACATGATTACCCTACCTTGGGGACCCAGTTACCCTACTGAGGTACTCCAGTTACCCTGCCTTCACCGACAAAGTCATCTGCGGACTTAGGGGGAAGTTATCCCACCATAGTGGGGCTCTTAGATGTTCATAGTGCCGCTTCGTATGGTACGAAACGGACTACTGACGGAGCAGGAGTGGTCCGAACCTCACGTAACTTTCAGGGGATATTCCTAACACCCCCCTGCGGCCCCAGCGTTGGTATGGCGCGACAGCACTGTACGGCTGTGTAGTTGTGTGCTTCCTAGTAAAGTGAGATCCATAGGAACGCTTCCACAACACCGTATGAGTTGTGGCCGTCCAACCGACCAGAAGCTGTTCGCAGGATATATAAGGGGTGTGAGGGTGACCGCCTCCTGGGGCGCCACCTGGATAACACCTGGGAACCACCTACGGGCAT
>Ga0307517_10011834_pt1 | contig 12055 bp, 11 predicted proteins | sample 23_EM_MG_FD_194515 | JGI IMG/M metagenome (GOLD analysis project Ga0307517, IMG submission 194515) | Populus trichocarpa ectomycorrhiza microbial communities from riparian zone in the Pacific Northwest, United States - 23_EM | ecosystem: Host-associated > Plants > Roots > Unclassified | place... | reverse complement strand
GCAAACGTGGGTCCAATCAGATTTGATGGTATATATACGAGTCATCCTGGGGTAATGGAGGGAATCATGAACTACGTCGGTCGTCAATTTCAACCCTGAGAATAGGAAGGAGGGTGGACACTCTTACGTGTCTATAGCTGCAGTTGAAACACCGTGCGATCGTTTACGAGGCGTACCCAGCTCGCATCTCCATGGGAGGCTGCTGATATTGCTGTTGCTTGGTGGGCGTCAACTTCTCGTTGGAGGCAGCAGCGGCCGTGGCGAGAGACGGGTCGCCGACACCGGCACGAGTTCCCCAACCAGTCTGTGGCTTGGGTGAGTATGGTTCAAAGGTAACAAGCTAAGGCGTGAAAACTAACCTCGTGCAGGGTCAGAAGCGCATAAATTTTCATAATGGCGAAGTAATAGCCGAACAAAATGAATGCGGGCACGTATATGATATCTTGTGGTCGAGTCCACAAGTGAGGGAGCAGCTTGGCGGTACGTGTAGCTGAAAGCCAGACGATATAACTGAGGATGATATTCCTGCAGTGCCATGTCAATACCGCGGTGAGACAATAGCTTTTCACAGATACGTACCACCATGGCAAGTGATAACCGCCTTGAGCCACAGGCTTCGTACTCTTCCACATGAGGGCGGCGACGAGACATGGACCGACAAGGAGTGTCAAAGGATTGAATAGTTTGTCAACCTAACCGGGGCGGCACTGAGAAACCCGAAAAATGGAATCCATGACCACCTGACATACCATAGTGAATGCAACGTAAGGATGGGCGGTCCAAATGTGGCGCTCCATGAAGAGAGACCTCATGTCAGACCTCCAAGTGTTCCTGGTCCAACGCAGGACCTGCTTCAAAAACCTCCAGTTTGGCTTCATGGTACTCAGCAACTCAGCCTCCTTGCAGCACTGAATGTACGTAGACCAGCCGTGAGAAACCATCCACCTAGTCAAGAATTTGTCGTCGCCAGAGTTCAGGTGGTATTTGTCCAACCAATAATCGTGGGTAAAACCGTGAATGAATTCGGGGTCCTTGAGAATGACCGTCCGGTACGCGGCAGTACGACCGGACAAACAGCAGACGCCGCCGTCGATGTGGGTCGAGGCTGCGATTTCGATGTTTCGGATGGTCAGACGGAAGGCCGCAAGGACTTCCCAAACGGTGAATTTGTCTCCAACGGGTTGAACTCTCTGTGATGTACCAACGCCGCCCACTTTCTGGTCCTCAAAACAGGCAAGGACGTATGGGAGGAGGGTAGGAGGCCAGATAGCGTCATCGTCAGCAAAAACAATAATGTCGGTCGTAACTTCCTTGATTCCCTTCACCATCTGCAGACGCTTATTGGCATAGGGAACGGTAGTCACGCGGATACGTTGGGGGTCGACGGTGTTGGCGAGTTCTTGGAGGGGGCCAAGCATTTTCTCCTCGGTGACGATGATGACTTCCTTTGGTTTGCCAATGAGCCAGCTGCGGGCAGCTTCCTTGAACTCTTCTCCAGCGTCGATGGTGGGGACGATGATGGTGACATCCTCCTCGGCAGTATAGGTGGGGTTCTCAGGGAGAGGGACAGGGCGGTAGGTAACCGAGGCAGCTATCCGAATAAGGTACCATAGGTATCGGTAGAACCTGAACAACGTCGAGGAAGGGTCAGCCAACGCTGTTGAAGCCACGAGGTCCCGTTGGTGATACTGACCCGATGACACCGAAGGGTACGACTGTGAAGACGGAGATGAGCACCGTTGAACTGCGCTGTTGGGCGGGGGAACACTCACAAACAGGGAAAGAGTCCGAGGTTAGATACAACATCTAGGCCTGGGACTGGGCGACGCAGAAGAGGTGTTCTAGGAAAGGTGGAAAAGAGCGTGAGGTGGTAGACGACTGGAGGGACCCGTTCAGCGAGGTGGGGGTGGGGGAACAACAGCGGCCGACGGGTGGAGCAGATCATTTCAGAGAGAACAGCAATGCAACCCCATCAGCCGCTCTCGGCATTATGCGCGAAAACACCTGGCCACGCAAAAACCCTGGTATGTAAATTGGGATGCAGGAAAAAACACAGTAGCACTTGTTATGATACAGGTAAGTTATGGGTTGTATAGAAATCAGAAAGTGAGCCGTTAATCGAAACCCTCAACAGGTGAGTTCCACTTCCAGCGACCATCAAGGTAGCCCTGAGCGGAATCCTCTAGCACTTTCTCGTTCCTCTTTTGCACATAGACCTGACGGACCGCCAAGGCTCAGCAAAATATCGGGTTGCCGCCAACTCAGAGCCAGAACTCACCGCCTTATCCGTCACCTTTTGCCGTAAGGCGCCAATCGTTTCCGTATCAATAGGCTGCTCGAGCAACTCAGACAAATCCTCGACCGCCTTCTCGAGGTCCCTGGGGCTATAGTTAGTTCCTTTGCGGTCGTTGACCGGGCAAGCGGAGTCCCGAACCTTTGATTGTCCTCGAAAATTTCCTTCTCGTTCCCCTTTTGTAGGTAATATGCCATTGCGTACGTCCACTTCAGGGTCATCCTACACCTGAACACCTCATCCACCGCCTTCTTCATGAACTGAACCTCGATCCACGTCAACGCGGACGTAAGTTGCATTTCTTCCATTTTCTTCTCAGTCTTGGCGTACAAGTCCATTGACAGCTTTGCTGACTGCTCGTGGTTGGCCCATCTGTTGTAATACTGTCGGAGAAACGGATCAGAAATACCATAAAATCCGAGGGTCGCGTGCCACTGACGTGCAAGTATCTCTCCAACGAGGCACGGCTCTTCGATTGAGCATCGCGTGCTTCAACGCTCTCCTTCTCGTCGAACCGGTTACAAGAATACCATGCCGTCCCATGCTCTGACCAGGGACCTAAATATAGGCGCAGCGCAAATCAGCGACCACACACAAGTGTCCATGACAAAACTCCGTACCCATACAGACCCAACAGAACTCGTATTTACACTTCTTACAAGTCATATGGCTGAGTACAAAGGCATGAGCAATCAAGGCTGCTGTCAAACATACAAACGGTACTCACTTGCAACCTCCGTCCTTCTCGATCGTGCTTTGGCACTTGCTGCACTCCTTCGTGTTGCTCTTAATCCAATTGGCGGTTTCAGAGTCGTCCCGGCACTTCTGCGACCAGAGTTTAGAGACGCTACAGATTAATGGCCGATGGTCATCCTCAATCGAACACGCAAAGCAGAACTTGTGCTTCTCGTCCCCACAGTTCACGATCGGAACGATCGTCGTCAGCGCGAACTTTGAGGCGGCAGGAGGGCATGAGACTGTCTGGGTGCATTCCGGGTATGGGCAGAACTTGAGTTTGCGGTTACAGGAGACAAAGTGACGAGCGAGTAGCTCCTTGAATCGATCAGACGAAAGGGGGTCCTCGGCCAAGATGGACTGGATGAAAGAGTCAGTTGCGACTAGTGTACAATCTTCAGCCATGCAGGTGATCTTAAATTCACCCTCGGACCTGATCTTGTTTGTCGCATACGCAGTCCAGCATTCCGTGCAGAACTTGTGGGAACAAGCAAGAGCAAGTGTCCGCGTTTGGGTGTCATCAAAGCAGATCGGACAAACGAAGGGCCCTTCGACGGAGAGCGACTTCTTTGATTTCGAAGATGCCGGAGCGCTTCGTCGGGTAGACCGAGAAGAACCAGACGCGGTGGGTCGGGGAGAGATGGGTTTGGCACAAACCCCAGCCTCAGCATTGACACCATTTGGATTATCCATGTACTTCTCGGTGAGTTTCTCCTTGTCCCATTCGTAGTGTCGCAGGAGGATTGAAGCCACTTCGGGCTGCAGGATCCCGATTAGAGACACCCAAGCATCACGGTGGCCACGCGGTTTACTCACCTCAAGTCCAAAAATTCCAGTGATGTACTCGACGTTCTCGTCCATGGCCCTTTCCACATCGTGCTTAGAAAGTGTGGAGAAGTCCACGTGATAAGATTTCTGTTTCCCTTTGATGGGAATGTCGAATGCGTCAATGTCCATCTCCTCTTCGGATGGGGCGGAATCTGCTCGAAAGTCAGCCACTGTGCACTGCAGCTGGGGGAGGTGTCAGACGACACTTACCCTGATCATCGCCACCCATTAGTTCGTCCTCATCGTAGTAATCAACATCGTCGTCAGAGTATTCATAGTCAGAAGACATGGCGGCAGCTGCAAACTGGACAAAGGGCGCGTTAACAGGTGGTGACTCGCTATCGCTGGTCGTGGTACAAGTCGAAGAGGGTGACGGTGTGCCCAGGTAGAGGTTGACTGTTACTAGTCTTATATAACCCTCCGCGGCCGGGAGTACTCACGGAGACATATCGTCGGAGTTTGGCTGAGTTTCGGAAAGTCCCGAGTCCGTGACCAGTTTGGCGGAAAAGGGAATTTGGGGATGTTACATAATCAGCGAGGGTCTGGTAAAGGGACGTGATTGGAGATTGTGAATGCACAGGGCATCCTTCTTCTTCAAGCCACTATCAGCCTCGATTAGATCTCCCCTTCTTTCCAAAGACCGCCGCCGTTTTTCTGCCCTCGCCAGAACAATGGCTTCCGAACAGCCCCCAGCTGGCACGCACAAGGACCCCGTCACGGGGGAGATGATCTCCAAGACGTCTGCACATTTCATCATCTCACTTGTCAACCCGGTCCTAATCCCTTATTTCAACTCATTCCACACAGCGAGTTGAAGCGACGCGAAAAACAACGCCAAAAGGAGGCAAGGAAGGCCGAAGCCGTTGCCAACGCACCACCCCAGCCCAACCCGCCCGCCAACGCCAACGCCACCGAAGACGAGGAGGCTCTAAGCCCGAGGGTAGCGTGACTCGATCATGGGTGTCCAAAATTTGTGCTGACTCGATTGTGTCTGGCTGTACAGCAATACTATGAACTCCGATCCCGACACATCCAAAGGCTTCGGGAGACCAAGAATCCTGAGCCATACCCCCACAAGTTCAACCCCACCCTCTCGATCCCCGCATATATCAAGAAGTATGGCGTTGAGGGCAAAGTCGCCGCGGGACAGAGGCTTACTGGCGAAACTGTTGCCCTTGCCGGCAGGATCCACAACATCCGACACTCCGGACAGAAGCTCCGATTCTACGATCTCCATGCTGAGGGCAAGAAGGTTCAGATCATGGCCACCCTCCAGGACGACAAGGAGCCTGACAGTTTCATCTCGACCCACGAGAACTTCCGTCGTGGCGATATCGTTGGTGTAGTTGGTACACCGTCACGTACGAAGAAGGGAGAGCTTTCCATCTCGCCATCAGAAACGATCCTCCTCTCTCCCAACCTTCACCAACTTCCTTCGGGTCACTTTGGTCTGAAGGACCAGGAGACGAGGTACAGGAAGCGATACCTTGACCTCATTATCTCCGAGGACACGCGACGCATCTTCATCACCCGAAGTAAGATTGTAAACTATATCCGCCGATACCTCGACAGTCTGGGTTTCCTCGAAGTAGAAACACCGATGACGAGCATGGTGGCTGGAGGAGCAACCGCCAAGCCGTTTATCACCCACCACAACGACCTTGGAATCGACCTCTACCTTCGGATCGCCCCAGAACTTTACTTGAAGGAGCTCGTAGTCGGTGGTCTTGATCGTGTGTACGAGATCGGACGTGTTTTCCGAAACGAGAGCATTGACTTGACACATAACCCCGAGTTCACGATTTGCGAATTTTATATGGCCTACGCGGACATGTACGATCTCATGGATATGACGGAGGTTATGGTGGAGGGCCTCGTTTTGTACCTTACCGGTGGATCTACCAAGCTGCAGTATCACCCCGAAGGAAAGGACAGCGACAAGGTATACGAGCTCGATTTCGCGCGACCGTGGAAGCGGTACGACATGTTCGAGACGTTGGAGGAAAAGCTAGGCGTCAGGCTTCCACCGGCCGATACCCTCCACACACCGGAGGCAACCAAGTTCCTGGACGATCTGTGTGTAAAGGTGAGGGCGGTTCGTCTGGATGGTTCGGTTTAGTCGTATGTTGACATGACTCCCAAGCACAACGTGGACTGCAGTGCGCCAAGAACAAACGCCAGGCTGCTAGATAAGGTAAACGGCTCGCAAAGTTGAACGGTGTATCCACGGGTGAACTCATCGGTGCGTCACAGCTCGTCGGAGAATTTATTGAGCCACTCTGCATCAGTCCTGCGTTCATCGGTGAGTTTTTATCGAATGGGTACGATTGATCAATCGGGACTAAGACAAATTTGTTTGACCCCGTCAGTTGGGCACCCCCAAATCATGTCCCCGCTGGCCAAGTGGCACCGGTCGCGACCTGGACTGTGTGAACGTTTCGAAGGGTTCATGTGCGGAAAGGAGTTCTGTAACGCATACACTGAGTTGAACGATCCGTTCGAACAGCGGGCGCGATTTGAGGAGCAGGTTCGTAGTTTCCGCTTTGTGGAATGACTGCGTTGTTGAATTCTTCTGGCTTGTATAGGCGAGGCAGAAGGACGCTGGTGATGACGAAATCCAGGGCATCGACGAGACGTTCGTGGACGCGTAAGTGACCTTCTCACGCCGACGTTTATGCTTGGTGCTCATCCTCGGAACTAACAGGCTCGAGCATGGGTTGCCGCCGACCGGGGGGTGGGGAATAGGTATTGACCGATTGGTCATGTTCCTTACCAATTCAACAAGTGCGTGCCGAGAATTGAGTTCAAGATCCGTTACTAACGTTAGTGCTTTGCTCGGCTCACAGATATTAAGGAGGTGCTTCTCTTCCCCGCAATGAAGCCCGAGCTTGGTCAGACGGTACCCGCACCCGGTGTTACGGCACCTGGGCCAGCAGGACAACTGTAAAATGGCCATACCGGGCGCTCTTGGTCTGGACGGTGATTTCTCGTGGCGTCGATTGTGTTGCGCATTGATTCATAAAAGAGGTCATTGTTTGCCGCCCTTAGAACAGTCAAAAAGGAAACGAAATCCCCCCCTCCCTAGAACAAGCGAGATGAATTCGTGAGATATCATTCTGCTGGGTCTATTTCGTCTCCGATCCGAGACGGGATGATGCCGCGCTTGGCTTCTAGCCCAGGCTTCGATTAACTTGGTGTGAACCGAGTGAGAGCTGTGTATTATACATGCGGTTTGGTGCACAATGTAAGGGGGCGGGGGTACATGAATCGCACGTAAGGATCTAAGGTTGAGGATCATCGATGGTGGGGGTTTTTCCGCCTCTGCCGCCCAAGATACCGCTAGCGTCGTCGGATGGGAGGGCACCGTTGGCGCGTAAGGCTTCTATGTTGAATTGGGCGTTCTTCCTGTACTTGGAGGCAAGGTCTGCGCCCAATCTAATCTCCTCGTTCGCTTGGACGATCTCCTGGGGAACCAAGGCAGGGAAAGCAGTACCGAAGGTTTGAGCGTGTGTGTTTTTTGGCGTTTGTGAACGGGATGGTTTCACGTTACGTTTGGGGTTAAAGAGGGATTGGTGTTCAGGATCGGAATGGGGGTGGAGAGGAAAAGATTGAAAAATACCGACAGACCTCGAGGCAATGGTTGAGCTCTTGAAAGATATCGTTGCATTTAGTCTGGAGTTCACATCAGACCCATATGGGGTTCCTCGGGCGTAACACGGGGGGTTTGTACGTACGACGCTCTTTACGATGCGTTGGAGGAGGATTGCTTGTCTCTCATTGTGGGGGTTCTCCATCGGATTGCGTTGGTGTGTGGTCGAGATCAGGTGAGAGAGAGATGGACAATCGACGGTCAGCCTATCTCGGTGGCACTGCGCGGGGTTGTGACCGGGGATTATGTACACTTACTGAGCGTTGAAGAGGTCGGACCGAAGAGAGGAGATATCCGGGGAGAAAGAGCGATAACCTGCTCGTCCCGAGTATAGGTTGTATATAGATCAGCTGAGCATCGTCTCCCTTTTGACAACAAATCGCCTCTTCCCTTCTCGCCCGCAGACCAAAGAGGATACCCATAAAAGGAAGGTGCACGTGGCGGAGACAAATTCTGGTGGGTGCCCGGATTCGGATTTGGCTGCACATGTTCCTCACGCCCTCTCTTGTTCTCTAGGCTCTTCCCGTGCTTTCCACCCACATCACTCTCCCTCCCTCCTCCCCCCGGGTCACGGTCGTCCTCCCTTACATCCGCTGACTCAGCACTGAGTCACCCTTCCTGATTCTTGACTTCCCCCCATCCCATTCTCTCTTTCCGACAGTCACCTTCTTGATTCCCAACTACGATGGCACCCGCCCCTCCTCCACCGCCCCCTCCCCCTCCTCCCCTTTGTCTACCGTTCCGTAGCAAGAAACCGAAGCGCGTCACAACCCTCGCTCACTCCGAGAAAGGCTCATACAGCTACCACTCTCATGGCTCCTCTTTTCCGGACTCACGGAACAACTCAAACTACGATCTCAGACGCCAGGATTCCTACTCTCCTACCGCGACTCTAAACTCAAAGACCTCTCTCGCCAAGTCTCCCATTACCGAGGACTCTGAGTCATACTCATACGACATCCCCCTTCCCGTCAAGGAACCCACTCCCGTCAAATCCAAGCGCAGTGACTCAAAGAAGTGGGGGTATGGTTGGGGTGCTGGTAAAGAGAAAGAGAGAGAGGCCGAGAAGTATTCCGCTGCCAACATGGTCAGGAAGGATTCTGGAGGTTCGACATCCTCATCCTCCCCCGAGTCGCCCAGCGGAAAAACCCCTCCGCCCGGATACCCCGATCGACCGAACGTTTCACGTCAGTCGTCCTCCAGGTCTAACGGCTCCAGGTCAACAACCCGACCGGGATTCCACGGAAACGACTCTTCCTCGACGCTCGTCGGTTCTGCACTCGACCGCAAGATCAATGACGTCGAGTCTGTCAGGGAAAAGATCGACACTGGTCCCAGGCTGGAAGATCTCCGGAACCAGATGGTCAAAGATAATATTGACTACTAGTATGTCTTTTTTTTTCTTTCCATTTCCAAGGCTGGAATCTCAATTCAACGATCTTCAGCGTTGTTCCCAGTGAAGATGCCCATGGATCGGAGTATGTAGCAGCGTGCGACAAGCGAAGGGAGTGGATTACAGGGTAAGTTCCACCTTCACGAATGCCCCGTGTTTTGGTCGTTGATTTTCCTCCTTTCAGATTCAATGGTACCGCTGGTCAGGCGATCATCTCAAAGTCCTCAGCCTACCTCATCACCGACTCGAGGTACTGGACGCAGGCCGCAAACCAGGTCGACTCGAACTGGAATTGCGTCCAGGCCGGTCACATAGACGGCCCTAAGGACTGGGTCGAATGGCTCGTCGACCGCGCCAAGGACTCTCGAATTGGCATTGACGCTCGCATGCTTTCTTATGCCAAGGCCACCGAGCTCAACAACCGGCTTTCTCCCAAGAGCTCTAAGCTCGTCTATCCCCCTCAGAATTTGATCGACCTCATCTGGAAAGATAAACCACTAAGGTCGAAAGAGCCCATTTTCATCCACCCCATGGAGTTCACCGGAAAATCTACCCCAGACAAATTGGCCGACATCAGAGCCTGGATTCGGGAGACACCCCCAACTACCACCTCATACTCAAAGTCTCCCCCCACTGCGGATAAGTACCACGTCGCGACCCTGATCACCGCCCTGGACTCTATTGGTAAGCGGCCCCATCATGTTACCGTTGAATGTAAAACTTACTGTTCGGTAGCCTATATTCTTAACCTTCGTGGCCAGGACATCCCCTTCAATCCCGTGTTCCAGTCGTACCTCATGGTCACCCTCGACAAGACAGTCCTATTCATGGACCCCACTAAGCTCACCGATGACGTCGAAGATTACCTTAACGCTGTCGGCGTCGACACGAGGGAATACAATGATATTTGGAGCTACCTGAGAAAACGCGAATGGGATGAGGGCAAGGTAATTTTTCTAATCCACGTTCTTGTGACTCGTGTTCTTGACACCCGGTCTTTCAAGGTCATTATCGCCCCAGAGACATCATACGCGATTGCTCTCATGCTAACCCATTTCCGATACACCGTGATGCCTTCCTACGTCAGCTCCATGAAGGCCATCAAGAACGACACAGAGATTGACGGAATGCGAAGGGCTTACCTCAGGGATGGCGCTTCGTTCGTCAAGTTCCTTTCCTGGCTCGAAGACAAACTTGCCAAGGGATACGAGATCACCGAATACGAGGCTGCCTTCCGCCTGACCGAATACAGGAGGACGAACAAGTACTTCATGGGACTGGCTTACGAGAACATCTCCGCATCTGGTTCCAACGCCGCTCTTCCTCACTATTCACCCACCAAGTCTACCGCCGCTATGATTGATCGTAAGACACCGTACTTGAACGACTCTGGAGGACAGTACAAGGATGGAACCTGCGATACCACTAGGACTTGGATCTTTGGACGCCCCACCCCTGATCAGTGCGAGGCGTATACGCGAGTCCTACAGGGTCACATTGCGATTGATAGCGCGATCTTCCCCGAGGGCACTAGCGGCCACCAGTTGGATGTCCTTGCTAGAAAGGCTTTATGGCAAGACGGTATGGACTACGGTCACGGGACTGGGCATGGCATCGGATCATTCTTGAACGTCCACGAGGGTCCACATTCGTTCTCCAGTAATGTCACTCTTGTGCCCGGGCATGTCATTACGAACGAACCAGGTTTCTGTGAGTGCTCCCTCGTCTGATATATTCTCTGAAGGCAGTTGCTAATCTTCGTCCGTAGACCTTCCCGGTAAGTGGGGTGTTCGTATTGAATCCGCCCTTGCCGTGCGACGAGTCAGAACAAAACACGATTTCAACGGCGATTGCTGGCTCGGCTTCGAGCGACTTACCTGTGTCCCCATCCAAACCAAGATGATCAAGGACGGTACGCTCACCAAGGACGAGAAACAATGGATCAAGGACCATAATCGCCGATGCTTGGAGAAGCTCGAACCCTACTTGCGAGACAACAAGAGGGCACAGGCATGGCTCAAGCGTGAGGCAGAGCGCGGTCTTGGTATGGCCCCCACTGGTCCCGGAGGGATTGGCATCGAGTGGGATTAGATTGCTCAGACCCTCCGTTCCCCTCCGTCCGTCCGCTCGTTGTCCATCTCCGCCTTCGCACCTCGCCGGCGCCCCCCGCCTACATTATATCCTTTTTGCCACCTTTCTCTGCCTTTATTTCGCCCTTTTGCCTAATAACCTATCAACTTCCTTCTCTTCCTAGTATATATCCTCGGGCTCCTTGTTTACCCCCCCCCCCCTTGGATTTAACCTTTTGTGCCTTGCCATCACTCTGCTTTCTGGTTGTTCGATATTCCCCCTCTTTCTCTCTCCTCTGAGTCGACCCGAAGCCTGTCATTGTTTTTGGCTCCCCCTCACGCGGTCTGGATCACGTCTGGTGGACCCACTGGCAGCATGTTGATTTAGGAGACGTTGATTGGGTTGTACTCTAATTCGTTTCTGTCTTTCTTTTTTCTTCTTGTTATCCTTGCTCCCGGCTCCGTTTTTAGATGGTTATCAGTGACCACGCTTTCTCTCTCGACCTCTCTTCCCGTGTTTCCCGCCCCTCCTCTGTTGGTCTCGGATGGGGTGATGAGGTGCGTCACAGGACGTGCAGTAACTTTTCACCACCGTTACCTTGGACCAGCCTCCCACCTCCCATACTCCACCCCTCTCCCTCGGCTACCCCCTCACTGTCCACCCATAATATATGTTTCTTCGGGTCGGACTTGGTCGTCGGTGACTTACCCGCCGACTTTACTTCTAACCCCCCTCCTCACACCCATTCATATTCGTTACGATTCTGGGTGACGACAGCTATGAACCTTTGTAGATGCCTGGTGTATGATCATGCGAGATATATATCACATATCTATACGCCTATACCTACATATCACAGATCGCGTGATACAACCACGTACAAAGGGTACACACCAAATTTGTGAAATGGACCGGTGAGAATATGCGACGGAGTAGGAGGGCCCAGCGGTTACGCGTATGTGCGTGGAGACAAGATGTACAGGGAAACCAGAAAGCAAACGACAGCATGGTACGCCGACGATGAGAACGAAAAATGGGAGGAACGCGAAGACGAGAGAGTGCGAAACCTTCACCGTCTTTGAGTCTT
>Ga0307517_10011832_pt1 | contig 12056 bp, 7 predicted proteins | sample 23_EM_MG_FD_194515 | JGI IMG/M metagenome (GOLD analysis project Ga0307517, IMG submission 194515) | Populus trichocarpa ectomycorrhiza microbial communities from riparian zone in the Pacific Northwest, United States - 23_EM | ecosystem: Host-associated > Plants > Roots > Unclassified | place... | reverse complement strand
GAATCTAAGGTAGGGAAGTTTTTCATTACAAACTTGGTGCGGTGGTCAGGATCTATTTTTGCACATTGCCTTTCTTTAACCTGTACTCTCTCAGACCTATTATACTACACGTCTCGGAAATTTTCCTGAGTACCTCTTTCTCCTATTTCTTTCATGACAGTAAAATTTTTGGTTCCCAATAATTTGATAATTTATTCTCTACAGTGTAGAATCTTGGATATTCATGTTTAAGATAACAATATGAAGGCTCAATTACCACAGCAGAATTTGCTCTGCCATTTTTCAGTTCTGTCATGAGAATGTGATGCTATGCATGGAAGAGATCAAGAGATGTGCCTCAATTTCATCTTTCTGATCCAAATTACACATAATTATATTGTTTATTTGGGAACTCTCTTTGTATAGCATTAGCAGCAAAAGAATGGTCTATTTGCACATGGTTTGAATATTCTTGGTATTTTTCAATTATTGATAGACTGCAGACAAATTAGTGGGTATGAATAGAAAACATTTATTGATGGTAATCGTTTTGGATGTTTTCATGACGATTTCAATTATTGATAGAATGCAGACAAGTGAGTGCTTTCTATCGTCCTCAATTTCCGAGCCAGCCTTTAAAAATTTAACAGCATTTGTTCCTTGTTATTTCAATTAATATTTTCCTTTTTAATTAAGTTATAAAATTAAAATTTGTTTTCAATTTTATATTCTTAATCTATTAATTATAGATTTGGTTTATTTTTTTTTATTTGAGATTATTTTTAAAATTAATTTTTTTTATGATTTCATCTCGGTTTATGTTTTTGTTTTTTTATTTTGGTAAAATTTTTAAATTAATTTTTTTTTCTGATTTCATTCTTCAATATTGAATTGAGTTTTTTGATTGAATTCGGGTTTATGATTTAACAGGTTACGAGTTTAAAAGATTAATCAGGTTTAGAATATTTACTCGAGTTTATTTGTTTTTTTATTTTATTTTTTTAAGCTTGTTTTTTTTAATTTTATCTTTCAACATTTAATTTTATTGAAAATTGAGCTCTATTGTTTTTCTTATTTTCTTTTTATAGGATTTTTCATTAATTTAGAAAATAATTCGGGTTATCTCGGGTCTTTTTATTTGTTGTTCTTTGTTAAATTCAGTTTTTTAAAAAGAAAATTTGGTTTTGAATTAAATTAAATCAATTGCTTAATTATAAATATGCTATACTCATTTCATGATATTTTTGTTTTTGCTTAAATATAGATTTTTTTTAATTCTTTTCTTTAATTGAATGTTTTTGGCCTTCAATATTTGATTGATTAGAATTGAAATCTCAATTTTGTTTCGATTTAGGTTCTATAAGATTATCACAGTCTCCAGGAACACGAGTTTCACAGCTTAACTATGGTTAGCTCGGGTCAAGCTAATATATCGTCATTTCAATATTTTTCTTAAAAAAAAATGTATTGTTCAATATATCACCATCTTTTTTTTTCCTTCCTAACATCTTTACAAAAAATTTTAATGTTAGAAAAAAATAATCTAACCCACGACACATAGCAAGACAAGAATCTAAGTCATTAACTAAAGAAAATTGATCAAACCAGTTTCGGTTAGGCATCAAATTAACCAAAATTGTTGTGAACCAACATGGAGGTGGTAGAAAAAACAAGAGATGCAACCAAGTTTGCTACAACCAAGTGTAGGGGGCCAAACCTGAACTTTCATGTCTTGGCCTTTGTCACGTTGGGAGTAAGCTCAATGCCTTGTATTAATGGGGGAGATCCCTTTCCTATTGAAACAAACAAGCAATGTGCGTATTGGGTGTTGAAGTTTGTTCTCAGCAGTGGAGTGGAGTTTTCTTTTGCTGTTGATAATTCCAAGCAATGATGCATGCAGGCATTAGGGTTTGTTTGGCAATGCTATTTATTGGCTTAACTTTTTGTTCCAAATGTTATTATTGGTTTCCTCGTGGAAGTAGAGTGGCGTGATGATTTGTTAGCACAATATAATATAATAAAGGCATAGATAACTTGCTTTTGAACGGATTATGGGTCGTGACAGGTAAGGTTTTTGTGAATTCTATAATATCAGCATGGATAATTTGCCTTTGATTCTACCAGTGTGTAGTTGCATGCATTCCATGCATTGCCTCTTCAGAGTTCTTGTCTCCTAGAACATAAAAAAAGCGTTTGAGGCTAAAAGAATCTTCGGACGCGATTTCAAACACACGCTCAGAGCAATCAGGTAATCAAACAGTAACTGTAGTTTTATTTCAAAAAAACCTATCAGGTAATAATTATAATATCTGCATCATTTTACTTGCATTCCATAACTTTTCTTTAATTTGGAAGTACCTTGATAAACCTGTTGGAAAAGTTACTGCCACAAACTTTTCCCTGTGGGGATCGCAGCTGCGACGAAAGGTGACAGGAGGAAGCATCTAAGCCTGGAGCTGGTCGATTGCCCCCATTAAGTAAACGGTGAAGGATGACATGTTTTCATCCATTCTCATTATAAAAATATAAAAAAAAAATACATTTGATCAACTATAAGCATGGGATAATATAGAAGACAAATATCTCTGTTAATGCTGTCTGCTTCTGCTATGAACTAATGCCAAAAATTGTTTTCGCTAAAAAACCATCAGGTTCCTCCTATACGGGCTGCCCATTAACCCTAGATAAGCTACACAATTTCCTGTTGTGAATGATCACTGTGCTCGTTCCACTTTTCCCTCGCAACCAGCTATCTCCTTGAAGCTAAAACTGGTGCATAAACCAATTTAAACCATCTCCAAAATTTTGATATTCCCAGTAGAATTTGCAGCAACCAACGTAGATGACTGGCCACGCCAACAGACAGAAGAAATAAATTGTGCAGTATCATCCATTTCATGGCCAGAAAGCGGGTCTGTGTTGTTAAACTTGAAGGACAACACCGGCATGGGGAAAGCTTTGTGATAGACAAAAACCTATTCCACAAAAAAACATTAGATTTACTAGATGAATGACACTTGCATGGTACCATAACTTGCACTGTAAAAGTCACTCCACGAGCATAGTTGCTTGAGTTTTGATACGTGTTCAAAATTAGGTAATAAATAAAATAAAGGCGCTAACCAGAACCACCAAAAAAAACAAGAACAAAGAAAAAGAACAAGAAATAGAAAAGAAAGCAGCTTAAATGCTAGTACAATATCATGATGTGAGTGAAAAGAGTGGCTATTGTGATGTCTGACAACAAATTAATTATTCATTTTTCCTCCTTTTCTTTTATTTCCTTTACTTCTCAACACAAAGAGTCCAACAAAATCAGTCATATATCTTGTTTCCTAAACATTAAAGTTCAGAAAACTGAACTGAAGAAGAAACAGATGCTATAGTCTTTAGAGGTGGAGAGAGAGTACGAGGCCTATTATATCTAAAAGCAGTTGGAATTTCAAGAAAATGATAGCCAAAGGAAAATGTAAAAAACAGTCAAAATGAAGCTAAAGGTAAGAAAAGGTGAGAGAGTTGCTTGTACTGCTGTAATAGGAGGCTGTTGGTTTATGCAATTGTTTCATATTCCGGATGCTGGTTTGTGTTTTTGTGTCCATTAAGGTAATTCTTTTTTGTTTTCAGCCCATAACTTTTTCAAGCCTACAAATCTATTAAGAGAACCTAGTTAGATGCATGAAAAGCTTCACCCAACCATCGAAAAAGCAACTAAACATTTGAAGAAGAAATTGGTTTCTTTAGGAGGTACTATGTTCTAATGCAGCTCAAGTAACCAGGCTTGTCAAACAAGAAGAGAGAGACCACGAGTGGATGGTTATGCCATCATAATAAAAGCAAGGGGATAAAGTTAAGATTGTTTCGCAACTAAAACGAAACCACAATTTTATCCATTGTAGAAAAGCGAGGAACCTCTAAATACTAAAGAAGTGAGAAGATATATGAAAAGATATATGAAGTACCTCATTTGTTTCCGAGCCAGTTGCAATGTAACCATCTGCTACAGACAAACCCACGAAGTTCTACAACATGAGCACACATAGGCAAAAGTGTCAAGCATGGCCACCAAAAAAAATTCATCTATCATTGTAACAAGTACATCAAACATACAATAAACTAAGAAATTGAAGCAACTTAACAGTGAATCTTCTAGCATATACGTGCATGGTGAAGTACCTAAGCCAGAAAAAAGGTCCTTGAATGTTTCCTTCATTATTTCATTTTTTTAGTAGGTATTTTCTAACGTTTAACATGATGACCAGTCATAACTATTCTGAGCACCCGATCCCTGATTTCAACATGAACACAATATGAAAGGTAAAACACAGACTATTCTAGAACTTTGTATTCAAATTTATATCCTCGAGACTATCACTATCAGAAGCTTTTGGTGTAACTGATGGAATTCAACAAATTTCAGCAGTTCAACACACAAACACACACAAAAAAAAAACATTAAGATAGAGCATTATATTAATTGCTAGAATAAATTTGATTCACCTCATCCACTGCCAGTAACCCCCAGATGCAATGCATAGCAGCCTTAGTTCTCCCAACGATATAACTAGCTTACATGAAGATTAATTGTGCAGTTTTTATTAAACCCTTCGGATGGTTATGTGCATTCTCCGAAACATCTACTTTATAAGGAAATCACAAGCCAACTTTTCATCCAAGTGAAACATGTTTTGAATGAAAATCACTTTTGAAGGCACAGAACTTCATGTCTGGCAACTCCATAATGTTTTCTTCTTTGCGAGTCCTTAATAATTTTTTATCAATATAGTAAAAAAGTTAACATACCATTTCCCAGCCCCCTCTTCACAACTTGACTCCGAAGAACATTATTGCCAACCACATAAACAATCTGATTCAATTACCCATCTTGTCCTATTAAAAGCCTTACATTTGTTAAATGGAAGATGATGACTAGCAGCCAATGCATGGGTAGGAGCATATAGTACCAGTGATTTCATGACTTGGAATGACCATCCTATAGTAAAGTCAGCGTTGACATTAAAATGGAGAGTGAGCTTATCAATTGTTTAGCTTTCATGTCATCGGCAAAGTAGCTCAAAATTAAAGCAACCTCATGACAAGATGGAGGGCACATGTAGACTCACAACAATATTTGAATTATGCTTTCGCTGTAAACCAACACAATATATGATAATGATTGCATCTTCAGCAATGCTAATATTACGATTTTGAAACACTAATTACATTCTACTTAGAGTGGCTCCCCTATGTTAACACGTGATAATTGATAATTACAATTGAAGTCCGAGTATCCTATAGCCCAATGAAAATTAAAAACTACAAGCCAAAGGATGAGTTTGTATAGGCTGCACCTGATTCTAGTTCAAGTTTAAACTAATCCCAACTGTGACAGACCGGGAAAATAACAACTACTCAGAATCAGGCTGATTTTCATCCAATAGTCATTACAGAAAGGTCATAAAATATTGGTCATACCTTTGCATTCATGTGGCCTGTGAAGGATTGAACGGGGCTATCAATAACCCTAGATGTGCCCATTGACAAATCCCAGAGCTTCAATGTGTTGTCCGTTGATGCCGAAACAAGATTGGTCATATCTACAAACTTCACATAACTCACAGTTTTATTGTGTCCAATCAATGTACAGAGAGGAACTTTGGAGTTGCGGAGATCATAGTAATAAATTCTGTGATCTGCTGAACCAAAAGCAATAGAACAACTAGAATCCAAGGGAAACTGAACACAGCAGATGTTGGCTTTTGTTTTGATGGAACCGATACTTACTCCCTGCATTAGCAACCCGAGTCAGACGAATAACTTATCAGTCATCCAGGATTAAATTACACACTAAGAAATCATACAACATTAGTACGTTTATTTTCAAAGCTGACATCCACCAAATGCAAAAGTAACATTGCCTGATTGATACTCCATAGCTTGACGGAACCATCATCACTCCCACTAGCCAGCATTGTGGGATCTGCTGATGAAAAGTCAACAGACCACACACGCCTCTCATGCTCTCTCATTTCTGTCACTACTTGACTTCTTGTAACATCCCATACCTGAACATGTTGAGCAACTGATTTACGATGAATGATATGAAAACAAAAGGCTAATAAAATATAAGGTTTGGGCCATTACCTGCACCACACCTTCAAAGTTACTCGAAGCAAGTTGGCTTTTAATGTAGCTGTTCCAACATATGCTGCTTAGCTTTGACCTGCATACCATTTCAACAACAGGATAGTGGATATCACGAGCTTCATTTATAATTGTATCACATTCAAATACTTTTATCTTTTTATTTACACCAGCTGTAGCAAAAAATTCTCCATCACGATCAAAACTAATAGAGCAGACTAGGTTTGAAGAGTTCAACAAATCCCCTTGCTTCAGGTCAGCCTTCACTTTTAACTTGCTAAAAGATAGATACTTGCACAAACCCTCAAGGAATGGACTTATCCATCCACTTCGTCTACCCTCAGTAAACTGCTGCTTTGGTGCTATGCTATTTATGGAGCTTCTTTCAGTAGCAACAATAGAGATTCTCCCATCACTAATTACTGGTAAATTTCTAGCAAATGATGGTTTCCCTGGTGGCCTTACTGGTCTGCATCTTGTCAAAAAATATGCGGACTCTAATTTCTTAAAGTTCTTCATTAATCGTGAACTTCTAAAAAGAGGACTTTCCTGTGATTCTACAAATGTATCTGAGTTCTGACTTTCATCTAGATTATCATCACATTTCTCTACGTTGTGAATCTCAAGGCCTGGGCAAAATCGTTTTCTGGAACCCAAGCTAGAAGAATCATCAATGTCAACAACATTCAGTGCAGGGATATTTGATGTTAAATGATCACCCTCTCCTCTTTCTTTACATGTGTCTCCCTTTTTCTTAAGAAACACTTGATGCTTTGTAACTTCTTCAATATCAGAACATAGAAGAGAAATAGTATCTTGCAACTTATCAGCTGCATCCTGTTTTCTTTGTTGTATTAGTAAAAGGAATTCCAGCAACAATTCCTGCTCCTCTATTCTCTCTCTAAGCTGTGTTGCTGCTTCAAGCTCTTCCAAATTGTTTATTGGTTCATTAAGAAAGTCGCTTTGCAGCAATTCACTGTTACATAATACAAAAGCATAAGACCACAAAAATTTGATTGAACATAAATTGAATGAAATGTAAACAAGGTACTTGGCTCACAGTTTAATAACCATAAGCAAACGAGGTACTAGTTCGAAGGGTTTGAAAAATCCCCCCCCCCCCTCGCACCCCACCACACACACACACCCACATATTAAGGCAGATGCTACCATGAAGTGAAAAAAGAAAACAAAGGTGCAGAAATTAATAGTCACCCTATTTTTGGCCGACTACTTGGCTCAGGGTGCAGTAACCATAAGCAAAATGAAGCTTCTTTTGACCACTTGAGCAGCAGTTGAGGAGGAAGAACTCGATGTCTGAGACTAGACATAGTTCTGCTTTTGTCTTCACTTGAAGTGAATGGGCAGAACAACTGTTCACAAGTAGAACTATATCACATCAATGTAGACAGTAAACAGCAGAAGCTCTAACACATCATTACAGGCCATTTAGATAATGAAGAACTTCATGCTTGAAATTGAAGTCAAAAGTGCAAAACAGATACAGGAAATGACTTTTTATTCCACCCTAATTTTGATTCATAAATGCAGCATTATCATAACGAACCTCGAAAAGAAGAACTCCCAATCGGTAGATGTCTGAAGCGCAAGAGCTTGGTGAACCAGCATCCTCTTCAGGACTGGTATACCAACAGGACTCCATAAGCAATATTTGCTTCATTGGAAATGGTTGTTCCCTTTCTTCTTCATGTTCGACATTCCTCATATCATGGACTTTATGTTCTTCTGTTTCTTCCACTAATGGTACATCTGCTGCATAAACCAAGCTCGACTGCATGCAACTGGCTTCCGATAAAGTATTTGTTGGAGTAGATGCAGGTAGAAAATCTTCACTTTGTAACCTACTTCTTTGCTGGCACATGTCATGGGGCAAAGAAGAAGAAGAATTTTTAACCTCCATAGTTTCGCTGTTCAATCCATCATCCAAAGAATCAGACCCGGAATCTGAGCAAGACGCGGACTCAATGAAGGAGACATGGTTAAATGACGACATAACAAAGCAAGAAGGCCGGACATTGTGAACAACAATTCCTTGTGAATGTGCCACATTTACAACTTCGACTACTTGCCTAAATATGTGCGAACATTCAAATTCATTAACAGACCGTTGTGGTTTGTCCAACCAGTGCCTCAAGCTAACATCGTTCCATTCTATGGTTTGCATAAAACGGTCAACTGCAGCTTCATCCTCACAAACCCCAGATAAAGTACCGGCCTGGTTTTTAAGGTTTTGACGCGCCAGAACAACCCTATCAGTCCTCTCCTTTCTAAACCCAGAATTGTGAGATGTAGATCTCAGATTCCTGTTGGAAACCACTGAAGTATTAAATTCCCTATGACTATCAGACTTCTGCCAAGCAGACTCAGATGAGCCCTCCATCGCTATCCCCCTAGGGCTGCATGCAAGCCAGAACAAACACATCCAAGAAATGGAGGAATTCGCCTGCTTCTACCACACTCTCTAACTCCCACCATTACCATCTTCAGCAATACCTCATTTCAAAGAAATAGCTAAAAGAACCCAGTTTCTGATCAACCAACCCTTGCTGGGCAGTGGTCACTGAAGCAAATAAGATGAACTCTTTCTTAAGTCTTAGCAAGCAAACTTCTCATGAGACAAACTGCAACCACCTACATCAATAAACCAATGAAAAAAATAAGAAAATCTTAAAAAGTAGAAAAAAAAAATCAACACATCTATTATACAACACGCATTTTTTTTCCCTTTTTCATCCACCAGAATTATATAACCATGTCCTCACACAGGAACCTTTCCACACAAAAACAATACAAGCACCAGCACCACAAAAAATCAGAGACAAGTACTAGAATATCCAGAAAAGGAGAAATTTTTAACACCCTTTTCAATATAGAATTTCAAACACCAGTACCTAAATGTTTCATGAAAAAAAAAAAAAAAAAAAAGCAAAACATGCATAAGAACCAACAAAAGCCCGCCCATAATAATATTATATACGCCCTTTTAGAAGGGGGCGCGCGGATAAGTACCTGTTGGAGCACCAAGAATGGATCTTTCAGATCCTGCTAGACCAACCTGAAAAGAGAACCACACAACACAAGAAGACTTCAGTTATTACAACTAAAAACGACTGCCTCATAAAGTCCTTCATTTTTTCCCCACAACTCCAAAAATAAAAACAAACAAAACCGCTCCACAAAAGAACAACACCATGTTTCAACAAAATAAAAAAGAAAACAGGAAGAAAAAAAAACACACACTTCTCTCTTTCTCTCTCATGCCCTACTTCACTCCTCACAGTAGCACTTGATTAAAAAAAAACTATTATATTCTCTCGCTTTTTAAGCCACCAGGTCAAGGCTCCCTCTTTGGCTCTTTTTCCTCCTTATCTTCCCGCTTTATTCCATTTGAGTTACGTGGCACCACCATGGCCTCAATCATGTTTTTTTTTTCTTTACACAGAAGCCAAAAAGAAATGGTAAATTTGAAAACACAAAAGGAAAAAAAAAAGTTCTTGATGAAAATAATGATCTTGGCTTTCCTGGAGTGGATACTAAAGATTAATATAATAATATTAAGCATGTGAAACATTAAACTAATCTAATGGTGCGGTTCTTGTTAGAACAGCACGTAAGAAACAATTAAGAATAGTTAATCGGGGGTTCTTGTTAAGAAAAAATAGTAATTCTTTAATCAAAAGAGAATCCGATTGGTGGCACTAACAAAATAGCAATCCAACAATATCAACAAGAAACACTCATCGAATGATAGAAAAGAAGCTAATAAACTATTGATTACTGTTGTAATGAAAAATTGAAAACACAAACATAGAAGCTAACACTAAATAATGATAAATAAACCTTAAGAATGTGGGTTTGAGTCTCTCTGTGATCTCTAAAGTTGAAGTTGGCAAAAGAAAGCATCAGAGGAGACAAGGTAGGAAAAGATGAAGTGGAGGGCTTAATCTGATACAATGTAACGAGAAGAATGGTGGGGTCAGGTAATTTAAGCAGTGTGTGGTAAGGTGGCACCAGTTATAGGTGGCCTGGTTGATTTTTCATGTACTAAAAATGGCCACGCCTTTTGTTCCATAGGGTTTGGACTCTTCTATTTGCTTTTGTGTACGAGTTCTCATATTTATAGAATCCCCTCACTTGCACTTTCTTTTTGGGACACCATGTCATGAATTTATGTATAAATTATTGGTAACAAAATCACTAACAAAGTACAGAAACAAAATAAATCAGCAAATAAATAAAACTCGAGGTGTGTATATAGACACGCAGAAAAAGCAACAGAAGAAACACAGAGGATAATAGAAGATTTTTCTCTTGAATTTACGTTTGGTTAAAATCCTTTTTTCGATTTGGTATAGCATCAACTATTCGTCCCAAATTATAACTGTGAGTTAATACTGAGGGTATAGTTTATCTTCATACTCTAGATTTATTTTTTAGAGATCATCAGTTCGAGTCTCATAAAACTCAGAGCTACTGGAAGCTTATATGATCGTTAATTTCAGGGCTCATGAAATTAATCAAGATACACGCAAGCTAGTTCAAACACCCACATTAATAAAAAAAATTATAACAACAAGTTGTGTTTAACCTAACCTATTTTTTAAGCAACTAATGACAGGTTATTTGAAAAAAAAAAATCCTCTTGTACAATGATATTATCAAGTGGTTTGGTGTGTGCATAAAATATGATTAAAAACCCTATATAGTTTTTTAATCTTATTACATCACTAGATTTTTATCCCACTTTTGTTTAACAGATACTGGTCATACATTCAACAATGCATCCATAGTTTTGTATTTGTTTGTGAAAACGAAGGAGATATTTGAGCAGTCTGTGTGGACCACTGGTCCACCATACCAGATAAAGAGCACATTAATATATTGTGTGAAGAACGTAAACCATTGAATGTGAACTCTTGGAAGACGATGGCCACCATGAAAATCAAATCAGCTTTGGGTTACTAAAGGTCCAACTCAAGATTTTGTGATTTTTGATAAGATTCCCAGTAGATACACAGAAACCTTCTTGCATTTCATCAAGAAATACTTCAGAGAGATCGGAAGGAACATTAATCAGTGGCTTCCGAGGCTTCACTATGGGCGCAGGAGCCCTGGTTATACTCAACTCATAACCCATGTAGTCTATTCATACCGTGTAGTTTTCTCCATTGTTGAGCATCAACTCTTGGAAAGACCAATCAATCTTGCTAAGTTTGCTCTTTGTCTTGACGTCAGACCTCTACACGGCTTCCCTGGCCGCCAAAAGTGAGAATGGGTTCATGTCAACACCAACATGATTGTCATTAATATCATATTGAATCCTTGATTTTGAAAACATCGAATTAAACGTCTAAAACTTTGTTGCTGGGGTTACCATCATTGGTGTTGTTCAGATCAAGAAAACAAGATGCCTTTTGAAAAGAAGCATCTACAATCATAGTTATAAGAATCAGTACCACCCATAACATGATACACGACCGGATCGCAAGTTAAAACGGGTCAAAAACCATTGTTCAACTCAAATTTATTATTAATGAAATAACATCGTTTAAAAAACACTAAAATAATATGTTTTAAAACAAAATATTTTAAAAAATCATTGATCAGGTCTTACTCGGGTTTTGTTCAGGTTATCCGAGTGATGAATCGTCAGTCAAGCCACCTAATCGTCAGTCAAGCCACCTAGTTAGACAGAGTCAAGTCTACATGCAGTTCAAAAACAAATCCAATCCAAGTTAGATTATCAGATCACTAGATCTACCTGCCAAGCCAGGTTTGATAACCATGCCTTCAATACCAACTAAAGGCATGAGAAAGGGGACAAGACCATGACCAGGGTGAGAATTGAACGAGGTGATTAAGAAAGTGAAAGAGGACGAGAAAGGCAGAAGCTTTGAGGAGTTTGGGTATCTTGT
>Ga0307517_10011831_pt1 | contig 12056 bp, 15 predicted proteins | sample 23_EM_MG_FD_194515 | JGI IMG/M metagenome (GOLD analysis project Ga0307517, IMG submission 194515) | Populus trichocarpa ectomycorrhiza microbial communities from riparian zone in the Pacific Northwest, United States - 23_EM | ecosystem: Host-associated > Plants > Roots > Unclassified | place... | reverse complement strand
AGCGGAGCTGGTGGGATCGCCTTTTAAGGGAACATTCAAGCACGTGAGTCCATGAACTCCATGCACTCCATGGACTTCGATCATGGAGTTGGCAAAACAGAAATGCTCTCGCTACATGTAGATTAGATTAAATAGCGCGCGTCGGCGTGTGCCGATAGATAGTAAATTAGTAACTGGGATTGTTCCTTCTCTTTCAACCAGCCACATGGACTCCCAGGCGTATGATTACGGTGTCCATTACCACCCGTCATCTGTTTCGAACAAGACTCTCACACTGGACCAGTTGAAACATTCCGACATCTGTGAGCGAATTAACCCATTAAATTCCACTCCTCTCATACTTATAGGATCGTAGCGTATGTCCGGTTACAAGTGGTAGACTATACAAACACTGTCCGTTGCCGAATTCTATCTGTCTCCTATTTCCTTGCTATGCTCGATTCCACGCGTCCCGGCATGGGCATTGCAAAGGCTGTTCTTGGTGCAGTTTTCCACAAGTTGGCCGAGAGTTTCTCCTCCAGTGGGGAGTACCTTTGTGTTCCCGACCTCGCGAGTCTGCGTATCTGTCCATATGCTCCAAAGCACGCTGCGGTGATGGCATGGCTTCAAGAGAAAACACCCTACCTTGCGGCAGACAACAAGCTTACAGTCGATGTTCCTCTATGTCCACGTGCGACCCTACAACGCCTTGTTTGGTGAGTTAGCTCACATATTTAGCCCCGCCGATTCCTCAGACTCGAATGTACGGTCTAGGAAAGCGAACGCTGCGGGGGTGTCCTTCCTGGTCGGTTTCGAGTCAGAGTTTACCTTGCTCAAATCGACAAGACCTGTCCAGGTAGTAAAGGAGCATTATCCCATGGATACCAAGGCCTTAATCGCGGGATCAATCGAAGAAAAATTACTTGAAGAGATAAGTGATGGTATCCAAGCGTCAGGTATAGAGCTTCAATTATACCACGCAGAAGCTTCTCCTGGACAGGTATGACCACAATTCCTCCATAAAACTTAGCTGCATTGCTGACGTATGTAGTTTGAAATAGTCACCGGCCCTCTCACTCCATTGGAAGCGGCGGATGCTTTGGTTCATACGAGAGAAATTATTTTTCATACCGCTGCGAGGCATGGCCTTCGCGCGACATTCGCTCCTAGGATTGACATGAATTCCCCCGGAAGTTCGGCACACATCCACATCTCCGTCCACTCTAAGCATGCCCGTAAGATCGCAGAGGAGCTCTCTCCACCAGAAACTTCCTTCTTATCCTCTCTCTTGACCAACCTTCCGGCAGTGACGGCGCTTACTATGCCGATTCCCGCATCTTACCAACGCATGGTAGATGGCTTCTGGTCCGGCGGAACATATGTGAACTGGGGAACGGAAAACCGTGAGGCTCCGATTCGACTTACCAACGCTACTTCGCCATCCTCTCGCAATTTCGAAATCCGCTGCGTAGATGCTACCGCGAATCCTTACCTTGCTCTTTCCGGTGTCTTAGGTGTTGGATTGAATGGAATCGAGAAGGATGTTGAGCTCACAATCCACGATTGTCCCGGGCCTGTCACAGCAGCACACATGACTGAAGAAGGCCGCCGTACTCTTGGGATTACTACCAGGATGCCGTTGTCTTGGGAAGAGTCTCACAGTAAGTTGAGAGTGAACAAGCTGTTGACTGAGCACATCCTTGGTCCAGAATTGACGGAGAAATATCTGGTTGTTAATCAGGTATACAGTTTGCCCAGGTGGTCTGGATTCGCGACGACTAAACTTATTTCTGTAGTGTCTTGCAGAGTCATTGAATGCCGGTGAAGAAGATGACGAAGAAATTTTGAGACGTTTGGTGGAATTTTACTGAAAGCTTGCGAATGGAGATTCTGTATTCCCGCCTTCAAGTTGCGCTATAGATGACCACAGTGCACTCGGGCTCCTGAATGTGACGAGTCCATCCGCCCATCCCTTCCTCGATCAGACCGTTTTCAGCTCAGATATATGAGCATCTGGAGGTGGGGCAGTATTAATATCGACCAGCTTCCTAGTGACCAAGTTCACTGACGTTTTCTGAGTATAAGTACACAGAACTTGAACAATACATGAAACTCTGTCGCATTCGAGTTGATCCAGTGAAGTCCATGAACCCCGCCCGGGCACCGCTCTCAGCCGATTCCATCTCAAGACTCTGCGGCCAAACCACGACTGTGCTTTTTCTGACCCCGCATCCAATCTGACTCTTCTTTTTTCTCGCTGTTGCATTGGGTGAGTTCCTGAATTAGTACAAGGATTTCCTTCCTTACACGATATCCTGCCCTTTAACTCTATCCCCATGAACCGCGCTTCATCTGGGTAACTCTGTTTACGGACACTCGGTGGATCTCGAAACCCTGTCCGATAAGATTATTAATAATAGATGCACATATGTATAGCAGTTTTCCATCGTCACCTTCATAATCATATCGCCCCTTGCTTCTGTCCTTCGTGTTGTGGCCTGAAGAGCTGACGCCTCATTAGGAAAAAAGCACATTAGATAGATGGCCATAGAAGGTAACTGGCCATTATCATGGAAAATACAATATGTTAGTGATTGTGATACATGGCGATAAATACACCGGAATTTATACATCCAATCCACTTTGAGGTATTAAAGTGGGCTCATAAATTGCCATATATTAGTGCCTCTAATATATGGCGAGGTATCAATTGCTGATACAGATGTAAAATAAAATTACCAGCTACTTCACCTCCGACTGCTCACGTCATATTCTGGTACCAATCAATGCTCTTAGCTTATTGACAGACTATTGAGGTAGTTAATTCGAACTTCATTCACCACGAATCGAACCCACGAACACCCTCCATCCTTATTAGTTCCAGTTAGAGTACTTAAGATTCAGCTGTTGTGGCAAAGGGCTGCCTTCACTTTGTGTTCATGATGCCAGAATCCTACCCAATATTGATTTATATTTCGCTGCTCCTGCTCGGTATATATGGAAATAAATAAGAGAGCATTCTCATATACCAGCTCTCTTTTCATGTATGTTTATCAAAATCTATTGGCATACATTGAGGAATACAAGATATCTGACGCTATTTATAGATCATGTATGGAGATCGAAATTATTAGATGCAGATGGGTTCCGTACTATCAACATGTAAAAGTAATAAATTCTTGTCGACTGTATTTATCAGGGTGACGTGGATCTATGTACAATTCCTCTCTAACATTAGATATACCTCTTGATACGTGCTGATACAATATCGGCATCACGTTACATCGGCTTACATGGAGCGTGACGAATCACGATAGCTAGCTATAGCCTCGTTTTTTTTTTTTTGGTAAAGGGTTTCATAATGGCCAATGGGCACGTAACAAAGTTATGCCCCCTTATTGACCTGGAAATACCAGGAGGTGGGCATGCATTTACCCATGAACATAGCCTAAGCCATGAACAGTGTGAGACTCGGGATGCACTCAGTTGTTTCTCAGCCAGTACCAAAGCCGACCCTTAAAGCTTAAGGCCTTATGGACAAGGGGCCAAAGGAGGATATGCTGCAAAGTAGTACCCGTGACCCGATATTCTTTGCTGCTGACGATCATCTCCTTACCGAAATGAGTTGGAATTTCGTAAATCTTACACACCTTGATCATTCGTCATTCAATTCTGAACCGAAAACTAACCCCTCCCGAGCAAGAAGAGATAGGGAAATAGGCCACTTGTTTTGCACGGATTTGATATTCCCTCAGTCTTTGTTTCGGGCATTACTCAGATCAAGCTCGAGTTCACCGAGCCTCAAGGCGCTTGTCTCTTGCCATGATGAAGTTGACTTTTGGGACTGTTGTCACGGTTGCTCTCCCTTTTGTGCTGTGCGTTTCCAATCATGGTGACGAACCCACAACTTGGACCGAAAAATATGGATCGCAATACGACTTGCTGTTCTCCGGCCCCCTCAGTTTCTCACATCTTCCCTACGCCAAATGCCTAGAAAAAGAGGAATCCGTATTCGACGTTGCGATCTTGGGGATTCCGTTTGATACTTCCGTCACTTACCGCCCAGGGTTAGTGCAATCGCAAATTCCTCGTCCTCGAGAAGGTGGCTGATATCTCCTCAGCGCGCGTTTTGGACCGCACGCGATTCGCTCTGGGAGTCGGCGGCAGTTCGATTTTACTGGATATACCCTCTCATGGGGGTTGAGTCCGTATGATCAAGGAATCAAGATTTTGGACTGTGGAGATGTGAGTGCTGGAAGGTCATTTAAGAACCCTTTCTGACCAAATGTACTAGGTCCCAGTCAGCCCATTTGATAATGCGCTTGCCGTCGACCAAATTGAGGTAGCGTATTCGACACTACTCAAGCGGCCCATTCAAGCAGAGAATGCTAGATGCACAGAGGTAACCAAGGCGTTGGCGAGGGACGGGAGAGGGCATCCACGAATCGTAAGGTCAGTTGCCGAACTATCTACTTTATCCAAGCTCATATCGACTCGCTCGTCATTAGTCTCGGGGGGGACCACACAATCGTACGTCTTCCAAGCCCCTAGCATGGACACTTGCTAACCTAAACCCGAGGTCTTACCGATCCTCCGCTCCCTGAACAAAATCTATGGACCCATCTCCGTCATTCACTTTGACGCACACCTCGTACGCCATTCCCTCTTTCTCCCTCATCTTGCCATACCTAACGTACTGTGCAAAGGACACCTGGCCCCCAACCAGTGGCTACGGTGGCCCAATAACCGAACAGTCCCGCGTAACACACGGCACATTCTTCTACCTCGCACAGGAAGAAGGCCTCATCTCGAACAGCAGCATCCACGCCGGAATCCGGTGCAAGCTTACCGTACGCGCAAAATTTTCCGTCGTGATCATTCGTTAGCGGTCTGATATTCATGTTAAGGGCCTAGCGGACCTACAAAACGACCGTGAGGTTGGGTTTCAGCTGATCACTGCGGACGATATCGATGATCTCGGTGCGAACGACATTGTGCGCAGGATACGGGAGCGCGTTGGGGAGACGCCTGTATATGTGAGGTTTGTCACTCTCCACTCCTGACATTACTGTTGGAATATAATACTGAATTTATCGTGGAAAGCTTGGACATCGACGTCATAGGTATTTTTCAAACTCACGGGCTCATAATGCACTTCCAGTTGTAACGCTTTTTTAGACCCAGGACTTGCACCAGGAAGTGAGTTTCCCTTGTCTTGATGTTTTTTAATGCTCTAAACCTTTTCTGCAGCCGGGACACCTGAGCCAGGAGGATGGACTACAAGAGAACTCAAGCGTATCATCCGCGGGCTTGCTGGTTTGAATTTCGTGTTTGTGTTCCCCCCTTACATCCGTTGTGTCTCTCATTAGAGCTTATGCCTTATGCACAGCGGTGCTGACGTCGTCGAAGTGGCACCTGCTTACGACAGTGGTAATGTATCTGGCAGACGTTGGTAAATACACTTATTGACTGCTTCCATAGGTGATATTACCGGAGCCGCAGCGGCAGATCTTGTGCATGATTTACTGTCCTTGTTCGTTGCAGAAGGGTCAAGACCTCAGGCGAGCAGAGAGCAGAAACCTCTCGTCAAAGACGAGCTATAGGTACCTTGTTCATGAACCATGCGGATGCCCTTGTGATATGCCGTATATATATATAAACTTTGCATTCAAGCAACAGAATTCCTCGTTCACGACATTCATATAATCAACTGTGAGCTAAGCACAAGAATAACAATGTACCATGGAAATCGTCATTTTCAAAGTTGGGACAAATTAACATCACCCATGCAGGTAAGTACAGTATATCGTGATGTCCATGAATAAAGAAATAGATACTTAGCCTGTAAACGTGACAAACAAGACAAGGGCTTAAGAACAGGACACCTGCTGGTTCACGCCTTCACGCATGGTAACCTGCATAGAGACCTGTCCTATGCAGTCGAAAGACTCAAAATTCATTTAATAGGTACTTAGTACATAACATGTCTTCACCCCAATAATTCCTTCGCATGTGTGACCATCTCTGCAGCATCCGGAAACCTTGGTTTAATCACACATGCAAACGGTCGTGGACGGCTAGAATACAACTTCAATCCGTGTGGTGCATAGCCAACATAGAACAACTTACATCGTTACTCCGATAGCATCCATTGGGTCAGGTATGATCGGCTTCCCAGTCTTCTCGTCGACGGGTGGAGAAATCGAGGCAGCCCAAAGAAGCTGAGCAAACGTGATAAACATAAGGTCGTTGCTATAATGACGGGCGGGACACAGTCTGGATTGACTCGAATAAAAAGTCAAATTTTAAATGTCAGAGGGAAAGACCACCTTGGTCCAAAACCCTAAAGAGTGACGTTAGGCTGGAACATAGTAGGAATGATGAACACGACTCACATATGAGTGGTGACCTGGAAGTGAATAATGCAATCAAATTGTAATTCTGGGGTAAGATACAATTCTAACCTTCTGTAGACACGAAAATCAGAACGACACCGCAATGTGGGAGGAAGAAATGACATACCATCCTTGGTATCCGCAAGTGCGGGTAACAGCTTCCCATCTTCCCCGATGAAACGATCGGGATTGAAATCCTTGACGTCTGGACCCTGAAAATTCATGTAAGAGAGTCGGGCTGATCAAAGATATTGAAAACTCGACACACATAGATATCTCGGTTGTGATTTATAAACCTGTAGGGAGAACAGGCTGAGATATTACCCGTCGAAATGGAAGAAATCGTACCAAATGTGGCCATAACAGCTGGTGCCTTTTGGAATGAAATGACCTTGGTACCATTCATCCTTGCGAAAGGGTCAAAACCGTGTATTAGAGAGAAGGTCATAATGATTTACCTGTTTAGTGATGCGCGGGACACCTCACGAGAATATGAGCTAGGTTACATTCGCACACGACGCATAGAAAACTCACCAACTGGTGAAATTGTTCTCCAACGCAAGAGCTCTCGAATTGCCGCCCTCATATAAGGAAGATTGTCCTTGTCCCCAATCGTTGGCATCCGAGACCGGCCAACAACGGCGTCAAGTTCTTCCTGGCACTTTCTCTGCTTTTCGGGGAAGACGATCATAGCGACGAAGAACCATAAAATTGTCTCGGCGGCCTGAGTTCCATGGGATCAAAATCAGTGAGCCATATGAATTCAAATCCACTCACCGAGAATCCGCCATTCGAGCTAAAGATATGTATCTTATGAAACTATTTGATATAATGGGGGTAAAGAGTTTGCACATACAAAGCCACGGGTAGCCACGATGCCTCGATATCGCTCAGGCCAAGACGTTCTTGCTGCCGGATGCTGTGGCTTACCATGCCTGGTGTCGCATCCCCTTCATTCTATTGCACAAGCATAAACTGGTCTCCAAGAAAGAGAGCAAATGGGAAGCGAGACAGACCAATTTCTTTTCAACTTCTCGAAATAACTTCATCCACAAGGCGGAATACTCTTCGAATATTTTATTTGCTCTTCTTTTCCATGGAGATATCGCAGCTGGGAGGTACCTCATCCAAGTGAAGTATTCGACGAGATGATTACCAGGGTACCCTGCACGTATGATAAGCTTGACAAACTCATCGCACTTCCTGATCAAAGGATCATCGCAACACAGCGTCGGAGGTATATCATATAGGGCAGAAAGGACACCTGAGAGCGTTGTTCTGCAACGTGTATCAAGTAAGGTGAAAGATTTATTCTTAACAAAAGGACCCAACACACCGATGAACCTCCTGGTACCAGTTTGTCGAATCTCGAAGCAAATTTTCGGTGAAAATCAATGCTTCTCTTTGTTGTATCTCGTAGTATTTGCTAACCACCGTTTTGTTCATGACTTCATGCCCAACGCGACGCATTTTGCGCCATCTGTGTTAGGGATAATTTTCAACCCATCAAATTCCTATAAAGTCGCGTTACTCACAAGTCGTCATCGTTGGTCCCTGTCAAAAGTAATTGACGTGTTATGAATTCATTAACGACTGTTTACAATTCGAAGGTTTGCAACGATCAATTGCCAGGAATTCTTTATTGCGCACCGATGAGTTTAGGTCTATACCTATACTCACGGCGGTCGAAAAGATCAACCACTGCCTTATGGGAGTTCAGCAGCACTATTCCTCCTTGGCCAAAGACGTTGAGATACATGACGTCACCTACACATATACATGAGATAGCCGGCCCGGGTACGTGAACCCTCTTACTTACCATACATCTTTGCCCACTCCTCGAAATCATTCAAGCCCTTATCGGAAAGCCGGATTCCAAAGAAAGGCGTGCCATTAGGACCAGGTGGCAAGTTGTTTTTTGACCTTCTCAACTCGAGGACGTATCCAACAGATACAATGAGCAAGCCCGCGAGGGTAACCAAACCGAATTGAGCCAAAGTTGGGGACTGGTAGAGGTTGAACATTCCAAAAGTCATGTCTACAATAGTTCTGCCTGTGACAGTGCGATGTCTTTTTAAGTAGTTAGGAGCGGAAGATTCCGAAACGCTTGATCTCGTACTACATATCTGAGTCGACAAACGGGTCTTTGCAGATCCGATTTCACTTTTTCGCCACTCAGGAACCGTGTTTACTTGTGGGGTTATGTATCCGCTTTTGGTTCGATGGACGAGTTGCCACTGCTGCCCGAGACTAAGCGAGTTTCATCTGTCCTTTAGGTCTCTTTAGGGCACAAGTCCATTGGAACGCACAATCCTAAATTTACGATCCTTGTACCCCCATAGAAGTTAACGTAAATTGACCTTCTTTGACGATCATTCGATTCGTTATCTCATTCAAGTTGTGGCGTTGTCTTGTAAAGAAGCACCCCCTTCTTTGGAGCTCCACAGGACCATTCGAGTATATGGGCGATGGGGAAGATCGCCGCAACACTGTTCGTGATGAACCCTCCGTCGGATGACGGTACACCCAACCGTGACCAACGTGCCAAGAATGACAGCTATGCCTAGTTGTTTTATCCTTTTTCACGAGATGTAGATAAGGTACACTATAGAATCTACAGCTGGTAGTTGCAATTTGGATAGGATTTATGTTCATATGCAAATGATCTATGTAAACGGCGACATGTACTCATCCGAAAAAGCTATCAAAGCAAGGAAATGACACCCATACGAGAAGATCCATAATGCGCATGGAATGCGGGCCCCCAATCACAAAATACGTTAGGCACGTTAGAGCCATCCGACCTCAAGTCATCATCCGCAGACTCTCGGGATAAGCCAGATTGCTTTCCCTCAATAGCCCTGCGAGTCGCCGACATATCGCCATAGGATAAGCGAGGTATTCAGCCTGGGAATCCAGGATATTTGTTCAAGATACTACAGAAGTGTTGTCAATGAGAGCGCAAACAAAAGTGGAGGGAGGAGAGCAGCTTCACGAACCGCTTGATGTCGGTGACGCCACCGTCTGGTTTAAGGCGCTTGAAGGGGACCTTCGCCGCTTGAATATTAGCGCTCTTGGGGATTCCTCCTCGCGAACTGTGTGTCGTATACGCAAGGCGAATTCTTGGCCTGAATAACCAAATCTACTCTCGGGAATCAATGTCTTCAACAAAAAAACTAACAAGAATCCTTGGCCTTTCTTCCTCTTCATCTTGAATCACAAACCGATACGACGCGTGCGCTTGAACGAACTCAGCCATATCCTCGACGATGAACGCGGATAAGGGAATCTTCACCGGGCTAGGAGCATAGAATGAGAAACTATTGGAAGGGCGATAAAGATAAAATACTCACTCAGCTGTAAGGCTCACAGGACGAACGGCATATTTCAGAACTCGATATGTCATCGCTGTGCTTTCGTCACATAGACGTTTCTGGCATCGGCCAACGATAGCCCCACACAAACATCTTGTAAGGTGCCAATTGTCGTCGTGCTGAAAGATTTGTTGGTCAGTAAACTATCATCGAATTAAGAAAGAGAAGAAAACGATAACGCGAAATGTGCGAAGAAAAGAAGAAGAAAAAGAATGTGCCCTCAAGCGTAGCCCCCACGAAGTTAACCTAATTCAGCATGAGAGTTGTTTAAAAGAGTAGCTAACCCAATGGTGGGTCTCCATCTAGGACATATTGTATCAACTGGTAAAAGCGCGCAGATACGTCAGTCCTCTCGAGTTCAACCCAATCAAATTTCTTCAACAGGCCAATCCCGATGGTCATGACGAGGTCAGCAGCAGCCATCGGTATGAGCCAATGCTAGTCTTCTTTTTGTCCGACAACTGCAGGCAGAAGGGAAAGAAAGGGAAAGAAAAAAGAAAAAGCATAGATAGAAACTAGACAAAAATACACACCTTGCTATCTTTCGCTAGATGCCAATTATTCTGGTTCATCGCAGATCCTTCGAACAGGATATAACTTCCACCAACAAGTCCTTCGCCCACAGATGGCCAAAACCCACTCTTCCCGCGCGTCGCAACGTGGTCATGAGGTTTCTGATCGGCATGACACATCCATGCCTCGACCAACTCTTCCCAATGTTCAGAAGGCAGATCCCTGTAAACGTCGATCTTGGTTGACTGTATCAATGGAAGCGAGTATAAAGTGCAAAGGTATGACGTCGGATGGATCGAGGTCAGCTGAGCGGCATCGAGTAGGGGTGTCGTCGAATTATCGCTGCTTTCAGGCGGAGTTGATGAGGGACGAGGTAGCGTCATGAGCTTAATTTCGTAGTGCCCACTCTGCATTCGGACATCCTTTGGACCGGGTGTTGTATGTGCTGGCAACATCAGAGGTAGCGAGGAGTGTGGGCCAGCCTTGATGATGAGGTGATCTCCGCCTTCGGGGTTATGGTCGGGAAAGGGAGGTAAAATTTCAGCTTGCACTTCTGATCCGGCTTTAATTCCTGTTACTGTGAAGAAGACCAGTACGTGATGGAGATTTTCGTGGTTTTCTGCCAGGTAAACGACGTCAAAACCTAAAGGAATGTCAACGACTGAAAAAACATCGAAGGATCAAACGGACATACCACCATGAGACTGATTCGCCTTTGATTTCCCTTTCGAAGACGTGCCATTGTTAGTGCTTGTGCCATTCGAAGACCTCGACGATCTCAGCCAAGCCAGAGGCGGAGCAGATAGACTACGATGTCGTCTTTTCTTGATCTTAAGTGTTGGATTCGGTAGAGGTTCGGAGTCAGGTGGTGAGATATCCGCTGGCAAGGCTTCCCTAACGAACTCGGGCAATGTTAGCAAGGCTTCTGAGTTCTTTATCCGTTCCGACTCCGGAAGCGGTTCGCGCATGAATTCTGGAAGAGTTAACAAAGCCTCAGGGTCCTTCACTCGCGACTGCAATATGGCATCTTGGCCATGCATCCGACCAGCATCAGTTGTTCAACGAATTTCTCTCTCTGAAGGCGAGATGTGAATTACCAAAGGAAAATATGTTGTTCGAAACACAAACCTTGGATGATTCCCGTTGTCGAGCTCTCTCCAACTTCGTTTGCATGCTGCCATTCAGAACAACTGATTGACCCCGAAGAGTCCTCTCAGAAGATTTGCTAATCAAACCCAAAAGGTTCTCGAGCTCTCTGATGTCGGGCTCCTTTCCCTTTCCTTTAGACTGTGCGAGTGGTTCCCGGCTAGCCTTCTCCATCTGCGCCAACTTGGATGATTTCAGTTCCACCCTCTGGTTGTGTAACTGGGGAGCGACGAGATATAATCGGTCAATAGCCATCGTTACGGCCTCCAAATCCATTCGCATCTTCTCGTCGCCTGTCCGCAGCTGCGAGTGTCCCGCCTTAGCCTTTTCGTCATCAACGGATAATCGCGAGTGAATGTCGTAGTCAGGAGGGTCGTAGTCGTCAACGTCGTATTGCGGTGGGAGGGGGTCGTGTGAAAACGCGGGGAGGTTCTCTGTTCTTTGTTTGCATAACGCAACGACATCGTCGAGTTCGGAGTCGATGCGTGACCATAAAAGAGCAGTTTCTACTGCGAGAAACGGAGAAATCCCAGGTGAAGCCCGCCTGCGAGGCCAATCTTTCCACCTGAAACTGGCTGAGTTGACGAGTTAGAGTAGCATAAAGATCCACTGGAGGTGGCAGGTCCAAAATACTTGCTGTTTCGCCATC
>Ga0307517_10011830_pt1 | contig 12057 bp, 15 predicted proteins | sample 23_EM_MG_FD_194515 | JGI IMG/M metagenome (GOLD analysis project Ga0307517, IMG submission 194515) | Populus trichocarpa ectomycorrhiza microbial communities from riparian zone in the Pacific Northwest, United States - 23_EM | ecosystem: Host-associated > Plants > Roots > Unclassified | place... | reverse complement strand
GTCATCTTTTACAAGACTCTGGACCAGTCAAAAAAATGAAAAAATGTGGAGTTTAGAAGCCTATATAGTGTTCTATCTAATATTAATGTTCTGGGACTGGATATCCAATTTGTGAAGAACACTGGAGCCCAAAAACCCGGTGAAGGGTTGTGAATACATCCGCAGTGACCGGTCATCTTTTACAAGGCTCTGGACCAGTCAAAAAAATGAAAAAATGTGGGGTTTAGAAGCCTATATAGTGTTCTACCTAATAGTAGGTTCCGGGACTGGATATCCACTTGTGAAGAACGCCGGAGCCCAGAAAACCGGTGAAGGCTTGTTGATACATCCACAATGGCCGGTTAAATTTTACAATGCCCTGGACCGGTCAAAACAGTTAAAAATGCGAAATTTAGAGTATATGCAGTGTCCTGCCTAATATTAATGTTCTGGGATTGGATGTCCAAATTTTTTGCAGAATACCAGAGCTCACAAACCCGGCAAAGGCATATTAATGCACCCACAGTGACCGGTTATTTTTTACAAGGCTCCGGGCCAGTCAAAAACATAAAAAAATCTGGAGTTTACAGCCCATGTAGTATTCTACCTAATAGTAGGTGCCAGGACCGGATACCCAATTTTTTGAAGAAGACCGGACCTCAAAAACCAGTAAATGCTTGTTGAGACATCCACAGTGACCGGTCATTTTTTACAAGGCTTTTGACCAGTCAAAAAAATTAAAAAATGCTGATTTTACAGCCTATATAGTGTTCTACCTAATAGTAGGCTCCGGGACTGGATATCCAATTTTTTGAAGAAGACCGGACCTCAAAAACCGGTCAATGCTTGTTGAGACATCCAAAGTGACCGGTCATTTTTTACAAGGCTCTGGACTGGTCAAAAAATAAATATAATCACTAGTTTATAGCCTATATAGTGTCCCACCCACTGGTAACCTTCTGGCATTGGACATACAATGCTTTACACCATCCCAGAGGTCAAAAACCCGGAGGAGGTACATTTTAAGCCCGGAAATTCAAAATTACAATGCACTGGTGGACCGGCAGTGGTGGGGAAATTTTTCGCAGTGCACCAGGCATCACATTTGGTGTACCGGGGTCCAGCATTGATGCCAGCCACCACATTTTTGCCCCCACCCTGGGAATATCAATGCACCGGTGCCGGAGGGATTTTACAAGCACCAGTGCTGGTGCATTTTACAAGCACTAGGGCCCAGCAATATAGTGGTATTCTATTATCCGCTGCTCTGTCATAGACAGTACATGGCATGTGGTGTCCACTCATCAGTCAATAACAGTACATTGGGCCGATGTGCGTGCAGTCCGCTGGGCTGGTCTCACATGGAACATTGTCAACATCAACTACTTGGTCATATACAGTGCAGTTGGACTATCATATGTGAACATGCAAAAGTAATACCAGCAACACCTAGCATCCAGAGCATAATAAATGTCTACACATATAAGAAGATCCTGTCATAATGTGATACTATTTCAGCACCTCATACATACCTCCAAGAAGATGGCCAACCAACGGCCACCCCTTGAGAAGCTGTGGAAGGTTCATTGGGCAATGCCACGATCTGATAAAAAAAGTATGCTAAACTTTCAACTAGTGGTATTATGCAAGACCCTACAGTCCTAGGGAATTAATCTATGCCCGCTGTTGTCTGCAATGGCGAGCTCTGGGCCCTTGGCGGGGACATGTGCTGCAGTATTTGCCGCTGGTGTTTGATGGCATCGATCACTGCCAGTGTTTCCAATTCATGGATGCCCTCACAAATTTGGCTATCTGAGGCGAGTTTTGGCAGATATATCATATCTGTCCGAACATTTGGCTATTTGAGAGCTGATTTTTCCCAAGTTAGGAAAAATTAATGGAAGCAAGTAGTGTTTGGAAGTTAGGTTAGTTAACTGGAAAATAACCGAGACTGGACCAGACCCTAACTGATCAGGACCGCAAATTTACCTAACCGATCCTAACCGTAACCGCGGTCCGGTTACCGGTTAGTTCCATTTTTAGATATGTGACTAACCGACAATAACCAGTCCTGACCAGTCTTTCAACACTAAAGTTATACCAAAGTGTTCACCTATTTACAAGGTTTTTAATGACCCCAAAAACATAATTTTTGGTTCAGAATTAAAAATGTTATAGCTAATTTGATGTATCGTGACTTAAAGTAACCCTTGTCACCTGTGTGACGATACAGTTGGAAAGTTGTTATTGTTCCTCCCACCACCCGCAAGTTCCACCAGGGCCCACGACTGTCGAATACGGACTTCACGTCAAGCCAACACCACCATCGTCACCTCAACTTTTAACTGCAGCCACCAAGAAAGTGCAACTGTCTCCCCTCTTCGCCTCTGGCCTACCCATGGTGAGTCACCTTATCAACCACCTAATGCGAGCTTGCCGCATCACTGCTAACACAACGCGAGCTCGCCTTATTCCCAGATCAATCTCATTTCTTGCCCCTCCCCTCCTTGAGGGATGTGGGCATCCACACTCTCTGCCACGTCATCTGCCACATCATCTGCAGCACCACGGCCCACAACAACAACAGTGAGTGCAGGTGTATCAATAGGGGCGCAGGTGTATCAATGGGAGGTGGGTGTGTCAACTCCAGGGCAGACGTAGAGACAGCAGGGTGGGTATATTGGCAGGAGGCGGGTGTATCAACCACAGGGTGGGCGTATCAACAACAGGGCGGGCGTATCGACAGGAGGTGGGTGTATCGACAGCAGGGCGGGCGTATCAATCACAGGGCGGGCGTATCGATGACAGGGCAGGCATATCAACAGGAGGCAGGCGTATCAACAGCAGGGCAGGTGTATCAACAGGGGGCGGGTGTATCAACAGCAGAGCAGGTGTCAGCAGGAGGGCGGGTGTATCGACAAGGGGCAGGTGTATCGACAACAGGGCGGGTGTATCAACAGGAGGTGGGTGTATCAACAGCAGGGCGGGTGTATCGACAGAGGGTAGTGTATGTATCAACAATAGGACATCTCTCTTCATTCTTCGTGCCCTATTTAGTCTCCTGTAGGTATGGATCTATGTACTTAAGTAGTTCTCTTAATGAACCAAAGCCCTCATGTTTTTATGAGGGTCCCTTTTCTCATATTCTACCCTTAATAACCGGTTACAACCAGTTACTAACTGGTTGTGACCGCGACTAACCTTGACCGGTTACAACTGGTTATATAACCGCAAATAACCACGACTAACCGCCCATAACCGGTCTGCATCAGTCCGGTTCGGTTATTTTGGGTTTCCGAGGAGACGCTAACCGGTCTCGGTCTCGGTTAGCGCCCATGGGGACCCAATAACCGGACTGGACCAGACTTTCAAACACTAAGTACAACCCCAACAACACCACCCAACTATGCCCTCTTATGTTTCCCCACCAAAGTGATTGGCCAAACTGAATTCATGAACCCACTTGAGCCCTCTTTGAGAGGCATATTGTGGTCTTCCCAATCCTTGGATTTGTCACTGTTGAGTAACAACTTCGAGAATGATTTCCACCTTTAGGCTTTCTCTAATCCTCTTCCTCATCCTGAGATAACTAACTGCCTGTTCCACTTTCAGTTTGAATTTGGGAAAGTCATTGAAACACACTGCAGCTGCTGATATGACACTGACATTGAAGAGCCCATGGCACCAAGAGATGGAGGTCGACCCATAATACCGACTCGGCTCATAGATAATGCACTGAGCTGGGGGTTTTCATAGGACAGTGGTAGTTTTCAGGCTCAATTTCATGTCTTTCTGTTTCGTTTTTGCCCTTGGTTCTTATTATTCTATGATGTCTTCCTTGTACTGTACATTTTACTATGCACCATCACTATCACCAATAATTCAAGCTGCATTTCCCAATCATTAGACCGTCCAAAAATCCCAGTAATACCAGCCAAATCTCCAGGGCAAAGTTAACTAGGAAAAACACCTTGCTAAGCTAGGCTGATTCATGACCGGGAATGGCAGACATAGGACAGGTATTTTTTCCTGGTCGTCTGCTAGGCATTCCCGGTCCTGAGTCCTATAGTGTCTATGGCAGGATTTCAGTTTTACATTTTTTGCACCCGAACTTCGGTTGATATCTCTGGCCCGTTCCTAAACACCAAGTTCAATGGCTACTGGAAGGAAAAACCCACTTCCATGCCAACTTGGACAAGACACCGATCATCGATATCTGGAGCTCAACATGTCCTCGTACTGACATTGATAGTCCATAAGTCATTGTCCCCATCGTGGCTGCTTTTTTGTTGTATTCAATACCAGAAGGACCTGTCACCAGAGCTCTGATCTCCTGCCATTCGTGAGTGATTCTTCCATACTAACTTGAACAAGACACCGATCATCGATATCTGGAGCTCAACATGCCCTCGTAACGACAATAACAGCCCATGAGTCATTGTCCCGTTTGTGGCCGCTTTATTGTTGTATTCAACACCACTGGCAGAAGGACTTGTCACCAGAGCTCTGATATCCTACCATTCAGGGTCCCCAATGATAAGCGCCTTGTTCCTCTTTAAGGCGTTGGCAGGACGATTCTCAAGCCGTGCACATTGAACAAAGGGTGAACGGTGTGACGATGTTCTGACGCTGAGTTTCTATTAATAGCACCACGCCATGTTTAACCAAATAAAGTCTTGGAGGGGAAAGATTATGGATAAGTACAACCAGTATTTACATTTGGTGATCAGATGAGCTTTTAGTAATCAGTATGAGCCAGTTGGAAATTATGTTAGGGACCATTTAAACGGCCACAAGATATTGCCATTCGACGATCTCAAACGCCGAGTCAGTGTGGCACCCCATCATAACCTCGAGACTGTATCGGACAGTCCACGGGAGCGATATTGTCATGTCATCGAACGGCTGGCATATGGCAACCATCGCCACCTTATAAGTAATCGGATCACCATGTTTGTTGTATCAATCACATCTTCATCCTTCTTTAATTAAGCACTGGAAATCTATGCTCGACAAAGTGGTAACGTCGCCAACGATGGACTCTCTAGGGCCCCAGGGCGAGTTAAGAAGAAGCTACAAGCAATGGGAAGAAAAACATTCTAGAATTATGCAGGAGGCACCGAGGGAAGGACGCGAGTACATCAACCACGCGATAAACGTTTTTCCCTTTATCGAAGTTGCCTCTGAAGCGAACCCCATTGCGAAAGGTTAGTCTTCTAAGAAGAAATTGTCGTTTATTGTGACTTATATTCGTGGAATTACTTAGCTGCCGTCTCGGGGTTCAGGGCCATGTTGTTGCTCGAACGGGTCCGGAAGGAAAACGAAATGCGTGTGGCTGCGGTGCTTCTCGCAGGAACGGACACGATGCGGCTGTTTTTCGAGTGAGTGGGTTTAGTTGTGTGGAATGTAAGTAATGACGCTGAGCTTTTTTCATACCTCAGTATTAGCGAAGTCGTGACCAGTGATACCGCACATCCCTTGAACAACAATTCTAAACTTAAAAGTGCTCTCCTTCTGATCGAAAAGACGATCGGGGATTGCGGGAATAGCATTGATACATACTACAAGCAAAAGAAAATAGGTAAGATCTCTATCTTCCCCCGTGGTTTCACAGAACTCACGACATGCAGTCAAGTTCTACAGGGCTCAAGAATGGAAAGCCCGCATGAAAGGATATATCGACGATTTCAAGGAGCATCGCGAACAACTACAGCAAATTCTCCATCTTTACACCGCGTTGAACGTCAAAGTCCTCGTCACGAACGTCGCGAAGACGAGCGATTTGGTATCACGGTTATTCGAAACAAAGCCCGAGTGGGAAACAACGCTGGCCACAGAGACTCAAAACCTAGGACTCGGAGAGCGGAGCAAATGGATTGAAAGCGGCCCTTCTCTCCAAGCTCTTATTGACGCAGCAGGGGACCCAGTTCTTAAGGGCATCGTGACGAAGAAGGTCGAGTCGAAATCCAACGAAATGCGTGATATCCAATCAAAAAAGCTATCAGAGTTGCGAGATGAAATGGTATCATCGGTGGATAAATTGTGTCAAGAGAATGAGGAGATGTTCAAGTTGAAGCTGGCTTTCCATACCAAGCAACTTCAAGACACTATCGAGGACTCAGCGCAGTTCGTGGTACGGACACTCTCGGGTCCCTATGATCGGCTCGTGCACGAGGTATGCCCTTCACTCCTGGTTTTGTATATCGTTAATGGACTGTGTTCTATCAGGACCTGCGAGAATTATGGAAGGAAATGGTGAGTTCCTAAAGGTTTGATCAATTAACACTTCCTGACTCCTTTTCTGAATCAGAGCTGGATCTTTTGCGTCGACAACAAACTCTTTTCAAGCGCACTTTTCGAGTATTATCTTGACCGCTTGTCAGCATCCCGAATAAAGACCCACGATTCCGATTCGGAGGCTAACAAAGAACGACAGAATTCCGACGATTGGACTTTGGATTATATCAATAATTATGGCCCCAAAATAACCATCGCCATCGATCGGGATAATTCTGGATTTATCAGGATAAGCGAGGCTAATACATTCACGAATAGTATTCCGAATGGATGGAGTCTTCCCCAGTGGTGTGCGTACACCGTTGCTGGTTCGTACACAGTTTATCTTGATATTCAATTCATGATTTGGTGCGTGTAGGATGGCCGTATGAGTGTAGTATCTACCGTAAACGGATGCACCGATTCATGTTCAAGTTGATGGAAATGCAGGCTGAAGGTGAGCGTCACTCTCATTCCATTGACTATTTAATTAAATGGCCTTCCCTAATTTTGCGCGTCCAGTCCTCCCCAACAACCGCGCGTATCTTCAGTTAATCATTGTACAATGCCAACCGATATTTGTTCTCCTTGCTTTGGAGCCCCGGGGGCAACAGCTCCCACCGACCACAATTGAGTTACGCAGTCTCGTCCAAAACAAGGTGCATGCCCAAGATTCCGCCGTACGAGCCCAGCTTGAGACGCTGCAGTGGAATATTGAGGATGAATCTGTGCTTCGGCTGCTTTATGGGGACAAGCCTCTGGAAACAGTGAGAACATTTCTGTCTTTGACTCTGTATTTGCTTGACTTGTCCGTTCCAATAGTATGTTCTTCAGTTTTGTACGCTCGTGCTGGAACAATCGTTGATCCTGGCGGAGATATCGTGCAAGCTCACCTTAGACGCAAAGGAATGGGAGCGCTTCATCTATTGTCAAGCGACGATCGAAATGGAAGTCCTTGCGAGGGTTGCAAGCCTTTCTAGTGCGCTCTTTCCCGTGTTTGTAGATGTCATTAGTATTTCTCATGCCCTTCAATTTCGAATTCAGAAAATTTTGCCAAACATAAGGATCCCTTGAAGGGTGCGTACTCAGTACGATAAATCCTGCAACGCGTAACTTGACTTCTGAATTAGACCCCAAAACATACTTCGGTGGGATCTGGTCCTCAGTGGACCTGGCAAAATGCAGGGTGTATGGCGAATATTGCCCAATAGATTATACGTCAAGTGACATAGCCGACTACCACCATGATCTTTCTCTTCTCGACGACTTTCCCTTGCCAATAGTGGAAGGCGACTCCAGGAAACACTTGAAATATAAACCTTGGGAAGAACACATCAGATCCATGAATGAAGCTGATATTCCCTTGGCCATTCCGGATGAATGGGACCCCGCTGTCATTACGGAAGACGGCATTACATATCGGGCGTATTGGAGTGGGTTCCCGTTTTCCGAGTGAGTTGAGTTCCCTCCCTCCCTTACTTTACTTCACTTCCTGTGTGGGATCCTTTTTCGAGACCCCAATTTGACATTTGGTTTCACAGAAGAGGATGCGATGTATGCCAGAGTGACTCAATTGCTGAACGTTATTATGGTTGCTTTACATGCGAAGGTGAGTTACATATTCGAATGTTCCCCCAAGTCCACCACGCTCATTTATATACATAGGTCAGATTGACATTTGTGCGAGCTGTTACACCAACAAAGATCCCTCTGCTCTTGAAATCGAGGATCATAAACTGGACCATCCGCTGGTAAAGTGGACCCTCAACTCGCCGAGTGGACAACGCCAGTGGACGGACTCTGAGGCCAAAGCGGTGTTGGAAGATCTTCGAACTGATGTGCGGGTTGGAGATCGAGCGGGGGATACTTATGACGACGACGACTACGATGATGATTATGACTATTTTGATTATAATGATCATGAGGGGGGAAATGGAGAAGAGGGAAGGGCTATAGCTGCTGACGAAACCATGGAAAATCTGAATCAGGACGCGGAGACTGGCAACCAAGCTAAGGACAGAGGTGACTCCATTAACGGCGGAAAAAAACTTCAAGTTCAAGATCCTGTCACCCTGCAGAGATCATATACATGTGGTCGTTGCTCTGGGAGTATCGATTTGGATTCCACTTTTTATAGATGTGTTGGGCACTCGTGTCGTGGTATGTTAACGCACTAATCCTGGATATTTTAAATTCACTTATTTTATGACTTTTCCCTCAGATTTTTTCATTTGCGAACGATGCGAATCCATTCCAAATGACCCGGATGCCAAAAACGATAATCACAAGTGGTGGCATTCGCTCCTTGTCCTTCGAAAAAGCCTGCTCGAACCTGTGCTCCAAACATCTAACGAAGTCGAGACTACTGGAACCTATGCAGAGACCCAAAGTGCAACGGCCAACTCCCCTCTTCCCCACACCGACGATAGTGAGCCGGATACTAACCTGCACTCTCCATTGATATCTGCTGTTGTTACACGGATCGCCGCGGTTGAGGATAAGGCCGATTTGACAATGGTGGCACTTGGCCAACTTAGCTCTATGACAATGAACCTTGAGGAGAGGGTGGTGAAGCTGGATGAAAAAATCATCGAACTGACGAATATGTTGGGAGATTTGATGTTGTGTAAGCTGCCCCAGGCCGGCCGTGACGAGCCTAAGCCGTCAAAGCCATCACCCAAGCATTGGACGGCCTGGGGATCAGGCTTCGGTTTGGCGAGCCCTGAGTCGCGGCTTTAGGCTGTGGTGCCTGTTACACCTCATTCCTGGCGATTTCAATCAGATTTTCATCTGCAATTTTTTTGAACACTTATTCTTGAGTTTTAGATACATTTTACGGCAGTTTCTTACTATGGATGATGAAAAATGACCAAAAAAAAGTTTCCGACGAATCCTGACATGCAACGGAAAGAGGTGCGCAGACCATACCTTTTTGTGATGCCCGAGCCAGGCCAAGGCACTACAAACAAGGAAGCGTGAAGAATGTGGATCATCCGCATGTCTTGGCGCGCACGACACGGATAAGTGAGATCTCAAAGTCGAGGTTTGGCCTACATCCCTGGTTGGATGAGAACGAGAATGCTGGGGGGCTAAAAAGCGAGATTTAAAAATATTACGTACCCTCATGCATTGAGGCGAGAGGGAAGTTGCGAGAGCGGATGAGGAGAGTTCCTAGCAACTGTGTCAACCCTAAGCCCAGCAAAGCCCAAGGCAGAATGGTAACCCATCTTCCATTCATTGTTAGTGGTCCGATGACCTGGCGACCTCGACAGGTGGCGGGTGATGACGCGGCGTTCACATTCGTCAATGATTCGGAGGGGAGGGGCGGGTATGCAGAAGAGCGGGCAGCCCAAATGCGGCAAGGCGGATACGTGCCATTTTGGGAAGGGGCGTGAGACGGGATTTCCCGTGGGTGCGGTAGTGCCGAAGCCGTGGCTCTCGTGGTTGCTCGTGGTGCCGAGAACAAGCCGTGCTACAGTGGTCCTGGTGGATGCGTATATAATGTGATATAGAACGTGTATGTAATTATTGTATCAGGCTTTTGATCTAATTACATGTGATATATCATATTGCCACTGGAACGCCCTTGGGCACTAGAAAGTACCATACTCATTTATAGGATGAGCTGGGTGACTTCTCGAATCATCCAGCAGGAATTGCTAATCCTTTCCAACAGCAACGCTCATTCGACCAAGGTCGGCGCCATGTAATGATGACGCTGCTAGGTTAAGGTGTGAGCCCAATTCGGTCCCTGTCCTGTACGACAGGAATGCCAACGGCAAACACTCCTGCTCACCGCTGTTGCCCACCACCAATACCTCCTCTACTTACTGAATGCACCCATTCCGCCGCCCGCCTCTCCCATCACATGCACACCAGGATTGATAGTAGGAAATGGAATACAGTTGGTCTCACCACTGGCTCTCCTTGCATCTCCTTTCTGTTTTCCTTTCCCACTCGTATTCTCGAAGCACGCCCCCTCACCAGCCAGCATAGCGGAAACAGGGAACCGGAACGCTTGAGGCGTTGCCCACAGCATCTGGACGCTGCGCTTCTGCACACGCTTTGTCACCACAGAGATGTAGGGATGGTGCTGGCTCTGTGCCTGCACCTGCACCTGCCTCACACGAAGCAGAACATGTGGTGATATAGATGGAGCTGCATGGAACATAGTGAGTTTGAGCACGAAGCGGCGGTAGACGGTAGATTCCATAGAAGAAATCAATGTCATTAAGGATGCCGCTGAACACATATACAAATTCGGTCAGGAGAACCTATCGGCATCGGCGTTGCCCTTGTCATTGTTATCCATACCTACCCAACCTGTCGACAGGTCAGAGCTGCAGCCGCACATTCAGGAAGGTCAGGTGCATGGAGCGTGGGCTGCGTGGATGAAGAGTTCACGAAGGCCATACCTCAGGACTCAGGAAGGCATGTAACCGAAGGCGTGGGCTGTACAAGCAAGGCGGGCAAGAAAACTGCGTGGGATACGAGCAATGGAGCATATATGCAAGGTAGTGGCACCAATGAATCGAAATGACAAGACAAACGGACGCAAATGAACGACAAGGTATATAAATACGAATGTGATCCCCCCCCGATGTCGAGAACCCTCCCGGGAGATCGGTGTAGTATATTAGGTAGTAAGGTGCCTGCTGTAGTTGTCCTAGTAAAAAAAATTGCAGTTTTTATCAATTCGCTTTCCCTGTGCATTTGGGACATGGGCGGGCTCGATTTCCCAATCAGGAATTGGGGCGCGCACAGAACACGGGCCTCCCATCTGAGTTCGAATTGAAGAAAAAGGCAGATACAGTGCCGAAGGGTGGAAGAAGCCAGAACATATGTAATGTGATATATCAACCTGCCAGTGGTTGGTGAGTGCCACGAAATTTCTTGCAGATGGTCTGCGGCATTGAATTTTTGTTGTTCGTCAAAGAGAGAACGGAGGTGAGTGGCTCGGCAATGGTTTCCCAGACATTGTGCTAGCGCTGGATGGTTCATGAACTTCTTTGAACTTGAATGGTGCAAATCCCTATGTAGATCGCAACGTTGAACCAATTGTTCCTAATTGTTCGTTATTCAACTTATTGGAGTGCCTGTCACGGCGTAAGCGATGAGCGTGACGTGACCAGCTAAATTGAGCGTGTCCCACCACGTGACTATAACGCGCCGCGTTTTCCTCTTTTCTGGGCCCTGGCTGCACGCCGTCCACCCCTGGCGTTGACAGAGGACTCGCAAACTCAATCGTGCTTCTGTCTCTCCCTCTCCTTAGCCGCGAACGTAATATGCGATGGCGGCCATCCTGTCCCATCTCCCACCCCCATAACTGCTCCTCCTGCGATCCCTGTACCGCCTCCGACCCCCCTTGAGCCTGCCACGGTTTCGACGACTACATCCCGGGAAGGAACGATCTTCCAAGCGTCCCATGGAAGATGCAGGAATTTGGTGGGAATGTGTTGTTTGAGGTGGCGGAGCTTCCATCATGTTGGTGGGATGTGTGTAATAAGGAACCATTGGTCGTAGGGTACTGTGGTTTAGGAGTGGTTAGTGCAAAGGAAGCAGGGAAGGAGAGGAAAAGAGAGGAGAACACACCGAATCAACATCCTAGCGGGATATGTTTGTTCCCTTGCCGCGGCTTGGACAGCTCCATCGTCGTCGACTGTTGAGGATATACATAGTGCGTCACACTCCCCGAATGGGGAATTCATGAAATGCGACACACCGTACTTCGGCTGCCTCTCGGCAGCCGGAGTTTTAACTACCCTAACCGCCAATCTAAGAGCGCGCTACCGCGCGAAGAGA
>Ga0307517_10011829_pt1 | contig 12057 bp, 8 predicted proteins | sample 23_EM_MG_FD_194515 | JGI IMG/M metagenome (GOLD analysis project Ga0307517, IMG submission 194515) | Populus trichocarpa ectomycorrhiza microbial communities from riparian zone in the Pacific Northwest, United States - 23_EM | ecosystem: Host-associated > Plants > Roots > Unclassified | place... | reverse complement strand
GCATTATGGCAAGAAAAGAGTCTCCCCAAGGTGCCTTGTTAAAATTGATTTCAGGAAAGCCTTTGATTCGGTTCAATGGCCTATCCTCAGAAGGCTCCTCCAGCTGCTGGGTTTCCCTCTCAGATTTGTTCATCTGGTAATGATGTGTGTCGAAACCTCATCATTCTTTATGGCTATCAATGGTGACCTTTATGGGTTCTTTACAGGAAAATGTGGGGTTAGACAAGGCGACCCTTTGTCTCCTTATCTCTTCATAACCTGTATAGAGTACTTCTCTAGAATGTTGAAATTAGCATCCCAAAGGACTGATTTTCATTTTTATCTGAAGTGTGCTTCTAGTGGAATTTGCCACCTTGCCTTTGTTGATGATATACTTCTTCTCTCCTGAGGGGATAGAACTTCGAATCTTTGGAAAGACTTCAGGGTTGACTATCAATGCAGAAAAATCTTCCATTTATTTTGGAGGGGTCGGAGAAAGCTTGAAACAAACCATTCTCCAGGATACTCAATTCTCAAAAGGTAGTTTTCCCTTCAAATATCTTGGTGTTCCTCTCAGTCCTCATAAGCCGCTGGCAAGTCAGTTCCCCCCCCTGCATAAGCTTGAATCAACAATCCAGAGCTGGATGGGGAAGCATTTATCTTATGACAGGAGGATTGAATTAATACGATCAGTGCTATATGGAATGGTGCAATTTTAGCTTAGTATATTCACTGTGCCAGGTCTGGTCATAAATCAAATCATTTGCATTTGCCGAAACTTTTAGTGGGCAATACCTCGAGAAACAAGTCTGCTTCGGTAGCTTGGAAAGATGTTTGTTTTCCCAAGAATGAGGGTAGTTTGGATTTGTTTGATATAAAGGCTAGAAACAAATGCTTCCTAGCCAAACAGCTTTGGAACATTCACCTTAAAACTAATTATGTTTGGATCAAATCGGTGCATCAATACTTCTTGAGACATCACTCCATCTGGAATGCTTCTCTTCAGCGAACCTCATCACCTCTATGGAAGTCCATTCTATCCATCAGGAATCAGCTACTAGGGGATTGTGGGGGTGAATCTGAAGCCATCTCCATGATGAGAAGTTGGGAAATTTGTGATGGGCCCTTCGCTGCTAATACTTATGAATACCTCAGAGTTAAAGGTATTTCATGTGTCCTAGAATAATGTAGTTTGGGAATATTGGTGCTTACCTAGACACAGCTTCATTTTATGGTTGTCTATGTTAGGGAGACTAAGAACAAGGGATCGGTTAAGATTCATTGGGACAGAAACGCATTGTGTGCTATGCCGGCATCATGATGATAATCATAGCCATCAGTTGTTTTTCGCCTGCAATTGGACCTCTATTCTGTGGAGGAAGATAAGGGCATGGTTAAGAATAAATAGGCGTATGGCTACCTTGAACAGTGCAACTAGAGGATTAAGCACTAGGAAGAAGAATCTTGAAGCTAGAATGAGAAGAGTCTCTTTAAGCATTACTGTTTATTTGATATGGGAAGAAAGGAATAAAAGGATCTTTGATAACACTTATAATTTAGTGGAACTCATCTTCCGCAAATTTCAAGTGTTTTTCTATATGATCTTACATTTCCATGAGAAAAACCACCTTATATTCAATATTGGGTGAAGGCTAAGGAATTGGCTGGTTCGGCAGGTTTGTTGGCTGGACAGTCTGCCAAGTTACCATTTGATAATTACTGAGCTGCATTTGCCTTGCTACGGGACCTCTGTCATAAGAATTCCTGATGATTGTCTATCCTGTGTGATGCTGCTTTGCTGGGTGGAAGCTTCTTCATTCAGCTGTTATATTATATTATAATGCATGGGACTGGATAGATGGATGAGGTCCTTCATAATGTTGTGCTGGCTATTTGGTGCAATTTATTAGACCCCTGTTGGTGTACCGGGCATGCTGGTGACCAGGACAGTATAGGCTTCCTTGTCTTGGCTGGCACTGTCCGGCTGGTGTTCCTTTTTTTTTTTTTATGGTGGTTTATACTGCTGATCAGTTGGAGTCATGGCTGAGGTGATGCATTTAATAGTCGATGTAGAAGTGTTAGAGCTTCCGGCTTCTTCATTACTTGATCTGCTTCTTGGAAGTTCTGTAGGTTCTGTGATCATGTATGTTGATGTGGCCTTTTCATTCAGCTCAATGTTATTCCAGTTACAATGAAAGAATGGAAATGGAGGGATGGAGGTGGTTCTCCTATGTGGTATGCACATGTGTGCAGGGGACGCTGTAATCATGCTTTGTCGGTGCCTATGCATATGGAAGCCTGTATGCTTATGGCTTGAATCCCGGTGTTCTTGCTGGGTCAATGGAGCTGTCCTCCATTGCTGGGATTAGCACTAGGAAATTCATTTCTCTCAGCTGTTTGTTGTTGATTATAAAAAAGTTTCTGTTTTCGCTCAATGGGTGGTTATCTTTGACATCTACGTATTGATGGGATTTCCGGGATAACCTCTGTTGCTCCTAGGTTTTTAGATTGCTAGTTTTGTCCTTTGGGAAGCATGTTCCCCATTTCTGTTTATTATGTTTTGTGTACAGGACTAGCTGGTCCTTCAGCTTTGCCTATTTTTGATCTATAATACGACTAGCTGGTCCTTCAGCTTTGCCTATTTTTGATCTATAATACATACTTACATTTTGATTTAAAACCCATAGCAATTGTGGATGTGAAAGGGCTCAATCAACTCTTATAATAAGAGAAGAACCTGAATTAACATGTTTTAGTTGCAATGTTCGATTTCATTTTAAATGCTATTTTCTATTTAACAAAAATAAAAACCATCAGATTATACACACAAATCTAAACTGTTCAGAGTAAAAAAAAAAAGTAACATGCTTCTCTTATCCAGATTTTCCACACAAAAAAACAATTTTTCAATTTTATTTTTATTATTCTTATACATATAATAAAATAAGTTATAATTATTCTTTAACAAACTATTTTTTAATGTTATTCTATGCATATAAAACTTATTACTTGACAATTTTTATACTTTTAACTATTATAAGAAAAAACAATTATTAAGAAATATAATTCATAATTAAATAGAAAATTATTTTTTTTCTATTATTTCAAGTCTTAGATATAAAGAAAATATACAGATTAATGTGTATATTTTTACATGAAATTAAAATATATTTTATTGTATTAAAAAACTATTTAAAAGATATGTAAAAAAAAATTGTATAAGAAATACATATAAGCATAAATCATATGTCAAGCATAAGAAATACATATAAGCATAAATCAAATATTTTCTTTAATTCATTCCATCTCACCTTCTACCATCGAATAGAGGAATAAACACAGATTTTTATCTTGTCTACCTTGCCAGACACAAATCATTCTCGTCCTCAGCGTTCTCATTTACATAGTTCTGTCTCTTACATCTTATCTCTCTAAGAAACACAATAACAACAACAATAACAACAACAACAACAAGAATAATAATATTGTTATTCAACACGTCCCCGAGCCTTTCCTATCTTTACTAATTTTTTATAAAAATATATGATTTGTTATTCAATATTTTAGCAGGTGACATGATCATTTAATATTTGTGATAGAGTAGAAAAATTTTTATGATATAATATTCTACTCTATCACAAATATTCATATCTATTCATTTTATCATGTATTTCGTTTCTTTACAAATATATCAACACAAATATTATTTTGTAATGGAAAAACATGGGGATTCAGAATTAAGAGGAAGGATTTGAAAGTTAAAAGGAGAGATTTAGGAGAGTTTCTGTAGGGATTTGGATTTTACTAACGGAAAAGACAAAGATTCAGAATTAAGAGGGACTTCAAAAGAAGAGATGTAGGAGGGTGTTTGAAGGGATTTGAATTTAAATAGTCCGTTACAAATTGATTTTTTTTGGTAGATTGGTTTTGTTGAATGATAAGGCTGTTGTGTGGCTAATATGGTGTGGTTTATGTTGGGTATGGCTGCGGGTAACTGGAAGAGGGGCTGTTGTGGTTGATGGGGGTTGGCAGCAATGATTTTGGGGCTGTTGAGTGGTGGTTCGTGACTGAAATTGACAGGACTTGGGGATTGTTTGGGCAGCATTGTGGTTGTTAGATCTGATGCTGCTGTACAGTGGACGTGGTGTGTAGGATGAGTTTAGACAGTCGCGGTTTTGTTGGACAGCAAGGTTGTGGTTTTTGCACTGGATCGATTGGTTGTAGAAACAACCAAAAAATACCTGTTCTCTGATACCAAAGCTGATGTTGGACATATAAAATTGAACAAAAGTAAGAGGAGAAAAAAGAAAGCTAAGATGCAGAAGAAGAGAAGAAAAGTAGATGACGAAGAGAAAGAAAAGGAGGAGTTGGAGAAGAGGAGAAAATATTAGAAGAAAGAAAAGGGAAGAAAGAGATAGAAGAAGAAAAGGAGATGTAAAAAGAAAAAAAGGAGCTAGAGAAGAAAAGGAAGATAGGAGGAGGAGAAGAGATGGGAGAAGAGAAGCATGTCACTTTTCTTATTTCATCATCAATAATCTCACCATAATGTAGAAAATTACATCTAAATCATCAGAACAAAGAAACCCTAGTAAAAAAAAAATAGGCTTATGGCACACTAAATAAAATGTCTAATAAATCAATATAAATTAAGCCCAATAATAATGGGTTGGACTATACTCCGTTACCAAGTCTTCAAATGCAATTATGCATCTCTGAATAAAACCTACACAATAGCCTCCTAAGGTTTTATGATGCAATAAAATATTAATTCTTTTGTACCCAATTTTTTCCCGTCAAGATCATAGAGAAGGCAGTGACAAAGTTCAATTGTGCTAAACCCTCTTAAGCATGCTTCACCCAATTACAAATTGCAGTCCTCAAACTAAGTATGTGGATGGAGCTAAGGTAGAAGATTTTCATAGGAGAGCCGAGGCAACTACACAACGGACATGAAACTAGGGTTGCAAGTCATAGCGGGAAGGGGGCAAACTAAGGAGGTCTTGGTGGACATTTCATGCACAGTAAACCATCTTAATTCTGAGAACAAAATACTCATTCTCCCCAATAGAATAGCTGCTGTGATAGTCAGCATATTCTGAAAGCACGTTATAAGAACCCTAAAATCTAATGCGGATTTGCCACCAAATGTGTGTGGATTACATCATAACTATTTATTTTCAAAATAGTCAGGGTTATTGATAACGAAAATAATTATTCATGAAGTATAACATTATTAGTGATATCGTTTCACACATGCTCCTCGTCAGTATATACCATAGAAACAAATTAATCTTTCCGCTAATTGTATGGGGAAAAAAAAAACAAGAATTATTAGCTTTCATACTACGGTGAAATACGGGGATACAGTTGTTGCTCATAAATTAATCTTTTGTCCTAATTGTACTTGTAAGTAGATCACACCACGCTATTGATCACAATGAATGAATACACTGAGCACGTATCATTACCTATGAGGTGGTGGCAAGACCATACTATTTACCTCCAGCACCCAACTTTTAATTTGTCCAATTCAAGACAGTCAGCTTGATATGCTGAAATTCCCATGTCACTGAAAAGATCAGATAGCAGCTCAAAGTTAGCTAATCCACTTGGATGGTACAGAATCTACTATCTAATATGACCAATGTAATAGCAAAATCAACCCCTAGCATAATAAAAGCATTAGGATATGGTTCAGATCCCTCTTGCATTCCAGCATATAAACAGCTGAACACCAATTCACAGTGAACAAGAAACCACAACATGACATGCTAGAGCTTCCAAATATGAGGGGGATTGGGGAAAGGATCTTGCTTGGCAAAAACTAGATGAATAACCCATCCTTCAATTCTTTTTACCCATTCATCATCCATCCCTCCCCTGACATACACAGCCTTATGGATTTGGCAAATTACAAAGATGGGCATGGCCTTAGATATAAGTTGCAATGGACAGCAATAAGTGATCCATCCCCCTCTAAACTCAGAGCAACTTGATCTCTCTAATCTTGGTGGCGTTTATAAAATTAATACAGAAAACAGTTTATAACCTGACCTGAGGGTAACAATCTTGATGCTCAACTGTCTGATTATTTGTATTCACAAACACTTGACATGATACTCTTCCCTGAAACATTTCAAAAACTCAGATTACTTACTAAAGCAGCACGAAGAAGAAATTAAAATTAAAAAAAAATGACTTACATTGATGGGAATTTTGAAAAGCAAGAGGCCAAGGTCTCCTTTAACCTGTGTATCAGTATCGAAAATAATAACACCTCTAGCCAAATCCTGAATCAAATAAAAAACATCCTTTATAACCTCAAGACCATTTAAATCAAGCCTTGCATCCACATACGAACTCCTTCTCGCTCTGATTTTCCCTCCCTTTGAATTCACAAACCCTAGCTCTCTCCCTCTGTACCCAACCGAAACTACAAGAGAATCGTAATCCAGAGAGAAGAAATCCCTGTTTTCAACTTTAATTGTGAGGGAGAATGAGACGTCCAGAGTAAGTTCAGGGGACGAGTTCACTCGGATGTGGTTGAGTTTGATTCGGGATAGTTGGATCGCCGGGTCGGAAGGGTAGAGGAGGTAGGCGGCGGCCGAGAGGAGGAGGATTGCGGTTGTGAAGAGGAGACAGCGGCGGAGGATGTGGTTTGGAGGTCGATGGTAGTAGGAGAGAACGATGACGTTTTGGGGATAGGAGTCCGGGTGGGAAGGTAGAGAGGTGTACGGTACGGAGGAGGTTTTTGAAGTCATGGTCGAATTATCTTGTCGAGTTCTGATCCGTTCCAAAAAGTTTAACAGAACATTACTCCTTTGTGTATGCGCGAAGGTTGGTGTCCCTGATGACGCGTCAAGTTATTATTGATTTCTTCAGTTCACCAAGAAAAGAATTATAAAGATAATTTTCTCCTTGCAGTTTACTAGAGGCTCCACTTTAGCAATTGTTAAATTAAATAGGTGGCACTTGTTGGGTTTTTTCCAACAGAAAAGATAATATTAAGTATTTTAAAAAATAAAAAATAAAAATTGATTCAATTGAATTGTCCAAACCTTAAAAGGGCTTGAGGCATGAGGTCCAGGCACAAAACAAAAGGATTGTCCCAAATGTATAGCACTCCTCCGTGTTAATGAAAGAAAGGTTTTCCCTCTGTTTTAGTCTTAGGTAAAGCACCAGAACAGGAGAGGATCCCAGCAGGAAACTTAAAAAGACTTACAGTATAGAAAGTTTTTTTTTTTTTTTTTAAAAAAAAAGAAAACCTAGAAATTAAAGAGAAGGTCAACATCTCACATCAAGCTTTGTGTTTAGTGTCATTTTTGGAGCCTTGAGGACGGGCTTTTGTTAGGTCGTGGGAGCAGCTTAGGCCTAAAGAAAACGGATTGCAGCTGTTACATTTGAAGAAGGTAGTATGGAATGGACTGTGGTTGGGAAAGATTTTGTGTGTCTTGGCTGCAAGAATGGGTTCTGAGAAGGCTAGCACTTAGGCAACTTCCTCGGTTCTTAAAGGATGAACAAGGGGAACAATTTGGGGTGAATGTTTAAAAATCAGACGTCTGTTAGAAGGGAATTATGTTAAATTAAAGCCTTTTTTAATTTGCCCTGTAAACTTTCAAAACCTTTTAATTAAGCCCAGAATTGTCTATAATTTAAAATATCCTTGCAATTTCATCCTAACCTTCTTCAATTAGGCCCCTATATTTCATCTTCTTTTACATAATGGTCCTTATTCTAGGGTTTCTTTGATTAAGTCATCAATTAACCCCTTACACTTCTAATTCTTTCATTTTTACCCTTGATTAGTCAATAAACCCCTATATTTTTTTGCATCCTTTTCATTCATTCTAATCATTGGATTAATTTATGTAAATTGACTCCCAAACTTTAATTTTTATTCAATTAAGTTTATAATTGCATTAATTAGGCCAATCCAAAGCTCAATTAAGTCCGTAAGCTTGTTGATTCTTCCATTTTTCACAAAATTGACTTCAAACTTGATTTTCCTTTCAATTAAGCCCTTTCAAAGTTCAACCAAGTCCTTAGTTTTTTCAATTTTAGCAAGTTTGCCCCCATCTCCAACGTTCTCTTTAATTAGACCCTCAACTATCAAAATTTGTCTACCAAACTTTGCAACCTTGTCCATGTTGGTCCTCAAACTTCTAATTTATGCAGTCTTGACCAATTTCAATCTCTTTTTCAAATTTTCTTCATCAAGACCCCATATTATTTATCCATTTGGCGTTCTAAACAACTAGGAATTAAATGTGTGCCCAATTATGATCCAAATTACTACTACTACTACTATAAATTTTGATTTTTTTGGTAAATAAATTGAATATTTTTTTGCAAGAAAAATATTTTCTACATGAAAAATGAAAATTTTTAGGGGAACTAAAAATTGTATTATGACAATTGCTATGACTCTTCTCTTATTGTTCTTGGATGAAAACATTATAATGAAATTATCATAGTAAATTCTCAATTGCTTGGAAATTGTGTCAACAACTTCAAGCCCCGGGATATAGCTACTCAACCATATAGCTTGTAATTTCACTTTAAAGAGTGAAATAAACTCTACTTTAGTCCTAAAAGTATCAACCAAAGATCAATTTGCACTTCTCTAAGAAATGCCCCCTCCAACTAATAAGAAAACATATCTTGGTATTGACTTTCTTAAGTCAAGACAACCAACAAAATCAGAATTTGAATATAGAATTGCTTCTAGATGATCAAATTGTCTATATATAAATTTATAGTCTTTAGTAACTTAAAGGTATCATATGAATTTCTTTGTAGCTCTCCAATGGTCCAAACCTAGATTACCTTGATATTTTCCCAATATTCCAACTATATATGTACTACTAGGTCTTCTGCAAACCTAATCATACATTAAACTCCTAAGCATAAAAGCATAAGGAATGTTCATTTGCTCCCTCTTTAATTGTATTTTCGATGCATTTACTCCCATTTCATAATTTTCAATGTCTTTTCAATAAATCAAATTTAAAGAAATAAGTTTACGATGCATTCATGTCTATTTCATAAATCTTGATTGCTTTTTTTATCGAATTAATGTTAACGTTGTTTTTTGAAAACAACCAAAATACAAAAAAAAACCAAAAAATCAAAATAGAGAGCAAAATGGTCAAGTGAGAAAAAGTACAGAACAAGAAAAATGAAGGACTAAAAACATATATAATAAAGATATTCTTAGGATATACCTAGAGCAAGGGATCAAAATAAAAATGTTTTTAAGTAAAGAAGTGTAAATAGAAAAATGAATAATGTGAAAGGTGGGGGAAGCAAAAGAAAAAGGAGAGAAACCTTAGCCATTATAGGAAGAGATAAAGAAAGAAAAATAAAGTGAAAGAGGGGAGGAAAGTATAGCTGAAATTTGAGAGAAAAACCTTAGCCATAAGAAAAAAAAAAGGAAAAAAACCCTCATCTTCTTCCCCTCTCCCATAAAAAACAAAACCCTAGCCACCAAAAGGAAAGACCAAGCTTCTATATGAAAAAATAAAGAGAAGAAAAGGAGCAAAAATTATCCATGTCCTTCCTTGTAAAAACCTAATATATATTTCTCTCATTTCTTTTGTCCACCAACTTCGACTGACCATCCATACCTTTCATTGATCACCATGAACTCTTTCATGACATCCCTAACAGAACAATACCTATGATAGCCATAAATAAATAAATAAAAGTGAGAAAAACAAAAAACAAAATATCAATAAAGGATAAAATGAGACAACATAGCAATCAAAACTTCAAGTCGTATGATCTCTGTTTATCACCGATGGTGACCTATACTGCCTCTATTAGGAGGAAGAATATGGGATGGCATAACCTGTGAGACAATCCATATGCCTCCCCTTCTTATTATTAAGCCCAAAAATATCTTTTAAGTAAAGCTATCTAGAAAAAACAACATCAATGGCAAAAAAAAAAGGCCAAAACTCTTCGGGCACCAATCTCTTTTTATGAACAATGGTGACTTACACTGCTATTATTAGGAGGAAGATGAGGAAATAGTGCAACATCTAGACCCATACACATGCCACCTCTCTTCTCTGGTAACCAGAACAATGTGATGCAATCCTAGTCATCACTACTAACTTTTCTAGCATTGTTTTGCCACTTCCACCTATTGTTTTAGCCTTTTTTATTCACCTTAGCCACCCTAGAAGGTTTATTTTGAACCCTAAACATCTTTCAAATTATTATTTTTGTTTATGGTTGATTTGGATATGTATTGTGGTGAATTATTTTAGATTTGAATCAATTTTTAGGTCATGTTTTTAAAGCTTTCAAACAACCATTGATGCTTTTTAAATAGAAAGAGATAATAGAAATGTCAAAGGGACAAAAGTGTTACAAAAGAGAGATAACAAATAATCAAATGAAAAATTCAAATGATCAAGTTAAAAAAAAGTTAAAAAAATGATGATGAAAAAGGAAAGACAAAACAACTCTATAAATTGTCCTTATGATGGTGAAAAGTCCAAACTTGAAGACAAAATATCAATGATAAAACACAAGATACAATTTGGAGATTGGAGGTTGTAATGAGATCAATCATTAAAATGAAAAAAAATCAATTCAACAAGCCTAAAAATATCTTTACACAGGACAAATAATCCTTAGTATTTGAACCTTTACACACCATTTGAGTATCATGTATTCTTTCTTTCATGATCATGAATCATATCTTACATTATGTGTCTTAAAAAGTCATTTCGAATAAAAAACATGTGTTAAAAGGTGTCAGCTTAAAAAAAATTACCTGTTTGTGCACTATATTCTTAATGATACCAAATTGTGCGATTTTTACTACTCAACATAACATAAAGTAAGATGCTCTCCTTTCAAAAACCAAAAATATAATTTTGGAATCTAACATTTTCTTTCTGAAATAACCCCCTGTTGGAAAGGAAATTCACAACAAAATCTTGAGATACCATACTTTCTCAAAATCCTAATCATCTTATACCTCTTCAATTGTCAAAACAATACTCGTAAAATTGCATCTTAGGGTTGAAAGATGTGTTTGTTAGTAAATATGTCCTGTAACTAATTGGTTAAGTACATGTAACAATAATTTTATTCATGTAAAATATATTTATTATTAATAAAGGCTTTGTTTGTCTTTAATATTCATTTACATTTGATTAATGAATCTAAGTTTATTTAATAAATCTAGAGTAAAGATAAAGTTCATGGGATAAAAATGCTTTACAAAGGAAATTATAAAGTTGTTATAATTATGAAATTTTTATTGCATCAAAGCATTGTTTCTAAATATTAATGGTTGATGTTCTATTAAGAATGGATATTAATTAGAGTTGTTGAGAGTGATACATATTACATTCATTCTTTTAGAAAAAGAAGTAGTTCCTCTCATAAACTAAAGTATGAGAGATACCTAGAACTAATATATAGGTGCTTTACATATGACATATATACTGAACTGACTCGTAAGAGAATCTCATATAGAGAGATCATATAAGTCTACGAAAAATCTTTCGTAATAGTTGTGTAAATAATCCTTAGACTTTAGATCACTAAGTTATCTTATATAAGGATTGTTATGCTTTGATCCTAACCACATGTCATCTTAATCAAGGGTAACAAACAAATATATATTTGATAGAACATAAACTATATAACGATATTTGAGTAATCAATAGTATTGAATGTGAAATCTTTGACCAAGATGGAATAAGTTTTCTAAGTGGGTTGATACTAGAACTTGATAATTGTTATTTTGTTTCAGTACTTTCTAGAAATAATATATCTATTTCGTACTTAGCTTTGAATGGATTTATATTTATGATTGAAGGAAAATGTTATTCTTTTTATAATAATGGTGTTTTTTTTATTAATCTAGTGATTATACAAATAGTTTATATATAGTTGATTTTGAAATGCTCATGTTCAATATAAACTACGAGAAAAATGGACTAGATAATCAATATCATTTATATTTATAGCACTATAAACCAGGTCATATTAATAAAACAAGAATCACTAAGTTACATAAAAAAAGATATTTTGATCTTTTTTATTATAAATCGT
>Ga0307517_10011828_pt1 | contig 12057 bp, 6 predicted proteins | sample 23_EM_MG_FD_194515 | JGI IMG/M metagenome (GOLD analysis project Ga0307517, IMG submission 194515) | Populus trichocarpa ectomycorrhiza microbial communities from riparian zone in the Pacific Northwest, United States - 23_EM | ecosystem: Host-associated > Plants > Roots > Unclassified | place... | reverse complement strand
TTGGATATTTAGTTAATTTTTTGATTCTTATAATCTAATTTTTTCTTATGAGATGATCAATGAATCATGCTTGATACTTATAAAAAATCTATTTTATATTCAAGGACTCTCCGATGATTAAATGAGCATCATTAAAAAGAAAAGATAGTCATAATTTAGAAGAAAACTCTAAAAACAAATATTGCATTTGTAGTGGAGAAAACTAAAACCTGTTTTTGAAGGATATCTCCCTCTCTTTTATAGTCACTGAGCACTATTTATTAAAGAAAAGGAGTTAAAGTATCAACAGAATATCTCTGAGTCGTCAGGACAAAATATCTCTGACTTCTAGTCCAAACATGAAGTTTAATATTCTCTGCCTCTTTAAAGTTAAAAGAATACGGGCTCAGTGCTTGGTTGAGTCTAAAATTAATGGGTCTGACAACTTGTCCAATTCAAGAATATCCAAACCAGCCTAGCACTTGGCTGAATTCAAAGATGATAGATCTGGTAACTCGTTAGATCCACGCATGCATGGGCTCAACACTTGATGCATCATAAAGATAACGAATTATTAATCTCTCTTTATATTTTTTTAAGAGCATATCTAACACAAAAACAATAAATGTAGATGCATCATCTCCAATTTTTATGATGCATATACTATCTTGATATAGAATTAAATACTTCATGAATACATGGTACCTTTTTTTTTTTTTTAAATCTCGTATAAGAATCAATTGAGATAAGATTAGGCAACCAAAAAATATCCTGAATTTACCTAAGAGCTAAGAACCCAAAAACAAAAAAACAAAGACTTTCGAGCTCTACATGATTGACACGATGTCCAAGTCCAAATGCAATAATCCCTTCAACCATCCTTTTGGCATGGAGTTTTTAATCCATTATTTGTACGAACAATCAATGGTGATTTATAACCATTCGGCGGAGGGCATTCAGTTGTTGGCAACATTAAATTAAAGGCAATGAAAAGAGGAAACAAGCAGCAGATCATGACAAGAAAATAATTCAAAAAAAAAAAAAAGGGTAACGTCGAGAGAAGAGTAGGGATCGAGGTGGGGAGGTGAACATGGACAAAAAAATTTACTAACAAGGCGGCACGTTCGAGCTGCTGCCATAGCCATAGCCATATATAGCCATAGCCATTTGTGTGCTTTCTCTGTGATGTCACCACACCATTTCTTCCCCGTGGAGGCGTCACATGTGACATGTTCCTGCTCCATTCTTCATGGCGGTGTGTATAACACACACGCGCATTCATTCACACCAAAAGGGTCCATCTTCGAGCCTCAGCCGTGTGATGTCTGTCCTCGAGATTCATGCACTGTACATGAATTGAATCGTGCAGTCATGGGGAGTCACTAATCTCAGGAAGTAAAACCTTGCTAGTGGGTCCTTAGTTGGGACATGCAACGTCTGATTGATGGATGGACGGTAGACATTTTAGGCGTGCTTGATTAATTGTTATTTTTTAAAAATTGATGATTAATTGCCATGACTTTTAAAAATTGATTTATAGTATGAATTATTGTCTTAAATGTTTATGATGGATTTGAAAGAAATATTTTTAAAACAATCATCAATTTTTCCCGTGGATAAACCTTTATAAAATACGATTAAGAGCTTCAAGTTAATTTATTAAAGAAAAAAAATTAAATAAGTTCTCTTCTTATATTCAAGATGAATGGATTTATATCGATACATAGCAATTAGCCATGTATTAAATCATATAAATTCTTGATTTGATATTATAAACACGATTAACCTAAATTAAAAAATAAAATAAGAATTGATTTCGTGTAAAAAAAAGAGGATTAATTTTTTTCTGAAGAGATTAATTACCATAATACATACGAAGAAATCATGATATAAATCATGATTCACTAATTAATATTTCGAAAGTAGCATCAGCAAACGACAATAACAAAAACCATGGGTGTATTGATTCAATGCAAGACCCGTCTTCTAAGGCAGAGGTACACTCTTGAAACATCAAGTTACAGCAAAATCCATAGGATCCTCTCACTCTTGGGCAGCTACCACGAGGCCAAGGTTCTGTGTCTTTAAACTCTGTTCTAATTAATTATTAATCATTATCTAATCCTGTCTTAAACAATTCGTTAATCAGAATAAAGAGAACATGCTAATCTGTTGACATGTTGCAGAACACAGTGCCCTCTTCCCAGTAGTTCCTTCCTCTGTGCAAGAAAGAAGAATCCTGGTGTCCTAAAAAAAATTAGAAAAAGGCTTAACCCAATCCAAGCTTGACATGTGCCCAAGCAAGTTGAGTAGCCTATCATGGCCCACGCTAGTTCATGGAGTTCCATGACTTTTCCAAAGAAAAGGAACAAGCTAAAATCCATATTGCCCTCGCACATGACCATTACAAATCTTAAGGTTAAAAAATGTTCACTTGTTTAAGATATAATCTTTAAATTTAATGTCAATTAATCTATAAATAATTTTAAAGATATTTATTACGATAAAAAAAACACATTTTTTACCATAACTATAAATCTCAAACTAGTTCATGGCCCGACTCAATACTCTGATGATGGATTAGATAAGTCAATGGATTAGTCCCAAGCAATGTTACTTTAATTTTTGTAAAAAAAGTTAAAGTAAATCTTGTAAGGACTGTCAATTGATTTGCCGGATCAACTTCTAACCTAGTACAACATTAAACCTTGCCCAAACAAGTTTAAATTGATAAATATCGAATTAAACCGTTGAAGAAAGTAAAACTTTACAGCAATGGCGTGTTGCTATGTGAAAAACCCTCGACAACATGTTTTTAATAAAAGGGGAAGCCTATGGTGGCAACAGGTTACTAGCCTGTAGGCACCAGGAATAAATGAGCTATGCCTAGCTAGTTCAACTGTCAACCTTCCAACGAGTTACTGGATTCTTTCCCAACCGAATCTTTAATTGGTTTCGTATTTTCAATGGTTCAGTGATTAATGACTGGTCTTCTCTGTTTATCTGTGAAAACCGGACCGGTCTTGACCCTGAGTGGACAGGGGTTGACCCACCAAGACATTCAGGGTTCTGAAACCGTGGTGATAACATGCTATGGGATACTGGTATTTTCTCCATGTTCATGTACATGGACTGTGCACATAACATCTAACCATGCATGCAAGAAAATGGCGAGAAGCTATGGCTTCCAATAGAGCCATGCTATTAGATGTTATAGCGCGAGGAACAACTAGGCCCTCTCGACCTGCACAAGAACAATCACTTCCTCAAAACAAATGAGCAATCCGAGCTACGTTACTGGGAATGCTTGATGTGATGCTTCAATCACCCCAAATGAATCACAGAAAAGTTTCAGTTTAGACCTGAAAATAACATTATTTGCATGGCTAATAAATTAAGGTGATGATGGAGTGTCCCCCCAAGAGCACAGTCCACAAGTTCAAAGCCTAACAAGAATGGGGTGAGAAGCAGACGGCGGAAGGAATACCGTGAATCAAATTCTGTATCGCTTTAAGCTCTTCGGGCCTCTAGGAAAAGAAAGTGATGATGAAAAGCGTGGAAGGAATTGAATACATGGCCCAAGAAACGTTTAAGTCATAGTGAGAGGAAGCTCGAAAGGTAATTTCATTAAGCACAGAGGTAGAAAACCATAGACACGAGGCTGAGAATTATGAAATAAAACCCTAATAATAGAAGGAAGAAGCTCCTAATATCAATCATAAACCATCATTAATGTTATTCATCAAACTACAGCAAACAGAAAAATTGCCACAACTACATTAAAGAACAGAAGCTTACCCCTACTATCCAATACGTGGACAGAATTCTAGCCGTTAGATTGTTATATCAGTGGTTAATTCTTGACGAAAATCTGGAGGGAACTAACATCATTGGAAGGGAAAAGTGCAGTTGGAGGAATGGTTATTACAGGTGGAAAGAATATGGAGATGTGAGCAGTGATCATATTCTTCTTAAAGGAATGCAGAGGCAGCAGGTTACCTTAAATACAGTGGAAGTTAAATGAGAGAAAAGCCTTCTTAAAGCGCTTTACAAGGGTAATAAATCAGAAACCAATTCATCAACCAAGGAAGTTAGAATCCCATCCTCAATTTCTACACCATCTTCAAATGCTTCTATGCTAAAGTCCAGCCATTTCCCATTCGGAGTGCTCATGTCCTGCTCTACAAGTTCATCCACCATCAAGTCACCCATGCTTTGCCAACCCAAAATTTCCTTGTACAGTTCCTCTGCCAACCACCCCTTCCTTTGAAACAATGTTGACAATTTAGCCCATGCTTTGCAGCTTCCTACAAAAGTTTGTCTGCATTTAAAGTCTAGGAATTCACTAACACAATCAAACAAAAGCTTTCGCGCAAGCTTGGAGTACTCTACTTCATTACTTTCCATACCCTTGTCTTGATTCTCCAACAGATCAAAAAGATTGGGGTTTATGACTTTGAAGGTTTGACCCAATGCAAAACCTTTCAAGTTTAGCTCTGCACTGTTAAGTATATCCCTTATGAAATCCAGCTCCCAGTCGCTTAATTCCTTCAATTCTGTTGTGCTGCACGTTCTAGTTGTGTATTTTCTTACCACATCCACTATAGATATCGAGGAAGCTGAGTCTGATAACTCAGTTTCACCCTCCATTTCTACAGATTCATTTGTTGAGCAATGGCTACTTCCTGAAAATATGAGTATATACTTTGGTCATTATTTTCATTAAAACACGTAATTTTATCCAAAAAAAGAGATAAAGGATCGTAACCAATCTAGAAAGGTAATTTCAGCCAAAAGTGGTTCTTTAAAGCTTGTGTTATACATCCCACATCACGTTACGAGGATCTACCTGATGTGAATAATTATGGGAGAAGTAGATGCACTTTTCCTACAACGCACTTGTATATCTCTCATATTATAAATATCAGTCCCAAATTACCACTGCTAGGCTCCTAATTGGCATTTAACTGATATTGGTTTATGTCCAAATTATAATGCATGGAGATAATCCAAATTTCTTTGTGTGCTTACATAGTAGAAAATAAGTCAGGGAAAACAGTGTACAACTTTACCATTGAGATATGAGCAACTTCCACTTGCAAAAGAAGGTTCGAGAATTGAAACTGGGCTAGTACGTTGACACTCAAGTTCTTTTCCAGTTTCACTGTAATTGCTGCTACTGCTTTGCACTTCCATCTCTTCTGATTGCTGAAAAGGTTGTCCGAGTGAGATTGTCAGTGTGCCAAATAAGATGTCAACTTATATTCATTTCTAAAGATGAGAAATGTGAATTGAATTATTTTTTGTGAGAACTTCCAACCATGTTAGTATCTGCTTAGCTTTTTAAAGCATATTAGAGAATTCTGTCTGCTGACATACCCATTAGTTAAGGAGCGTGTCAAAATTGGGAAGGTAAAAAAAAGATGTTGGCAGTAATTTGCACACAAGCTCCGAGTTCTACAGCTAAAACCAATTATAAGGACTTGCATCTGCACCAGACAATTACAGACCAAAATCCAGACTCTTTAGCACTTGCAAAAATGAAAATCAGAAAATCTAAGGGACAGCTTCAAAAGCAATTCTACCCAGCTCATAGACACTGACAATTTATGCATAATGCCAAAGAATATACCAAGTTTGCAGCAAAACTAGGAGAAGCAAGCGCCCATTTCAATTAAGGTAGAAGGTTTTCTGAACATTATTGGACTTGACAGAAAAAAGAAGAAGAATTCTTCCTACTTTATCTACTATATCTATAATGATGTACATGTACAATACAGTAGAGGCATGGAATAAATTAAACCTATTGCCAACCAGATAGGTCACATACAAAGGCATCTACAAAAAAAAAAAAAAAAAACAGAAGGATGCAGCTGTGGATTGTGAAATTAAGACTGACCTGCCACTTTTGGTTCATTGCAAGCTGTGATTTTTCCACCAAAACACAATCAAAGTAACCAAGGCTGTCTGACTTATCTTTATCGTGAACAATTTGAAGCATCTGGTCCAGTCTTGCAGAGGAGGTGCTTGCTACATTGGGAGTAGACAATGAGTTTTCTAAACTGGATGAAGAAGTAGCCGAAGTCTCCTCTCTGATCCCATTACAATGGGTAGACTCTACTTTATTTGTTAATTCTCTCAGCTTTTGCTCCAAAAAAACACCCATAACATCACCTCCCACTACATTCAACCCAGGGAGATAAGATGTTGAGCTTCTGAAGGAAGGATGATCATTACTACCAAAAGAATCAATAGCAGAGTTGTTGCATTTATCCGACATTTGTCCAGATGACTGATAACTAGGCATGGCTCTCTTTATGGGAGACGAGAACATAAATGAAACAACATCCATGCCATTTTTCCTGTTATCCATAGCCATATTCTTGTTCCCATCTATTACAGCATTACTTTTTGTAGACCTTCCATCCTTATTGAATGATACATTAGGAGAAACACTTCTGTCAATTTGAAGATCACCACTTACAGACTGTTTCTTCTTTTTCTCCTTTTCAGAATCCATCATAACCGAGCCGATCTTCCTGGGCATGATTTCAGGCTTTACAACAATCTTATTTACATTCCTATATTGTCCAACAGAACCACTTGTGGATTGTGTTTTATTACCTTGCTGGTTAGAAACTGAATTCTTCAAAGTTGAACTACCTTTATTGGGTACAGAATTTTGCTTGAGGTTATTTTGCTGAAGTACATTATTGGTCCTGCTTTCAAAGGTTCTCTTCTGTATAGCCTTTTGTGTACAATGCTGGTTCTTAAGCAACTGGTTTGCTTTGACCTCATTTTGTTCCTTCTGCTTCACAATGCTCTTACTTCTCAGTGGTGACCCGTCTCTTTTTTGAGCATTGGACTTTGCTTGTGCTGCAATTGGAACAGACTTTCCTTTATTCCTCAAACTGTTGGGAGTGCCTTTTCCTGAACCCGTAGAAGCCTTGGCTGATGACAGGCCTTCTGATCCACTCCGTCTCTTGTCACTTTGCTGTTCTTTTGTATTCCTGGCAACAGAGGGTTCATTTGATCTTTGGGGCCTGGATGTTAAATGTGCAGCTTCCATTTTCTGTTTCAAATCCCGAATTCTCAAGGGAACTGAAGAAGTCCTGATTGATGGCATTTTACCAATGCTACTCGCCTTAGGACTTGCCTCAATTATCTTTGCAGCTGCCTCCATTATGTAAGCCACATTCTTTGTTGGAGTGAATCCAGGATTCTTAATTGGAGACAACAACTTATGATGGGTAACTGGAATTGATTTAGCCAATTTTGGAGCCAGTGCTTCAGTTTGGAACCTCGCAATTGGCCGGTTTTCCACCTTCTGCAGCCTTGATTCCACGGAATTCCAAGCATACTTTTCTTGCTCATTTGGAATGTTGCGGTAGTCCATTGGGTTATATTCACTCCATAAATTAGGGGTGCTCCTATCACATGGAAATGCCCTAAGAGAGTGTGGATCAAAACCTAGGGTAGAAGAGGGCTCAGCAACATTTGATGCAGGCAAAGAATCCAGACCCATAAGTCTAGCAACTGCCCCAGGGGCCCTTGTTCCATATCCTTCATCACTAGTCACTGACAAAGCACAACTAAACTCACTACTTCCTCTGTTACTCGAGTTTGCTCTTCTATCATCCAGCTCTGTCTGGATGTACAGCAGAAACAGACCATTTAATCATGTTTAAGATTTTTTTAACTGAAGTTAGTAGAAATGAAAATTACAACAGAAGAGAGATGAATGCTCACCATATGAAGCCGCGGCTTTGCCATTTTCTCAACATTTTCCTTTCCTTGCTTTAATCCTTCTACAATCACCATGCAGACAGACATTAGTCAAGTTAAAAACAGGATAATGTATCAGACCATCAGAAATTAACACATGCACAAACATAATCTACCACAAAACAACTGTACCAGGAAATTCATAATTATTCACGAACAGCTTCTTGCGAGACTTCCCATTCCAATCAAACAAGTGGAAAAAGCCTCCTTTTGTACGTTTTCTCTCAACCTCCATTCTATTATCTACAAATCATAATCGATACAGTTTCAACAATAAGTACCACCCAGAAAAACCAAGTCCGAATAAATTCTATCACATTCTTTCTTAACCATGAGAAACATTCAAACAAGCAAGTTTCTCTCATCAAAAACCAAAATTTACCATGGCATTTCACAAAATAATCAAACAGAATCCATCAGCCAAATTAGATTGCCATCAAGTTCCAATTTTAAAACTGAAGAAGCTCCAAAGATGAATTGAAACACAACTAGGACCCAAAAGATTAGACCTTTAAATCACAAGCACACCTAACATTAGCTACATTGCTCACTCAGGAAGCAAAAATCTAAAAAATGCTAGATGTTTACACATAAATAGATAGAGAGCCCAGAAACAATTACACTAACTGCCAAGTAAATCAGACAATTCTTTCTTTAAACAACCAGCATTGCCAAAATCACAAGCATTGTAGAGCCATATAACCTTCACTAGAATGAATAATCTCCAACCAACCAAAGAAAACAGAAGGAAACAAACATGAGTCACATAAATAAAAATCTTACCTGACATCCTCCAAGAGTCAAACTTCCAGCCTTTACTCGCATAAAAAACAAAATCATCCAAATCCCATTTGTTGTAGAACCAGAAAACACAATGAAAGCACAAAAAAAAAACTTAAATCAAATGGGTTTTCTTCAAAAGTCACAAACTTTGCCAACTCATTATCCAAAAAACCCAAATTTTTTCAAATTCAAAAGCTCGCAACTTTGCCTAAAAGAGGATGCTTCTCGAGCAAAACTAAGAAAACCAGATGTCTAAAGGCTTAAAAAGTCAAGAAAAAAAATGGTGACATTAGCAGAAAGTGAGAAAGACAGAGAGATTTTGGGTAAATAAGGAATGGTCCAAAAAAATGGAGCTAAAAGAAGTCAGTTCGTTTTAAAAAGTGTGAAAAGGTGTCAGTCCGGAGAGAAAGAGAGGGAGGGAGTAGCCTGTCCGTGTTGTGTCGTTGTTAGCATTAAATTTTGAAGAAGATGAGACACCGCTTTGATTTTATGGCAAGACTGCAAGAATTAACAAGTCTCCTCCCCTGTGAAACCGTGAGTGTTCAAAGATTTATTTATTATCATAAATAATCGAGCCAACCAATTGGATTATATTTATTTATTTATTTATTTTGTTTTTCCAAAGTCAGTTATATGTTTTTTAACTAGTTTTTCACTTGCATCAAAGATTAAAGAATCATTTTCCTGAAGTATGTTCAAAGACAAACAATCTAGTCCAGACAAAAAATTTAAATTCTTGTGACTTAACTTGGAAATTTCTTTTCTGGTTTTAGGTGAGAATGTACGTACTGGGATTAGGTTCCATTTAGCAAGATTAAAAATGATTTCTCTCCGGACTACAAGCCACTCCAATCTTATAGCTGGAAAGTGGCGTGGGTGATTCGGAAAGATTTGGATTCAAGCAAATGTTTTGCATCTCAGGCAACTTCATATGGTGTTGACACATGACCATGATATTGGAGGTTGTTGACATATCATCGTCTACAAATCTATTTCTCCAAATTAACTAATCAAAATAATTACATGGTTGTTGCATATGCTCGTGTCAAGCATATTCCCATGGAGAAGACTTCATTGCTTTGTTTGGTTCCTAGTTATAAAACAGGATTGGCCCTTAGGTCATTTCGATCCGGCAAATCTAGAACGATTTAAAAAAAATTAAAAAAATTAATTTGATTTGACTCAATAAAAAATTTAATTTTATTTATTCTTTAAAGGAAAAAAATAATTTAGGGCCGTAGGAGGGAATGTGGCATCAAGACTATTGGAGCTAAAGAGTTTTTTTTTGGCACGACTCTTGGCGCTATTTTTGGTCTGTTTGTTTGTGATGGTTGTTGAATGTAGAGGTCAGAAAAAAATCAAAAAACCAATTAAATTAGAAAAAAAAATTAAAAAAAATGATTTGTAAAAAATAACTGATTAAACCGATTAGGATACATCAAATTTATTTTATATTACTTATAACGCCTTGTGTCATAAATTAAGTCTTTGTTTTTGGTTTGATGGTTAAAGACATGTCGATAATGATTAATCTTTTTTTTTTTAAAAAAAAAGATATATCTCAATATTAATATGGTATTTTTAATTAGTGAAATAAAATTTTCTAAATAACTAATACTTGCACAAGTTTTTACATCTACAAGATCAGAAGCTAATGAATATGTTGTCCATCAACCATAGATCGATTCATTGTTCATGCATCATGAAATGGTTTTGCTTGAATCAATACAAATATATTAATTAATCCATATTTATCTTTCGATAAGTTGATTTAAATTAACTTAATTTTTTTTTTAAAAAAAATCTAGATGGTGTTTAGGTTTCGGATTAGATCAATTCTTATAATTATTCAAATTTAGGCTATTAATGCATGAAGGTCTATCATCTTTTTTTTTTTTCCATCATAATTTACGCTATAATGCATGAATCCAGCGGCCATGAAGGAGCTTGAGCTTGCAATACGTTAATGCATGCTTTTGCCATTCCTGCTAGAAAACATATGAAAGATTGGATGGAAATTGTAATTAAGACCCCTAATTAATCCAAGATCCAACAAGCGATATATATTTTCCCAGTGCCAAGAGAGGAAGAAGATATATGTATGTAAATCTTTGTTTTTCAAAATTCATCACCAGATACAGGAAGATCAAAAACAAAAGGAAGATAAGAGAAATGGAGGGGAACTAATTGCATTAAACAATGAACAAATTCACATTCCTTTTACAGTTTCTTGTTCATGGAAACCACACATGAAACAGATCTTAATATTTATATAAATATTAAACAACAGGGAGAGGGAGCATTCAACGGTCACAAAGCCAACCTTAATTTGCAAATGCAAGAAGGGTACTGTTAATCAAGTTAAAACATGCACCTTTCAAACCTTCATCTCCTTAATTTCTTGACTATTATATGTATAATTTGTTTGATCCTCTCTTTTAGGATTTAGCTATAGATGGATAATTCTATAGCAGGTTCTCTTGACCCAGCAAAGCCCTTTCTTTATAGAAGACTTGACTTTTCCCTCAACAGCATATAGCTTATATCTTGCAACACGTGTTTTCCTCTTTGTCTCTGGTGAATTCCACCACGACTTGGCAGACTTTGAAGATCTCTTTGCAACATGTTGATCATGATACCGGTGATGATGCTTCCTGGAAAAATCATAGTCTGGGCGATATTTTGATGTTACAGTACTTCTGTCATGAACATTGATCTCGTCCATCTTGATTGATCTCCCAGCTCCCTCTCCCTCTCCCTCTCCCTCTCCCTCTCCCTCTCTCTCTGCAACAGGAGGGGTCAAATGAGAGAGACAAGGCGAGAGGGATGCTCTCTTAGGCCTTTTATCAAGGGAAAGGAAGGGATATGATTTGTTAGGAGAGAAAGGTAAGATCATGTTAAGATAGCTTTGTACTTCTAATTCTAACGGTGCGTAAGGTTGTCAGCTTGTTAGATTCTGTCATGACAGAATGTTTTATTATTTCTCATTTTGAAAAAAAAGATATTTTATTTACTAATCGAATCAGATTAATCAAATAATATCCACCATACCTTAGCTTATATTATTTCAGAAATTAATTCATTTCATATGGATATTAATTTCAAGAAAAATAATACGGAATAATATAAATATATTCATACTTACTCTAGATTCAAAATAACATTGCTTTAGTAATTTTTACTTGATTTCTAATCCAAGTTAATGTAAATATCCACATCATGATAATCTCATATAACGAAAGAAAGGTAGTTCAAACCGTTATTCTTATTTAATTAGGATATTAAGTTTTAGTTTATGTTATTGGGTTTAATTTATTTAGAATTTTATGTTATTTTATTCTAGATTTGCGTTTATTTTTAGGGAGTCTAATTGCTAGACGTTGTTCTAGCTAGGATCTCAGTATTTAAAACCTCTTTGTATTACGGTCCATGCAGATTAGAAGCTATAGCAGGTGGAGACTGTCAAGAAAGACAAGCAAGCAAGACTAAAACACCTGGTTGGCGCATAGG
>Ga0307517_10011825_pt1 | contig 12058 bp, 16 predicted proteins | sample 23_EM_MG_FD_194515 | JGI IMG/M metagenome (GOLD analysis project Ga0307517, IMG submission 194515) | Populus trichocarpa ectomycorrhiza microbial communities from riparian zone in the Pacific Northwest, United States - 23_EM | ecosystem: Host-associated > Plants > Roots > Unclassified | place... | reverse complement strand
TCAGTGAGGTAGCCTGTCTTCTGGGGAGGCATTGTGGTTGAGGGGTGGTTGATCGGAGAGGTGGGGTTTTTTGAGGTGTCGCTTGGTAACCACCGATCGGACGGATACTTTTGCCCTAGTACTTTATGATAGCGCATAGATTTGCATTCGGGTGATTTTACTCTACATAAACCTTCCCAATCCCCGTTTCTGATCCCCATTCTCGAGCGCCTTCCTTCTTCACAGAATCTATCGAAATGTTTGCAAACGCAGCATACGAAAATTGGGAAAGATTACATTATTATGTTGTGCAAACCACTATCTGTGTCAAAGAGAGTAAATACGCAGAACTAGCCAAACAGGAAGCTCAAAAACATCGCCCGAAAATAAATAATACCCCGCGAGACCCTCTTCTCACCCGGTGTTGCTCACGTGGTATCACTCGATTGCGCAGTCTAATGCTAACCCATTACCTTGCCCTAGCTCGGCTATCGATGCAGCTCCGCCTTCGGGGGATCATTCAGTTTGCGTCGCCTTGTCTCTAGGCTTTGGGGCGTGCAGTAAGATTCCAGCAATAACCTTGGTGAACATCCGGAACACTAATTGGTCAGCCCTGAGTGATCTTATATAAAGGGCCACCAGACAACCCACCTTCATCAACCTCCCGTCCAAGCATTCTTGCAACCCTATTGAAGTCCATCCCATCCTGCATTGCTTCCGCCAAAACGCCCCTATCCCTCACACTCCACTCTCTATCACTTTCGCGCTCCATAACCATGCGGTGTATTTTCTTCCGGGATTCTAGAGAATCGAGGAATTTGCGTTTTAGGGGCTGGGGTGGGAGAGCTATTGAGCGGATTATTGTTACTTCGCCTTCGGAGGAGGAAGAGCAGGAGGCGTCGGATGATGACGAGGAAAGGAGAGAGATGAACCGAGAGGGCGAGGGGGGTTTGTCTTTGTCCTGCACTGGATCAGCTCAAGCGTAGCCTATCTAGAAGGGGGGGGGGCCTACTTTGCGCGGCGAAGTAGAGGGGGTAAGTAGAGGCTGACTGGAATTAGCCTTTGGTGTAAATAGACGAGAAGCATTTGAAACTGGAACCGGGTTCCAAAAGTCGTTTGTCGGTGATGGTGTTGAAGGGATAGATGGGGTTGAGGATAGATCTTCGAGGCCGTTATTATCCCCCTGTTCGTCCTCTAGAGAGGCTGACTTGTCTTGCTCGTCAGATGCGTTTATGGAATGGCTTCTGCCAGCGCTTTGTGTTACGGAGTGCAAGGGAGAAGCATGAGATTGGGCTGGTGAGCGTTCTTGATGCGGCGGTACTGTGGCTTCCAAGTCGGTGTAGACCTTCACCGTATCCATGAAGCTCATTCCTTCCGGGCCTTTCTCAGCATCAGAAAACTCTTCGATTTCCCCACTCATCTTATGATTGTTGGCGATAGGTGTTGGATGTTCGCGACGATGGTGGTGGAGATGAAAAGGTATGAATTTGTTTTTAAAAGCAAACTTGATAGTCTGCCGTGTATGCACAGACCCTGTCGTTGTCAAAGGATTCGGGAGGGCAGTATCGCAAACTTTACACCGTACACAAGTATAGCCATCCAACAACCAAGTAACACAGCCGAGAAAACTCGACAAAGGTATTTAGCTTATCTTTGTATGTGCAGTACGTACAGGCATAGGCATAGAGCACGAGTGATGATTGGTGAATCTAGAATGACATCCTAGATGACTGTGATATCAAACCTTCCCATGTTCTGCCACAAAAGCTCTGTTGAAACTGTCCTTATCGATCGCAAACTCCCTGATGTAATCTATTTCCAATTCATGTACCCTCTTTCCCAACAAAACAAGGGAATGCAGTGGAGCACCAAGATCCGCAGTAGACAACTCCTTCAAAGTGCCCGAAACGAACTGTTGATTCTCACTCCCGAGCCTGGAAACTCCAATAGCAAGGCTGCTATCGGAATAGGCTCCCTCTCCTTTTTCGTTTTCAATTTCTAGCATCTGCTGGGCGCACTCTGCCGCAGACATGTACCGCGGCTTCTCGTACACCTTTCTTCCGCGAATCAAATTCTCTAGACTTTGTTCCTTGACTTTGATATCCAACAGGAGGAGTGTATGCAGCCCAATCTCTCTGTTCTCCCGAACGCGATCATAAAAGCTGGCGGGCCGCCAAGTATCTGTGAAGAACACCATGCTCACTGTTTGGCCAAAATTGTAAAGCTGAAGTCCACATGCCCCTATGGCATTCATGATACTGGCATTGTGGATTGTGCGGTGGGGGATTTTGAGTGCTCGGGCGCGGAGAAGGAGGTCTGTGTGTGTTGTCGCTCCAAAGGGGTCACCAACTACCAGAAAAGCTACATCATCCGTTTCGGCACCTGAGAGAATTGTATCACTAGAAGATTCAACAAGTTCCCTATCGGCAAGGATTATGGAACGTCCGTAGAACTCTTCCTAAGGGAGCCGGTGGTTAGCTAAGGAAGAGAGGGAAAGGGGGAAGTGCTTACTAGTTTGTCCTTCTCGATCATAAGGATGCTGGTGTAGGCCTCTAGGTAGACGCGGGAGGCCTTTTGGACGACTTCTAAGCCAGCAATGGTGATGTCTTTCTCGTTGGAAAGACCTAGTCCTACCAGGTAGAGCATTTTGGAAGGATTGGTGGGGATTCGTGTAGGGGTGAAGGTGAAAGTGAAAGTGGGGCGATGGGGGTTGGAAGCGAATTTCGAATGCGGCATCTTTTTCGATGCGTTTCTTTTAGGTTTAGTGTAACTTCGGTGGGTACGTTATCATGCTGGTTTGGGAACCGGGTTGCTTGAGCGCTAGTCACGGAACACAAGCAAGGCCCTATCATACTAACTTACATCCTTACTCGATTACATATTTTTGATGGGGTAAATTTGGTTGGATTTTTACCAGTGCGGGCTAGGGAGATTCGATAGAAGTATGATAATAATATTATGATATATTTCTTTCGAGGGGGAAACGATCATTTACAAAGTTAGGGTTCTTGACGCAGACCGAGATCTCCAATACCCCAGGAAACATGAGAGACGCCTTTTATGCAGAAATTTCTACCTGTCAAGCTATCTGCTAGTGTGCGATTTTCTTAGTATGATATCATAAATGAAAAATACCCCACGACAACTAAAACTGTTACTATACCGGCAAAACTGGGAATGAGCTAGGACGGCTGGGGTCCCCCCCCTCCGGGTTGAGGGGAGCGAGTATAGTGAAAAGATCCCCATTTAGCATTTAGTTGAGGCAAGTGTAAAGAAATAATACAATAAACCTTACTAGAAGAGATAACACCCAACGTCCGGGTGGGAGATCCAATTACTCGTACTCTAGTTCTTACCTTGTCGTGGTTGTCTTTCTCGTGCAAAGAACATGCACATTATCCTTTCTCGCACAACCCTCGGCCTAGATACCGGTACTGATACTTGAAGCTACTAATACAAACACTTTTCGCTTCTTCAAAATACTGGTACCCGTACATGCAAACCTAGCATTCCGTGTCTCACCTTTCACCGGGGCTCCCTTTATCTTCACGGAAAATTATGAGTTTCATCCCGGTTGATTTTGATGATGTTATTGGCAGCCTTCCTTGCAAAATAATAGTCTTGGCTCCAGTCCTCTGTGACAGAACAACAACACATTGAGGACTGCGCACGCCGGGTTCATAAGCCTTGCGAGCACAAGTTCGCTGCATCGACCCACGGAAACATGATGCTGCTTATGACAGCTCAGCATCTCCCGCACAGCCTTGCTAGGCCCATCAGACCTGGTACCAAACGTTTAGGGGCTAAGTTACCACTTCTATTCAAGTAGCGCATCATACTCTAGTTGGAGTATTTTGTCATCGGCAGTTCTTAATCGATTGCTGGGGCTTTCCCTGATGCTGGTGGGCTGGCTGTTTGAGCAGCAATAGTGTCAATATTAAGATAGGGTTTGGGTTGTCCATCGGGCACCCCGGTAGTGTTCTGGGGAAAAGGCATTTGGGGAGACTTTTTTTCTTTCGTTCACCAATACTGATTTACTCGATAAGCAATATGGGAAGCGATCAGTGCAAGGAAGAAATTTTACGTCCGCCTGGCGAAGCGAATGGTTCGCCATGCTGCCCAGTGCCGCTAGACGTGTCAACAACGTATAGCCGCTCAATATTTGAGAAGCTATTGAGTGACGGCGGAGTAAAGTGCATCTCTGCGCATTCTGTGGTGTGGTATGATGCAGGGGGCTTGAGCTTCAATCACTATTATCAAAACCATAAACATGTTGGACTTGAGCAGGTGGCCGTGCTCGAGCATCTGCATGTGAGTTAATTTGTGTAACTTAAGGATTAAGAGAAGAAAAAAGAGTACTGTCGGCGAGATTGGAAGATGAACAGCAGAGGTCGCTGAGCTGTCAGAAACCGCCACCAACCTTTGGATAATGCCTAACTTATTATTCCTAACCACCAACACGAATGTCCAGAATCGTTGGCATAGCCCGGATCGTGATAATGACTGGTGGAGTATGACTATTATTCTAGCAGAAGGCTGGCGATGTGAAGAGCGCTGCCGGAGGCTGGGACTCCCGCTTCTACCCCAGTGCTCGCACACAATATATATCGCTACAGACTACCCGCCCCCCATGAATTCAGTTCAACTCTGATTTAATATCAAAGGAAAACTCGAAAAAACATTCCGTTTAACCAAAATATCAAAATGTCACAACCTTCTCTCACTCCGCCACGTTCGCTCTCAGGACTTGCCTTAGTCCCAGGCAGGTCCTCGAGCACACGCTCTCGCTCTTACTCTCTTCCCGGAACCCCAAGATTCAATTACGATTCCTCAGTTTCTTCACTTCCTCCTTCACGAACACCATTACGGCTTGCTAGGAGCTTTCCATTGCTACCACGGCCGTCTGCCACTTCTGGTCTGCAAAACACATCTTCGCCACTGCGCCAGGACCCTGCCTTCAATGCAACTTTACAACCACCACTAGGAATTGTCACTCCTAGCCCACCTTCATCAGTAGATCTGGATATAGATTCGTATTCTAGTATAGGTTCGAACGAAGCCACCGTCCCAAGCCCCCCCGAAACTTCCCCCGAAAACCTAGCAGGATCATCGCCAATATACGACGTTCCACCTCTTTTAGAAGTTCAGGCTCCGCCACCTTCCCAGAGCCCACATTCTAGTCTACCCGGACGCCAAAGAAGCTCTTCGAGTGCGAGTCCAGCCAGGTATCTGGGCCCACCTCGGGCTCAGAGCCCATCCGGTTACAAGGGTTCACTCACCCGGAGAACATCGTCAGCAAGTAATTCGTCTGGGGTTTCAACTCAACTATCAATCGAAACTACGTCGTCGCTTCGGGGTGGACAGGACACCCCAAATACACCACTTGGGGAGACTTCTCCCTTGGCCCCAGAGCTTCCCGTGATCCCAGCGGTCACTTCATCGGAGGATTCACCACCAACCAGGGGCCGATCAGTATCTAGATCCCCATCCAGGGCTCGTAAAAGCCCAAGCCCGAGCACACTACCTCCCTCCGACCTGCTACCCTCTGCCCCCGAATCTGAACTCAATTCAGAATCTGAACCCGATTCAAAATCTGAACCCGATTCAAAATCTGAACCCGATTCGAAATCTGAACTCGATTCGAAATCTGAACCCGATCCGAAATCTGAACCCGATCCGAAATCTGAACTCGATTCGAAATCTGGACCCGATTCAAAATCTGAACCCGATCCGGGATCTGAACTCGATTTGAAATCTGAACTCGATTCGAAATCCGAACCCGATTCGAAATCTGAACCCGATCCGAAATCTGAACTCGATTTGAAATCTGAACTCGATTTGAAATCTGAACCCGATTTGAAATCTGAACCCGATTCGAAATCTGAACCCGATCCGAAATCTGAACTCGATTCGAAATCTGAACTCGATTCGAAATCTGAACCCGATTCGAAATCTGAACCCGATTCGAAATCTGAACCCGATTCGAAATCTGAACTCGAGTCGAAATATGAGCCCGATTCAGAGAGGGATTCGGATAGAGATACCCTAAGTAGTAATTACTCTAGTGATGAAATCCCCCCGTATGAGAGTCCAGATAGCCCGGTGATAGGCGGATATAGGCCTACTGACGAGAGGGATTTCGAACCGAAGAGGTCTGCCACAGGGACGGAGTGGGAGAGGCAAAAGAGAAGAGGTCTCAAAAACGCAGCAATAGATGAGCTGATGGAAATGGTTGGCTTGGAGCAAGTCAAGGAGCAGGTGCTGGCCATGCTGGCAAAAGTGAAGACCTGCAAATATCAGGAAGTTGATGTGACAAAAGAACGATATAATACGGTGTTTCAAGGGAACCCAGGAACGGGTTAGTAGCCTACTCCCCCTCCTACTAGCGAGTTTGCTGAATAACATGATTGGTATAGGAAAAACAACCGTCGCTAGGATCTATGCAAAATTCCTTCATTCTGTTGGGATTATAGGCTCTAACGAGGTCTTGGAGATCTCGGGTGCTACGCTAGCATATATGGGGCCCGAACCCCTTCAAGACAAGATTAATACCATAGTGGAAGAATACCAAGGCGGGGTGCTCTTTGTTGATGAGGCCTATCAACTCACAGCCCCACATACATCGGTTGCAGGACGACAGGCTCTCGACCTCCTTCTTTCGGAAATGGAAAACAATATTGGAAAATTAGTTGTCATATTCGCCGGCTATAATAAGGAGATGCAATCATTTTTCGAACACAATCCTGGATTAAGTAGCAGGATCCCTTACATTTTGCAATTTGAGGATTTCGATGTCATAGAACTGTGGACCATTTTGCGAGACAGGATTAATAAAAAATACGGCGAAGGGAGAATGAATATTGAGGGTGGGGAAGGGGGGTTATATATGAGGATTGCCACTCGCCGGCTGGCTCGTGGTCGAGGAATCAGAGGTTTCGGGAATGCACGTTCGGTCGATAACTTGTTATCGAGGATCTCGGAGAGGCAAGCGAAGCGTCTGGATAAGGAAAAGAAAAAGGGACGTCTCTTGGATAAGCAGTACTTTTGCTTCACCAAAGCTGATCTAATTGGGCCGGATCCTTCGGAAGCGATTCATGAAAGCGAGGCGTGGGTTAAACTAAACGGCCTCGTCGGGCTAGAAGCAGTGAAGCAGTCGGCGAGCAGTATGCTTGAGATCCTTCAAGTGAACTATAAAAGGGAATTGGAAGAGTTGAAGCCTCTGGATCTTTCCCTGAATCAGGTGTTTGTAGGGTCCCCAGGAACTGGAAAGACTACTGTCGCCAAACTTTACGGCAAAATCATGGCGGACCTTGGACTGCTCACAGACGGAGAAGGTATGTGTTATCGAGTCACCCCAAGGATTTATTAATTCGCGATCAGTTTATTGATATTTTGCTATAGTGGTGGTCAAGAATCCATCGGACTTCATCGGCGCCTGCCTGGGGAAATCAGAGGCCCAAACCAGAGCTATCCTCGCTACAACAGTAGGCAAAGTATTGATCATTGACGAAGCCTATATGCTGAGTTCTGGAGGCCATGACAAACAACACGACTCATTCAAGGATGCAGTTATTGATACATTAGTCGCAGAGGTCCAAGGTGTCCCTGGTGATGACCGATGTGTCCTAATTGTGGGGTACGAGGATAAACTGAAGGAAATGTTTCGTAACGTTAACCCTGGGCTCTCCCGGAGATTCCCAATTTCCCACCCCTTCCGCTTCGAAGACTTTGATCTGCCTGAATTGATGGAAGTCTTAAACCTGAAATTGAAGGAACAGGATCTCATTGTGACGGACAAGGCTCTATTGGCAGCCGAGGGTGTCCTCGATAGGGCCCGAATGCGCCCAAACTTTTCCAATGGGGGGGAAGTAGAGACATGTCTTAACCAAGCCAAGCTTCAATACCTTGCCAGAAGGGCAAGCACCAATGCTCCCCTTGAGCCCAAAGACTTTGACCAAAACTACCAGCCTGATCCCAGCGCCAATGAAAACATTCGGGATATCCTCAACGGCCGAATTAGCGAGGATATTATCGCTAAACTGGAGGGATACCAAAAACTAGCAGCAGCAGCTAAAGCGCATGACGCCGATCCTCGCAGAGAAGTTCCCACGAATTTTGTCTTCAAGGGTCCACCAGGTTAGCGAAAAATTTCTCTGAACACTTTTGCGTGTGAGACCATGCTTACTGACATGATCTAGGTACCGGAAAGACAACTGCAGCCCTCACTATGGGGAAGTTATACTTTGATATGGGGTTCCTGTCAACAGATGATGTGGTCGAATGCTCCGCCTCGGACCTGATTGGCAGATATGTGGGGCAAACGGGCCCGAAGACTAAAGCTCAGCTGGATGACGCTCGGGGGAAGGTGTTGTTCATAGACGAGGCTTACAGGCTCGCAGATGGGGAGTATGCGACCGAGGCTGTGAACGAGTTGAGCCATCTTCTCAGGTCACCAAAATACTCTGGAAATATGATTGTCATCCTAGCGGGGTACGAAGCAGACATGAATAGGCTCATGACAATCAGACCCGGTCTCTCCGGTCTCTTCCCAGAAGAAATTGTCTTTGAGCGCATCAAACCTGAGCATTGTCTAGAGTTGTTAGTACGAGAACTCTCCCTCAAGAAGATCGATGCCTCCATTCTTCAGGACACTAGCTCCGAAAACTATTCTAAGATTGTGCGCTTGGTTCGGGCATTATCTGTCTTCCCATCCTGGAGCAATGCTCGCGACATCAAAACTTTGGCCCGGCAAATGTCAGCGGTCACCTTTACCAAGTTCAAAGATAAACCTAGTGATTTAGTCCTTACCTTTGAAGTTGCGAGAGACTGCACGAAGAAAATGATTTCCATGCAAAAAGATAGGTGCGCCGGTCAAGGAGGACATGCAGATGGATTCTTGGAGTCAGGCCAGGCCCCAACAAATCGTTATGCGAAAGCCTTTGGACGAATGAACGAGATGGAAATAAGGACGGCTGCCGAGGCTGCCAAAGCCCCATACCCGTGCACTCGACAAGAGACCAATGTCACCTTACCTCCCTCTCGCACCAGCACGTTCAGGAACCCTGCTCCAGCAGGACCATCTCGGCCCCCTGCCCCACCGCCACAGCCCTCTCTGAGAGGAGCAGGGGTGTCTGAGTCTCGAGCCGACCAAGAAATCCAGGTGCCCGGGGAACGGGCAACAACGGCAAAACCTGAGGAAAGACGTCAAGACCGGTTTCGGAAAAGGGCAAGGAACCTGCTCAGCTCGCCTAAGTGGATGAAGGGCAAGAATGAACAAGCGAAACAGAAAAAAACGGTCGATAAGGGGAAAGGGAAGCCCCAGGAGGACCGGAGATCACCTCCTACCCCCTCTGCAAAGAAAGCATCATCAATCAAGCGCACAAAAGAAAAACCTCAGGAAGAAGAAAGATTGAAAGGGAAGGAGGAGCAGACTAAAGAGAAGGAGGGGACTTGTGAGGGTGGATACGGATGGGTTCCAAACGGAACTGGATTTATCTGCTCGATGGGGGTCTGTCATAAAGATTAGATTGCGTTGGCGACCGCTAGTTACTTCTTTTTTTTCCCTCTTCTTTTTAGTTATCATGAAATTTAGCATACAATTGAGTACTACTATCAGTGTGTCGCAACTTAGATTTAGCATTTTATTATCAAGGCACCCTTCCATGAGCGATTAAGAGTTGTGTTCCTGCAGTTGGTTTTATATGTGCGCGGTTGAGGAAAAGCCATTGCAATACCGGTAGTGCTCCGGTGTGCTCTTGCTCACATTACGCTTCAGGAAGTTGGTCTTGTGTGAATTGAGCTGTGAGATTGGTTGGGCGATTTGTGAGAAAGGGCTCGAAAAACCCAAGATTCGAATAAACTGTTAGTACTCGAGTTATACAAAACCGGAAAACGGAAAGCACCGCATCGCATCTTCTCCCCCCCTACCAACTCTTACTACAACTAAAAATAGAAGTTCTCCGGCTGTGGACAGTAATGAGTGCTGGTTTTTCCTATTGTACTCGAGTATTACAAGTATATAAGACTCTAATTATCCGGTTTCGTCTTACCCTAGATTGGTCACAACTTTAACCAAGAAAGTAATAGCGCATAAACTGCTGAGAACCGGGCAGGCGCTGGTAAAGTTACTTTGAAATAAGAAGTGGCTAAGGTGAAACTTACGATTTGCGCCAAAATAAGAACCCTGAAAGGATCAGCCGTGGCTACGGAGGGAGGGTTAGCTTGTGTCGTCTTATTGCGATTCCGAGACAAAACTAAGGTAAAAATCTTATTCAAACGTATTAATACTGGCGCTTGACCGGCTCCTGGAGTCCCCACAGTGGTTTTAGTAACGACAACCTTACCCATACCTTATCACCCACCCCCTATCTACTATCTAAGTTCCTCGAGCTGACACTGGCTACCTGAATTATTTGTGAATACCAGGGTTTACTAGGAGTGAGTGGCCAAGGAAAAAATGTAAACCATATCAAAAGGCCGAATTTGCTGGAATTAATAATGTGTTACTGACAGAGACCCACAGAGGGTGGTAATAGTACTAGTGCTTTTCAGGATAGCTAACGCGTCGCCACAACACCTTTGCATCGGTGAGCAAACTTTACCGGTGGGAGCATCCCTTGGGAGGTCTGAAACAGTGAAGTTCGCAGCCAGGCACACTCTGTCCAGATCAATCAAGACTTAGCTATGTCCAGTTATGAATATCTGGTTTTTAACCCCAAGTGACTCGGCACTATACGAATCACTAATTTCTAACGAATTACAATACCGTAAAAACTCGAATAAAAGGACCATGTGCTAGGGCGTTGGAGTTGTCTCTCCTAGTAAGGTCTGGCTTTTTTTCCCTCCTTATTTGTCCGGGAGGCGGGTTTTTAAGTCTCCTTTCAGCTCCTATTTCAGAGGAGGAAATTTTGGACTACCTAACACATGGTCCGTTTATTCGAGTTTTTACAGTACTGGGATTCTTCCAAAGCGGGATGAGTGTGCCTGGCTACAGACCCTACTGTCTGGTTCATGAACTAAAATGACGCTGATGGGAATACATTCTAGAACTCTGGACCCTTGGGGCCTTCCCGCGATCACACAAAGCAGCCCTCAAGCAAAATAAAGGAAATTTCCTAATACTTGTGGCCACTCCCTCCAAGAAAACAGGAGAGTGAAGGGATAACGAAGGAAGCCGTGGGAAAGAAAAAGAAAAGACCAATTGTTACTCGGGTTCCTGCCATCTCCAGATCTACAGCAGATATTCCTCGGACTTCGTTCCGACCATTTTAAGAATTGCCTCTTTGGGCTATGCCTCACGGTAATACGTACGGCACAGTGCGTGTATAGGAAAGGGCGAAAGAAAAAGAAAAAGAAAGAAGCTACGATACAATACAAGTGCTAGAAGGGATGTTTTCGCACAGTTAATACAGGTTAACCAGTGAATTAATCCCGGCCTTGCGCGAAAAAGTCGCCTCTGAGCCTTGTACAGTAATACTATACAACTATTCTTCACCCTTTAGTGCAGAACCTTTAGCAAAGGGTGCTCACCCATTTTCTCATCCTACCTGCAGACCTGCCCATGAGTATAACAGCTAAGTTAGTCAGTCCAGTGAGTTGTCATAGAATTACACCTTGTTCTATTTTTTTCTCCCTCCCTGCTTCCGCTGTCCCGCGTTTCCTTTCTTCTTCTTTTCCGGAGGGGCCGAGAGGGAAGAAACAGTAAATGTATCACACTCATGTACAGCATCACTGCTTTGAGAGTGTCTGGTTCCCCTGTAGTGTGTTTTTTGGGGGTGGCAGTACTGTACTAGTCCCGCTAGGCCTATATGGTACCATGTATCCACTCACAGAAGCAGAGGGCTAGAGATTGGTGTAAGTAGATATAAACTACTACATGCGCGCTATTCAGACGGATAGGGTGGAAGAATACCATGTGTTGCTACAAAGTTACTAGCTTTTGTCCAAGTGAGTGGGTGTGCTAAAGTTGACCTAGTTAGCTTGTGTATTTATGAACCTCCAGGAATCTTTGATGTTACACCAACAAGGGAGGCGGGGGGGGGGGGGGGGGGGGGGGCCCGGACCCGGCCCATGCGGGTGG
>Ga0307517_10011824_pt1 | contig 12059 bp, 6 predicted proteins | sample 23_EM_MG_FD_194515 | JGI IMG/M metagenome (GOLD analysis project Ga0307517, IMG submission 194515) | Populus trichocarpa ectomycorrhiza microbial communities from riparian zone in the Pacific Northwest, United States - 23_EM | ecosystem: Host-associated > Plants > Roots > Unclassified | place... | reverse complement strand
GATTTTTTTTATTTTTTAAAAGTAATTTTTTTTATTTTTTTGTATATATTTAATTTTTGAATAAATCTTTCTAATTCATATATATATTTTTCTTGTTTTATATAATTGAAATTTCTTTTTAAAAATAAAAAATATTTATTTTTTGATAGCATTTATAATAAGTGCAACTTTGCGAGATATTTAATTTCCTTTTCAATTTTATGTATGTGTCTATTTCTACTATCATTTGATTAAATAAAAAAATAATGTTAATAAACAGAATTATTGAATATAATCATGTAAATAGACTATATTGCGAGTTTAAATATCTTAATCTATATTCACCTCTCGACTTTTTTATATATGCATTTAGTTATCATTAATGATTTTTTTTGTTGACACAAATAATTCTTAATTTATTTAATTAGAAGTATGCATAAACATTTTAATTTATACTTGATATTTTTTATATAAAAAATGTTGAAAAGGCCTATATTTTATTTTAAAAAAAATGTTTGACCTGCAATTGAAAAAAAAATCTGATCCACAACAAAATACGAGTCAGATAACTAGTTTTTCTCAATAGCTCGAGCTTTTATTGCGACCTTCAATCCTCGTATAGGTGCATATTTAGTTTAGCGGTTGAATTGTAATTTCAATATTTTTTGACAATTTATTTTTGTTTTAATTTTTTTATAATTTTAAATCGTTTTGATGTACTGATATAAAAATAAATTTAAAAAATAAAAAATATATTTCTAAAAAAAAAATTTGAAAAAAAATTGAAACAGCTGTCTAAAATAATTCTGGTAATGAATAAACAAAAATGTTTTTTTTAAAAAAAGAATTTGGAAATGATATTATGTTATCCAACCATCAAATGAACGGTTACGATCAAGTCTTTTGACCTGCGTATTTGTAACGCTTCGAATTATTGTCATGGTCAACAAAAGCTATCTCAACTCAACCACGGTTAAATCCTAACTGTAGCCAACAAACCGAACCGTGGAATCAACAAACACATGTCAGACTCAAATCCACGGATAAAATCAACCCACGTTGTCGGTCAGTTCTCCTCCTACCTTCATCCCACGTTATTTATTATTCACATTAAAACAAGGGTTAGCTAGAATTCTCTCTGCACCAAAAATCGTGAAAATTTCTCTGGATTTCTCTTCGATCATGGAGTTGGAACACGTGACCGTCTTTCCCATAACGCACCTGGATCGACCAAGGAAGAGAGCGCGTTTTGCCTGGGACGTGCCTCAGGTATTATCAGCGTTTGACTGTTTCAATTTGTTCTTAATTTGATAGATCTGATGTATTTTAATAGTTTTTGAATAGATCAGATCTTGAATTTAGTCTCGGTTCGTTTTATTTTTTAAAGATTTGGATCTTTGACTTTTGATTTTTGATCTGTTTCGATTTGTTTTTATTTGCTTACGATTGTAGTTTTGCAGATCTTTGTTACAATTGATTATTTTTGTATATGGCTTATAATTATTTATTATAATGTATTTAATTGTTAATAATTTTGTTTTTAGTATGATGAGAATTTCTGTAATTTTTTTAATAGAAATTCAGAGAAATTTGTGTTTATTTATAACTAATTAGTCAGATTAGAAATGGGTTTAAGAGTTATGGATAATCAATTTTATAAGATTTGTTTTTCAATCCAGATTTCTGTTCAATTATGCAAGAAATATGATATGATATGATATGCATTTTGTTTTTATATTTTGTTACACTCACAAATGAGTTTTTGGCAAATAGTGAAAGGGGATGCCGAGGGTGTATGAAGGTATCAGGTGAAAACTTTTGATTTTAATATATTGAGTGGTACATAAATGGATGGCTGTGTGTAGGCCCAGGTAGGAATATTTTGTGGACAAGAGGTTGGAAATGTAGCAAGCTATGCATCTTCAGGAGCAATCTCAGACCATACTAGTTCTCTGTTTGTAAAAGGAGTGGCTCGAAATGGTTCTCCCCCATGGAGGGAAGATGACAAGGATGGTCATTACATGTTTGCGCTTGGAGATAATTTAACTTCCCGCTGTAATTACACTTTACCACCCATACCTTATAAACAATGAATATGCTTATATATGAAGTCCTCAAGTTGCAAACCTTTTTGCTACTGGTGGGACTTTGAGGACCATTTTTCCACCAATTATGGATATAATAGCATTAGTCTATTAGTTAATTTGACTTTGATTACTTTGTTGTATTGAAGTCCTATCAAGGAATAGGCTCTTCTGATATAGTGAGAACTTTACATGATCCCAAGTTGTTGGAATTCTCATTCCATAGTTGCTAGCTAGTACTCTTGTCTTTGGAGATATTAGAAGTAATTCTACTGAGATTTTATCTTGACAGGTTACTTGTGATAGTCTCTAACCAAGTTTTGTTTTTGTTCTCTCTTGCTTCTACTGTTGCAGACAAGATACACAGCAAAATGGGAGAAGGTATGCCCTGTCACCGATTTGCATTCCTTGTTGTAGTTTTCCTTCATCAGACATTGTGGCTTTATACTATCTGTTCCTTGTATAGGCACCTTCGGTCAGGTTTTGGAATGCTGGGATAGAGAAAGAAAGGAAATGGTCGCCATCAAAATTGTACGTGGCATCAAGAAATATAGGGAAGCAGCTATGATAGAGATTGAAGTGCTGCAAAATCTTGGTAAACATGATAAAGGGAGCAACCGGTGAGTTTCCCTGATCTGTCCTAACCTGCTCTATTGCCATTGCTGGCCATATGACCTGCTTTCTTATGCTTCTGTGTCAATGGTTAAATGGGTTTATTCCTTGCAGTTGTGTGCAAATACGGAACTGGTTTGACTATCGTAACCATATTTGTATTGTAAGTATATATGATTAGTTTGTGATGGATTAATTTCCCCAATTCACAAATAACTTGGGGGTTAAAACTTGTGGGTGAATGTAAATGGTTTTAACAGGTATTTGAGAAGCTTGGACCAAGCTTATACGATTTTCTTCGCAAAAACAATTATCGCTCATTTCCCATTGATCTTGTCCGTGAGATTGGCAGACAACTGTTGGAATGTGTAGCATGTGTGTAGTAATTACTTTAGCTAGTTTCTTTTTATGCATTGTTTTTCTTTTTTCTTTCCTTTCTTTTTTCTGTCTTTTTATAATATTAATGTTTAGTTCTTAACTATGATGGAGATACATACTAATGTATTTCTGACTTAGGCAAATTTTTGGCTGTCAATTGTCTCTAGCTTGTTGCATTGTTAGGTTAAATTGAGTAAGGGTTTTCTTATGATTCATTTACTTATGTTGGTTCTGCACTTCAAAACTTGCAGTTATGCATGACCTGCGTATGATACATACTGATTTGAAGCCTGAGAACATACTCCTAGTTTCTTCTGACTATGTAAAAGTTCCTGATTACAAGGTAATGCTTAGCTTCTTTACTTGTTATTTTATGTTTTGCTCTTGCTGTGTTTTGTAGTTTCCATGTGGCATTTGCTTTGTCCTTCTCCAATTCTTTCTGGATGACTTGACTTATTAAGGTCATTTACATATGTTGCTTTGCACAGAACTCATCTCGTTCACCAAAGGACATTTCCTACTATAAAAGAGTCCCAAAATCAAGTGCCATTAAGGTAATTGATTTTGGTAGCACAACTTATGAGCGACAAGATCAGAATTACATTGTATCAACACGGCATTATCGTGCACCAGAAGTTATTCTTGGTAATTCTTGGTCTTATTTTCTCTGTTTTTTCCCTTCCTTTACCTTTCCTTGTTTTGAAATTACAACTTCCAATTATTATTATTGCAGGACTTGGATGGAGTTATCCTTGTGATATATGGAGTGTTGGTTGCATCTTAGTGGAGTTATGCACTGTATGTTTCTGTACCTGTATTTAGCTTTTCTTGTTTTCTACTGTGCACTACAATGGCTAAATGCAAATGATTTGTTACAACTTTGCATATGTTGAACAGGGTGAGGCTTTATTCCAAACACATGAAAATTTGGAACATCTTGCAATGATGGAGCGTGTGCTTGGTCCTATGCCACAGCATATACTGAAGAGAGTGGAGTAAGTTATATGTATATCTGTACATTGATATATGATCACATGTTATCACTTAAGCTTTCAGCTCTTAACCTTTTCTTCTGCTTTCATAGTCGACATGCAGGGAAGTATGTCAGAAGGGGTAGACTGGACTGGCCAGAGGGAGCTGCTTCAAGAGAAAGCATGAAAGCTGTTTTGAAGCTACCCCGACTTCAGGTTTATTTTTCCCCATGTATTTTGCGTAATTGCTGAGAATGTTGTTCTTTAATTTGTTCTATTCTTACCATCTCTTTCCTGCATTTTTTTGCAGAATCTAGTAATGCAACATGTGGACCAGTCTGCTGGAGATCTTATACATCTCCTGCAAGGACTGCTTAGATATGATCCCTTGGACAGGTTAACAGCTCGAGAAGCTCTGAGACATCCCTTCTTAGCAAAAGTTCAGCATAGGAGGTGAGGAATAGAATGGTCATGCCAAGAGATGAGGGCCTGTGATTGTGTGTGCTGTATTGTTGCTTTATTAGGGCTGTGGCCACGAATCCAGCTTACAATGGTGAAGTTCTTACGCTAAGAATCTGCATTGCCCATTTTACCCCAACCATTGGAGAGGTTGGCATCTGTAAATATCTGTGGCATAAATTTCAGGCACCTCTGCATAAATGTCAGGAACCGCTGCTGGGCGTCTTGCGTAATGCGCTGCTTGCTGGGTTTGAATGTATTGTTAGAAGTTGCTAACCCAATCCCAAGAGTGTACAGTAGGGAAATCTTGTTGAGAATTATAAATAGAATGATGATTTGGAAGCAGTCCGTCCAATTCTTTTTACCTTTTTTTTTCTTGATTAAACAAGTTCCATTCGTTTTATTTTCCTTTTAAATGGTTGCCTTTAATACAGTTTTATTCTGTCAATTCTGAATGATCATTTTCACAAGTTAGAAAAGGCATTGTTCATTATCAGGAAATTGTTTCCTTTTTATATATCAATCATGAATCAGGATATTAGAAATCAACAATCTGGTGAGTATTATAGATTTATTTTGTCCAACAACCGGTGACTAATGCAATTAGGTACAAAAACGTATGCTAGATGGTTGTTGCAATTTAAAAGATTACAAATTATATCAGGATTAAGTTTGTGCAATTATACTCTAATTGTTTTAGATAATTTGTATAGAATTATAATTTTATTTTTAAAAGAATAATCATATAAATAGTTCATCTAGTAGGGATGCTCAATATTAAGTAATTAATGACTTCATATTAATAGTTTATCTAGTTGGGAAAACCTATTAATTTCTAGGGGTTTTCTTTTAAGAAAGTCGGACACAAAGATCTTTAAGGGCTTACCTTGAAGAAAATGAAGGAAGAAAATGAAATTTTTGATAAACAAAAAATGATAAAAAATGATAATTATATATATATATATATATATAATTATTCACATAGTATTTCTTTCATACTCATCAAATTTTTTTTTTTAAAAAAATAAATATAAAAAATAACTAACAGGATATCTCTCATTACTTTATGAATACTATAAAATTTCTTTATTTAGTATTACTATTTTTTTTTTATCAATATTTACAACTTTTCTTTCACATTTTATAGCTTTATTGTATCTTTATTTTATTTTCTATTCTTCTAGTGTTTATTATTTTTGGCATTATTCTAAATTTGTTAGGATCAAGTTTAAAATTCCATATATATTTATTTTGCGAGGCTACTATATATATATACCTGCTCAGAATTAAGTTCTAATTATTGTTTCCCTCCTGTGAAAGAAATAATGAAGAGCAAATAGCATATTCATCAAGGAATCAATGATCATTTGACAAGTTGATGATCAATCTCTAAGACTTTCTTTATGTGTCGCTACCCGATTTTGTAACAGCTTAAAAAAATAAAAAAAGAATAACATATATCTATATCTGACATCTTTGTTTTTTTTTTTTTTGAAAAAAAGTCTAGTTTAAAGAGTCTTTATCAGGTATTATAGTGAGTAGGAATATTGACTGGTCTACAAAGATTACATTGTACAAGATTAATTATGAAAAAAAAAAAATATTATCACCCCTAAAGTATAGTGCATTGATTCAAGTTGTACCACTAATGTTTTCTAATACAATATAGGAATTCCTTTCAATTCAAACCACAAGTAGGCTGCTATTTAAATATCAGGAGTTAAAATTTTTAGAATTATTTTTAGATATTCACCAATCTTAAATGTATTTTTCACCATAATATACGAATTGTGGAAAACTCTTTCACCTTCCAGGATAAGTGAACTTTGTCAGGGCATCTACATGGTCCCCTGGGCATGCAAGCCCATAATAAATTCAAAATATCAGATATATTTGTAAGAGTATATACTTAACATGAGCCATATATTGACCATCGGTTAAAAACTCATCAAAAACTTTAAACCATATGAAGACCACACAATGCAACTTACCTTTGGTAAATGTCATTACGGGTGTTAATACCTTTCCTAACCACAACCAGTCCCTTATCCTATAATTTCTTATAAGACTAGTACACTCGAGTCTCCTAGTGACTCTGAACCAAACAACCAGGTAAAAACTCCTTGACCCTCGACGCCGCTTGCCTACATTCGACAATATCTATAAAAAATAAAAAATAAAAAATGGATGTAATTAAATTTTTTTTATCATCCGCTTTGCATGCAAAATGAACGGAATGAAGCCACCGATGTATGTGATGACGAAACCGTGAACACACCACTTCTGATTCTCCTCACTGGAGTGTGATCATCGCACGAAATGTTTGGACATCACATGCTGAATATATGCTGCTCACTCAACCCCTAAGACGTACAGCGGTTTGAAATCCTTCCACACCACTACGACCTTTCAGCCTGGAAGCTCTCTTTCTTTCACATATTTTTAGCTTTTTTTTTTGCGCCACGTAAAAAAAATCATGCAACCTATAAATAAATGAATTATCTGTTAGTAAATAAAAAATAAAATTGAATAAAAGGATTAAGAAGTTTTATCTTGATTCCAATCTTACCTAGTTGCAGCGTGATTCTCTCAAACCCTCATTGCAATAATATTATTAGCTTTATCCCATTCAAATTTTTCCTTGCAGCTAGAATTTGTTAAAGAAAATTTTCATTAATATTAATAAACTAATTGAATTAACATAATAATAAAATATTTAAGTTAATACTAACCTTAAACCTTTTGAATCGTGCATCAATTATAGGTTTCCATTTAGAATATTAGGAAATCTGATTCTTTTGGAATAATAAAATTTTCATTGATAATTTCATCATCGATATTATGATTCTAACAGCCTCAATATTTATAAATTTAAAATTGCATTTGTTAATTGAAATTAATTTTTAAAAAATTATTAATATGTTTTTTGTGAAGGAAAAACAAATTTATATTGAAAGATTGTTTTTTTAATAAGCCTGGTATTCCAGAATAAATGAATCTTGTTATAAAAAAAATCTTCTTTAACGTGGCGACATAACACTCGACGAGCGCAAAAAGCATGGTAGCTTGTGTCTGAGATAACCTGTTGCTAGCTAGTCCTCCTGCAGAACAGACAAATTAGCTAGGTAATTAAGATACGATCTTCATCATATTTTATTTGAAGGGCCCATTTTTTTATAAAAAAAATAAATTATTTCGTTGACTTTTGAATGCTAAGTACCAGATCACTGCGTACCAAACTAAAATCATCATCGTGAATCATGTACCTTAAGATCTATTTCATATATCAGAGTCCAGCTGTACATGCCTCTGTTTTGAATTTGTTAATGTTGATGGTGGCAAGTTAGAAGTGGCTTTATGATATTAGGTCCAGTATCAGTTGATTTATCAAGCTGGAAATGATATTTTGTAATCAGATTAGTGCATCTCTGGTCAAGCAATTGGGAATTTGTTAAATTTCTAGATCATGCATGCTGCCTGAAGTCTACTATTTTAATGTCTAGTTGGATTCCTCTAATGTGAACTGTAAAATACATGTTACTGTTACCATCTTCATATCAATTTTTAGTCCATAGGAGAAACGTGTAAACATCTCAAGAGGCAGGCAGTTCTATTTTCTGATCAATCATGTATGAAAAGCTGCTGTGTTGTTAGTTTTATAGGAAGAAAGAATGGATCCTTCGATTTTTTTGCACCAGTATTGGCTAGAATTGGATAGGACAATCTTGTTCACTGTCCTGGTTCTTCCATTTCTGGCTTTCTGCACCATTTATTTCATCAAGTCCATTCAAACAGACAAGCTCAACTTACCTCCATCCCCATGGAAGCTGCCAATGATAGGAAATCTTCACCAGGTAGGCAGGCTCCCCCATAGGTCACTCCGTACCCTGTCTGAGAAGTATGGACCTTTAATGCTCTTACACCTTGGCAGTTCTCCTGCTCTCATTGTTTCCTCAGCAGAGACAGCCAAAGAGATCTTGAAGACACATGACAAAGCTTTCTTGGATAAACCTCAAACAAGGGCTGGAGATGCTCTCTTTTATGGAAGCAGTGACATAGCATTTTGTTCTTATGGTAACTATTGGAGACAAGCGAAAAAAGTATGTGTCCTTGAACTCCTGAGCCAAAGAAGGGTGCAGGCATTTCAATTCGCCAGGGAAGAAGAAGTGGGGAAAATGGTTGAGAAAATACAGATTTCATGCCTCAGTAAAGTTGCCATTGATCTTGGTGCGGCGTTTTTAACCATCTCTAATGACATACTATCTAGATCTGCTTTTGGAAGAACATATGAAGAAGTAGATGGTCAGCAGCTGGGAGAATTGTGGAGGACGGCTATGGACCTGATTGGAGAGTTCTGCTTTAAAGACTTCTTTCCCTTGTTGGGTTGGATGGATGTTATTACTGGTTTAGTTTCTAAACTGAAGAGGACTTCCAAAGCACTTGATGCTTTTCTCGATCAAGTGATTGAAGAACATTTGGTTTCCAGGACTGAAGATGACATATCTGATAAGAAAGACTTGGTAGATATTCTACTTCGTATTCAGAAGAATGGAATGACCGACATTGATCTCAGTCGAGACAACCTCAAAGCAATCCTCATGGTCTCTCCCTCTCTCCTCTCTGTGTGTGTTTTTCTGTGATTGCTCACTTTCTGCTGAAACTTGATTCTTTTTTAAATACAGGATATGTTTCTTGGAGCAACAGATACTACTGCAACCACCATGGAATGGGCAATGGCAGAACTAGTGAATAATCCAAGTGCAATGAAGAAAGTCCAAGAAGAAGTAAGAGGTGTTGTCGGAGAAAAATCCAAGGTCGAAGAAATTGATATCGATCAAATGGACTTCTTAAAGTGTATTGTGAAAGAGAGTCTGAGGTTACATCCGCCTCTCTTTATTGGCCGGAGAACATCTGCAAGTCTTGAATTGGAAGGCTATCACATCCCTGCCAATTTGAAAGTGCTGATCAATGCGTGGGCGATTCAACGTGACCCCAAATTGTGGGATAGTCCTGAAGAGTTTATCCCAGAGAGATTTGCAAATAAATCAGTTGATTTTAAAGGCCAAAACCACCAATTCATTCCTTTTGGTGCTGGCAGAAGGGGTTGCCCTGGAATTGCGTTTGCAGTTGTAGAAGTTGAATATGTTCTAGCTAATATCTTGTATTGGTTTGACTGGGAGTTTCCTGAAGGCATCACCGCAGAGGATTTAGATATGAGTGAGGTGTTTACACCAGTTATTCGTAAGAAATCACCTCTTCGTCTTGTTCCTGTAGCCCACTTTCCAAAAACGATCAGTAACTGATACGAGGTTATGTTCTTATTATCAATCTTTCTTTCCCAATCTATGATGACTGCACAATTTATGAACCATATCGACAACTTGATGTTTTCTCTCCCAAATTTGTAAGAGGATTCTTAATAACCTGGCTGGGAACCAGAAGCCTTGTGAATTTCTCAACATTAGCTTTTAGAACAGGAAGCATTGCTATAAAACTAAGACAAGACTAATTAATCTAGAATAGGATGTTTTTTAATCCTTGCATGTTCCCTTTTTGCAGGTAGGTACATCATTTGCTTCACTGTTCCTTAAGTTTCAGTGTGTTAGTTTCCAACTAAGCGTTAGACGCAACATCATATATTTTAGATCCGGACAGGTTTAAAATCTAGGTTTTGGATTTCAATCGGGTCGTTTAGGTTAATTTTATTCTTTTTAAAATCAAAACGACATCGTTACAGTAAAAAAATAAAAATCAACAAGTTACAATGGAATTTTTGACCGAATCTTGCCGATGTACTTTCTATTAAATAAGATTTCTTGTTATTGAAAGTATGATTTACAAAACATGATTTTACTTATGATATTAAAGATGGGTGATATGAACCATTTAGTAGGTGGTCAGTGGTAAAAGTTTCGGATTAAGAAATTTATTTTCCGTGTGGTTTCAGATTTGAGTTTTGTGGTTGCTAATATGATGACCACTAGAGGTTTACATAATCGTTAATTTATGGGCCCGTGGGATTAGTCGAAGTATGCGCAAGCTGATCCGGACACCCACGTTAAAAAAAAAAAAAACGTGATTTGATACTCAATCCAATAAAGTTCATGCTGATAAGTTGGAATTTTATCATGCTCAACTATGAAAAAAATATTAATTTTAAAGTTTGTGTAAAATAATTACGAAGATATTTTATATAGTGCGTATGAACAACAAAATTTCTTGCATTTGTACTTGTGCGTATAGTCTAAGATATTGTTAAATAGAGTGTAATGGGTTAGTTTGCATCTTGCAAACAAAGGAATGGGGATATATTATTATATGGTGAGACTAAACGCACAAGCAAAAAAAAATAAAATCATGTTATAAGATCCAAAAAACTCTTTATAATCATTTTATACTAAGTTCAAAATTAATATATATAATTTTTTTTTTTGCCATGATGAAATCCCAGACTTACCAGCACAAACTATGTTTTACTGAACATTGAAAAATAAGAAAAATTCTAAAAAGCAATTTTTTAGAATAATTTGGACACTATTACAACCTCGGCTAGCACTAGCTAGCTAACCTTATAAGATCCATTCAAATCACAACTGAAGCCGCGGCTCCTGCCACCACAAGAACGATTACGACCTCTACTTTGAGACCGATTGGAGGAGTTATTGCCATAGGTCTACTGCTGATTTTTCTGCAGCCGAGGACAAACACACATGCACTATATTTTTTTTTATTATTATTATTGTGGGTTCGAGCCACCTTGTGCATATCTTGACTAATCTAACGGGTCTTGAAATTAAAGACCATTTAAATCTCCAGTGGCTCTAAGATTTGTCGGACTTGAACTAGTAACTTTCAGAAAACAAACTTAAAATCTGATCAGTTAAGCTACACCCCTCAGAATTACACCTGCACTAAACTTTTTTTTTAATTAACATGGGTATCTGGGTCAGCTTGCGCACACCCGACTAATCTCCTGGGCCCTGAAATTAATGACCATATAGGTCTCCAGTGACTCTGAAGCTTGTAAAACTTAAATTGATAATATTTAGAAAGCAAATCTAGAATATGACCAGTTTAACTACACCATTACACTAAACTTAGCAGCAGTAGAGGTGGTGTGAGAAACAAAATTGGCAGCCTGCTGAACTGATTATTAAAATTTTTGTGGAGACCCGTGAGTTGTATGATTAAATTCATTGTAGAGCTGGCGACACACACTCATCTGATGGGAACTCAAGCCCGTACTTAAAGATCCATTCAAATCACGATTGAAGCCGCGGCTCCGGCCACCACAAGAACGATTACGACCTCTATTTTGAGACCGATTGGAGGAGTTATTGCCATAGGTCTCCTGCTGATTTTTCTGCAGCCGAGGAGAAGCACACTGCACTAAACTCGCCGCACGCTGAAGATAAGATGAAAACCTAGCCTGAGAGTCGACCTCTATCATGTTCCAGGTTATAGGTTGGGTCGAATAAGTGGAATTACCGGAGTTAATCGGGTTTTTTATTATACATGAAGTAAAAATAACATTATTTTGATAAAATGAATAATAACAAAAAAAAATCAATAGGTG
>Ga0307517_10011823_pt1 | contig 12059 bp, 7 predicted proteins | sample 23_EM_MG_FD_194515 | JGI IMG/M metagenome (GOLD analysis project Ga0307517, IMG submission 194515) | Populus trichocarpa ectomycorrhiza microbial communities from riparian zone in the Pacific Northwest, United States - 23_EM | ecosystem: Host-associated > Plants > Roots > Unclassified | place... | reverse complement strand
TTCTGAACCTCCTTCATCAATTTTTCTGATTCTTTTCTGAGCGCTCCCACCTTTTATTATTTTTCTAATTTCTTCCGGCTATATATTTATATTTTTGTGGGGGGACCCAAAAATGGGTTACAACAGTTGTTGCAAGCCGAACAATTCTTTTTTACTGTAAAAAAAGTGATGGGTTAAAAAAAATTAAGTCACAACTCATTGGGTGAATTGACAATTTAATTATTTACACATAAAAAAAACAACAAAAAACCGATATAAAAAAAAACAACACCCCGGACTATTCAAATCATCAAACAACCTAATATTAATTTGACGGGAGGAAAATCTAAAAAAAAGAGTCAAACTTTAAAATAAAAAAACAAAAAAACATCAGTTTAAAAAAAAGAGGTGGTGAACCTTCTAAACTTAATTTAATTTAAAAAACTTACAACTTGTTAAATCATGAACCTGATTCCAATAAAAAAGCTTAAACATCATGCAATTTAATCTTGAATGATGAAATTATTTAAAAAACTATTAATAAAAAAACTTGTAAAAGAAAAAAAACAAAAAAAATGGGGTTAAAATCTAACATAAAAAAACCCAATAAGAATGAAATCTAAAAACATATTATCGCAAACAAAAAGAAATGCAATTAAAAGAATTATGACCAAACTTGAAAGATTAAAAAAATCATAGGGGTGAAATTGAAAATGATTTATAATATGATAAATTATTTATAGATTAAAAAATGTTAGGGTGAAGTATAAACAAATTGTTGAGGAATAACACAATAGAATCAAACAGAAAAAATAAGAAAACAAAATTTAAAAAATATAATTAAACAGCAAAAAATAACAAAATAAAAGTTTTTAAAATGATATAAAAAAATAAGACAACATTAATTTAGAAAAAAAAAAAACAGGACAAACTTCTTAAATCTGGTCTGATATCTAAATGTCACATTCTGTGAAGTTTTTTACCGAGATTTAATTAAGAACTAACAAATTTAATTTTGAAATATGAGATTGGTAGAAAAATATTAATAGAAAAACCTGTAAAAGCAAACAATGTCAAATCTTAAAAAGCAAGCAACCCATGAAACCCTGAATTGGGATCCCATCAAGAAGTTTATTATAAGTCAATTTAAAAATATAAATTTTAAAAACTTGTCAAAGAAAAAAATAACAAAAAAAAGTCTTAAGCGAACCCAGGTTAAGAAATTAAACACATGATCTAGGAAATAAAATTAGGATGACCATATAAATAGGAAAGCAAAAAAAATACCGTCAAAAATTATATGAAAAAAAATGCTTTAAAAAAGATGGAAACCGACTCGATCTAATCCTTTAGATCTATTACCTGGGTCATGAGACCTGGGTGACCTCATTAAAGGAAAGCCATAAAAAACAAATAAACAAGATTCTTAATCAAACAAATATTGATGGATGTAATTGAGAAAACAATCAATAAAAAAATAAAAAAAATAGCAATTAAAAGAATTGAGACTAATTTCAACATAAAAATCAAATGAAATTAAATGTTTGGGGATGTAATTGTAAAAAAAAAAATGCACTGAGAAAATGATTTAAAAAATAACAACTAAAAGAATTATGACCAAATTTGACGTAAAAATTAAATAAAAATAAATGCTTAGGGGTGAAATTGAAAAAAAAATCAATCAAGAGAATGATTGAAAACAAAATAAATAGCAATTAAAAGAGCAAGTACCAAATTTGAAAAACAAATAAAAAAAATTCAAATGATCATGAATGAAATCGAAAATAAAATCCAATTAGAAATAATCAATGTAAATAAAATAATTGCAAACAAGAGAAGATAGACTGAATCAAAAGAAAAAATAAATTGAAGGTCTGATATGATTTTTGGCATGGCTAGCACGCAATTCGAAGAAGAAAGAGAAGGAAAATAAAAGCAATTTCGAGCTTAATCACGTCAAACCACCATACACGCACCTTCCAGAGAAAAGAAGATGCCAAGACGAACTCATAGTTACAACTACTGGAGCCAGCTGCATGCGCAACCAAAAGACGATAAAGCGGCTAACATGTGTGAGGCACACGTTAATAGCTTTTTTGTTTTTTTTTATTCGTACAAAACCGAAAATGCCAACAGGACTAAACACCCATAACAAACAAATCATGATGAAATTACAACCAAACCCCTGAAACCAAAACTAAAAAATTTGAATGGTAAAGGTAATGTTGTGATTATATTATTCTATCAAATATAAAAAAATACAAAAACGCCCATGTTCAAAAAGCATTGTATTATTCTATTTAAGGGTTATACTGGTAATTTTAATGTGTATTGGAAGTATAATTATTAAAATAACCCTGTACAATCCTCAAAAGATATTTATATCACAATGAAAATATCTTTTTATTTAAAAAAAAAACAAAAAAAATGATAAAGAAACAAAATAATAATTACACTATTATAAAAAATAATAATACGTCTCTCAAAGCACGATAATATTGCTAGGGGAATTATTATTATTTGATAATATATGAAATGACTATTTTTTTTTTTTTTTTTAAAAAAAGATTTAATAAAACACACACACGGGGACACATCGCTGTCATGCCAAAGACAGCTTCACTAATGCCACTGTCACGTTTTGTACCCAATATCTGACGTGGCAAACCAAAACATTATGCTAAAAGTATAAATATAAATATAAATATAACCCCCACATAAAATATTCTATCAATCGTATACACACTCAGGCAGGAGATGTTGTGATCTCTTGCTTGTTAGCACGTCTCTCTCTCTCTCTCCCCTTTCGAGTATGCAGCACTTCACATCATAATAAATACAGAGTTATCAGAACACTTCCAACTTCCAAGGTTTCATCTGGCACATGATTTCCATACCTTAATCCAACAAACTCTAAACATTAATTATTTTAATTTTTATTATTTTAAATAAAAAAACAATACATATTAAAGTTAAATGTTTTTAATCCAACATTTATCTTGATTAATTAGGTTATGAAATGATTCATCTAATATCAAGTCAATACAATATATTAAAAAAACACCTCAAATTAGATTAAGTCTTAAATTTATAAATCAACAGATTAATCTATCATACCATATTTAATAATTATAAATAAATATGTCAAATGAAAAGATTAATATGTTAATTTTATTATTGATTGATAAACTTTTAAAAGAAAAAAAAAACGTGCTTTTCATTGATTATATCTAAAAACATGGTAAAAGCAATTATAATTTCTTTTCCTACAATAAATGAAGTAATTCTTTTTTCTTAACTAGCTTGCAGTGTTAAGGCGGTGATAGATATTATTTTTTAAAATAATTTTTATTTTAAAATTTATTAAAATAATTTATTAAAAAATTTATTTTTCACATCATTATATCAAAATAATTAAAAAACATAAAAAATAATTTTAAAATAAAAAAATTCAAAACTCCGGTTCAACACCCCTTTATACAATTCCTAATACATTATTTTAATTTCTTTTTATGATATGAATATGATTTTATGATACCATTTATTTTTTGTCGCGAAATCTACATCTTAGCAACGATTTATAGCATCCCACTTGATCAAGGACAAGGAGTTTTTAAGCATGCATCCACCGAGTCACATCTTTCTTTCCTTAGTGAGGTAGTATTTCACTTGTTTTTAAAAGTTTTTTTTTTAATAAATATTTTAAAATAATATATATTAAAAAATTAGTTTTTAATACTAACATATTAAAATGATTCGAAAATATATAAAAAATAATTTTAAATAAAAATAAAATTTTAAATTTTTACCAATTAGTGTTTCGACAACGTACTAGGCACTACTAAATCCTTTTCACAGCATATAATCATTCAATATTTTTACAGGGGTGTTTGAGAATGTAGTTCAGTTATTTTTTAAAGTATATTTTACTTGAAGATGTATTAAAATAATATTTTTTTATATTTTTTAAAAATTATTTTTAATATCAGCGCATTAAAATAATTTGAAAATATTAAAAAATATTAAATTGAAATAAAAATAATAAAATAAAATTTTAAATTTTTTAAAAATATTTTTAAAACATAAAAATAAATAGTAAAACAAGCAACAACGTAAAAACTAATGAGCCTTCGGGTTCCATCCATGAACCTCACTCATATGCGGAAGTAGTCATTCTTTATCATTTAATAAATATTTGATTTAAATCAAAGAGAATTTAGCTTGTGTTTTCTTAAGGCTAATTTCTTTTTATCATTTAATAATCTTTAAAATATAATTAATTGTTTTTGCTTAAGGACCAAAATGTTATGACCTTAATAAACCAGGGACAAATTTATACCTTACCCCAAAAATAAATATTGACGGTCGGTCCCACAAGTTTTGACCGGGAAACGGTGTTTTTTGGGGTCACGTCACTTTCCACGTTATAGCGCGAATGAGGTTTTTGACTGCGCTCGGGCAATGGGCAGCTTCAGCTTCTTGTCCGGGCAGCCTTACACATCTCCCTCGTAAAAAGAACACTTGAAAAAGAAAAATAATAAATAAACATGGATAAAAAGGAAAGTTTTTTTTTTCTTTTTTAGTTATTATTACAAAAAAGAAAGTATAGTGAACTGAAAAATGCTTTGAAAATTTTCAGCCTTGTTACTTCTTGCTGTTGTGTTTTTTGTGGTGGGTTTTGAGTTTTTGTCTTAAAGTTGTGAATTTTTTGAAGTGAGGTATAATGGGGTGTTAGAGATCAGGTTAGTTTCTAGAGGGAGATAAAAATGGTGGGGTTATTAGTGTTTTTGGTGTTGTGAGAGAGTTGAAAGAGAAAGGGAAAGCCAGGGGTTTTGTGGGTTTTTTTTATTTTTATTTTTGGTCGGCTATGTAATGGTGAGTTGGGTTTTGGTTTGTTGTTGTTTGGATCTGAGGAGATTGAGAGGTTAAAGTTAAGAGCTTTGGTGGGTTATGGAGAGGAAAGTTGGGGACCTTCTGTTTTTGTGGTTGTTGATCTTGGTGTTGCTGCTGCATCCAGTATGGCTGGTTCTGGGTAACATGGAAGGTTGGTTGTTTTTATGCTCATTTATTGGGTTTTTTGGTACTGTATTTTTGTTGGTTTTTTTTCTTTTTGAGAATTTGAAGTTGATCTTGGTTTTTGCTTTATTTGTTCATTTGTGAAAAAGGGTTTTTGTTTTTGGTTCCATTAATTGTTTGCTGCAGTGAAGAATGAATATTTGCGGCTGAGTAAAGTACTTTGATAATGGGTACTGGTAAACTTATTGGATTCTTCAATTTATTGCTTTTGTTGGTGAATTTGAATGTGTTGTAAATTTGAGGTTGTGTATGTTGATCTCTTAATGTAAGAACGAGAGTATGTTTGTTTGTACTATTTATGACATAGAGATGATAGTTAGAATGGCTTTATTGCACCTGAGAATTTACCTCGTAAGACGTTGTCTTTTGTTCTCCATTTTAAAGCGCTTCATATCTGGATGGATTTATCAAATAATTTTAAAAAATGTACTTGGTTTGAGACACATTTGGTTGTGGATGTATATCCTTCCCTCTATGTTAGATAATGAGTGGATGATTTCTGTGAGATGATTCGGGTCTTGCACATTCAGTTAAGTTCTGGTATCACAAGAAGGCCTTAAATCCTATACTTTTTTCTTTTCTTTTTTTGGGAAAATAATCTCATCTTTTTTCATCATTAATGTCTATGGATGAAATGCCATGAATCAATGTCAACCTCGATGTTCCTGCACCTCATTGACTCATCTCTGTCTATTTTGTGCCTTGATAGTTGTCAACCCCTAACTTGAATTTGCTTGCTGGAAAACAGGTGATGCTTTGCATAGCCTCAGGAGCAACTTGAATGATCCAAACAATGTCCTGCAGAGTTGGGATCCTACCCTTGTCAACCCTTGCACATGGTTTCATGTCACATGTAACAATGATAATAGTGTCATACGAGTGTAAGCGTCTTGCCCTTTTGATGCTCCTCAAGAACAAGCTTTTGATGTAACTTATAACAGTATGTATTAGCTTATATAAGCATTCCTCAGGAATACAGCATGTGATATTTCTTCTTGATTTCACAGTGATCTTGGAAATGCTGCTTTATCTGGTCAGCTTGTTCCACAGCTTGGCCTACTTAAGAATTTGCAATACTTGTAAGTCCTGCTCAATGATTTGAATGCATCCATCTAATTCTTTTGTTAAATGGTTGCATAATGGTGCACTGCACCAGTTCTCTTGTTCTTGTAAAGGGAATTTTGAAATGTAATGTTATACATCAAGTTGCATGTTGGAGACAAATAAATGCTCACAAACATTCATTTCTTTGTCGAAATGAATAATAGTTGATTCCCCAGAAATACTTTTCATTGTGAAATCATCAAAAAGTTCATTTTTTTCTTTCTGGAAAAAATATGATTTGGAACTAGTGCAATTAAGTGTAGAATGTGTTTCCATGTTTTAGCAGTCTAGCTAAAAGGATTATATTTGCACTTCTAAACAAATAGAGCATGTCTTTTCATAGTTAAATAGGATTCTTGAATGAAATTGATAGCGAGTGCCTCTTGTGCTATTATATCCTCACTGGGGTAAACATGGATCTAGTTAATGTCAGAGGCAAGGGTTAGACTAAAGCTCATAGGTCTTTTGGAAAGGTCTGACAATGTTCTCTGCAGGGACTGATTCTCCCCAAAGAGTTTAGATTATAAGGATGGGAGATTTGGTGACATTAAAGAGAACAGTTTTGGATTTTTATTCTCAACACTCTTCCATGTGGGAAATGATTATGGAAATATTAACGAGATTGTTTATGTTGGCACGTGTTTTACTCACTTCCAACCATGCAGATTATGGTGCTGTCCTGACAGATTGTTGTCGGCGAAAGATTTTCCACTAAAGCAATGAAGCCCATGAGACAGAACAATGAATTGTGAAAAAGAATTGGAAATTCTGATTATGTTAGCATTTCCTGTAGTCTAACCAAATCTTACACATGTATTTGCTGTCTGGTTGAGTGAAACTTGTATTTTCTATTAAAGTCAGAAACTTGTTATGTTAGGGGCCTCTGTTCTCTGTATTGGATGACCCATCACTTAATTATAACTCCATTCACAATAAGTGAAATGCCATGTTATAAAGAAAAAAAAAAGGCATTGCTCTGTGTTTTTCCACCGAAGTGGTATCCTGGAAGAAAGAATTTGAAGGCTATCTTAACATTTCGCATTTAGTAGCTGTTCTCAAGATTCAAGCCCTGCTTCTCTGTGGCTACAATTCCAAAAGTTTCAACACTGTACCAGGCAAAGGCTCCTCTGAGATATTTGCAGAATGATCTGACATGTACTGGAATTTATCCTATAGTATGGGAAAGTTGAAATAATCTAACGTTTCAGGAAATGGATGCTATGCTTTTCTGGTATTAAACTGTGCGCTTGTAGCTTTGGTCAGTGGTAAAATTGAATGTGGTCTAGTAATAACTTCCATGACTGAAAATTTGTGAAGTTCATGTTTCATAAACTGGAAGCACAATCTCTGCTGCTCAAACCACTATCTTGTATTGGCTCCATACATTGAGGTTGTAGTTGGTTGTAATGTAACAGCATCTTGTGTGGGTCAGGTCAGGCCCAGGAGAATTGTTTGGTAAATTTTAATTTCACCACTTGGAAGTTCCTTCTAGTAGTGATGTGTTTGTTTTGAACAGATGAAAACGTATATCATGCTTGATCTAGTTATGAAAAAGTCCCTTGGCAATTTGTTAATTTTGTTTTGTGAGTTTATGGTAGACACATCTTTCGTTTTTTAATCATTTCTTGCATGATTCATTAAGCCATATTGTTTACAACAGGGAACTCTATAGTAACAATATAAGCGGACCAATTCCTAGTGATCTGGGAAATTTGACTAACCTGGTGAGCTTGGATCTTTACTTGAATAGTTTTACTGGTCCCATCCCGGACACTTTGGGCAAGCTGTCAAAACTGCGATTCCTGTAAGTATGCTCCTAAAATATTCAGTCTCCATCTTTGCGGTGTAGTTTCCAAAATGTCATGCTTCTTGATATGTGTACCTTGTTATAGGAGTTTTTATACTGCACAGGAAAAACAAAATGAAGTTATTAGTTGGCTCTTGGTTCTACTGAATTGCCAGAATCTCTAATCTTCAGCGACCCCTAATGATCCATCTAATGATAAATTGCAATTGCTGCCTGTTAGACGTGCACATGAGTGTTGCTAACCTGCATCTGCACGCACATGCCAAATCAATGATGCAATTTCTTTATTTAACATGGCTTTTATATCCTTAGCCATAATATACTGTTATGGCATCTGCTTATGATGGTAATTTAAGCTGCGTCTCTTGATTGATTTTGGAGCTTAACTATTTTTTTTTGTTCTTGCCATGTTTGGTGCAAGGACAGTCGGCTTAATAACAATAGTTTGGCGGGGCCCATTCCAATGTCATTGACTAATATCTCAGCACTTCAAGTACTGTGAGTGCTCAGTTACTTACTATGTCTCATGAAGAAATCTCTCTTTAAGAAATCGTGTGATACAAAAGTAAATTTTTGCATTTTGCATTTTGGAACACAGGGATCTTTCAAACAACCGCCTCTCTGGAGTGGTTCCAGATAATGGTTCCTTCTCACTGTTCACTCCCATCAGGTTTGATAATCATCAGAGCATTACCTGCCCTTAATGGAATGCTTTTGAAAGCGCTTCTGAAATTCTTCCTTTTCCCTTTCAGTTTTGCTAACAACTTGGATCTCTGTGGACCGGTTACTGGTCATCCCTGCCCAGGTTCTCCTCCTTTTTCTCCTCCTCCTCCATTTGTCCCACCGCCTCCAGTTTCTACACCAGGTAATCTGTCACTCATTCTCTGTTTGAAATTAAGAAGTGTAGATCATGCTCTCACATTATAGTATTTCTTAAGCCTTCAGCACGGTCGGTCAATGTTTTTGGCATGTGAGCTGACCTGGGTTTTTATGAGCGAAGTTCTTCCTTCTATTATTGCTTGGTCAATATGAACTGTTATGTGGTCCAAGTTATACGACTTACAAATGTACACATGAATTTGCTTCTGCTGGTCTATTAATATGAAGGCATGTTTTATTGTCATTATTGTGTTGTTCACACTGGCTGGAATATTTAATATGTGATGTAGTGATACTTGTACAAGAATATATTGCAACACATTTTAACTTGTAGAACTTAAATTAATTAAAATTGATTTAATTGATTCAATTTTGTTTCCCTGGCATAGGCTGAATTCCCATGTCAGGCTTCATTAATTTTGATCACTATTTGGTTTATTAGTGAATATTTTGTCAAGAATTTGATATCCTGTTCTGCTAATCTTGGTTTTTTTTTTCTTTGCATCTAACTTCAGGAGGTAATAGTGCCACTGGAGCAATTGCTGGAGGAGTTGCGGCTGGTGCAGCCTTACTGTTTGCTGCCCCTGCATTAGCATTTGCTTGGTGGCGTCGGAGGAAGCCTCAGGAATTCTTCTTTGATGTTCCTGGTTAGGGTTTTAACTGAAGAAAAAAAAAAAACCAGATTTAGACTTTGTAGGACGTTTTGATGAAATATGTTTGTCTCTTTGCAGCTGAAGAAGATCCCGAGGTTCATCTAGGACAGCTTAAGAGGTTTTCACTGCGAGAATTACAAGTTGCAACAGATAGCTTTAGCAACAAAAATATTCTGGGTAGAGGAGGATTTGGGAAGGTTTACAAAGGACGTCTAGCAGATGGCTCATTGGTGGCTGTAAAAAGACTTAAAGAAGAGCGTACACCTGGAGGAGAGTTGCAGTTTCAAACGGAAGTTGAGATGATAAGCATGGCTGTGCATCGGAATCTCCTCCGCTTACGTGGCTTTTGCATGACACCAACTGAAAGACTGCTTGTTTATCCCTACATGGCTAATGGAAGTGTTGCATCATGTTTGAGGGGTAAACCTTGTTATCGTTGGCATTTGTCATTGATATTTCAACTTCCTTGACACAATTTGTTTTGATTATCAAATAGCTCGATCATTCTTTGTGCCTTCTAATACTAGCTTTGTGCCAGTTATATCATTGTCTTAATTGTTTTATTGATGCATGTTTTAGAACGCCCACCGTCACAACCTCCTCTAGATTGGCCAACACGGAAGCGAATTGCATTGGGATCTGCAAGGGGTTTATCTTATTTGCATGATCATTGTGATCCAAAGATTATTCATCGGGATGTTAAAGCTGCAAATATTTTGTTGGATGAGGAATTTGAGGCTGTTGTTGGGGATTTTGGGCTAGCAAAATTGATGGACTACAAGGATACTCACGTCACCACTGCTGTCCGTGGTACAATAGGGCACATAGCTCCAGAGTACCTATCTACTGGTAAATCGTCCGAGAAAACTGATGTTTTTGGTTATGGAATCATGCTTCTGGAGCTAATTACTGGACAGAGGGCCTTTGACCTTGCTAGGTTGGCAAATGATGATGATGTCATGTTGCTTGATTGGGTATGCACACTTTACTATGTTCTTATTGTATTTTATTTTTTTGTTGAAGTCTTGTCTTTTTGCCTGTTTCATAAGGCTTCGGAACAATGACTAGTTCGTATATGTAATGGAATTGATGTTGTCTCAGGTAAAAGGACTTCTTAAGGAGAAGAAGTTAGAAATGCTAGTAGATCCTGATCTCCAAAACAAATATGTGGAAGCAGAGGTGGAGCAACTAATCCAGGTTGCACTGCTTTGTACGCAAGGCACCCCGATGGAGCGGCCTAAGATGTCAGAAGTGGTGAGAATGCTTGAAGGTGATGGTTTAGCAGAGAGATGGGATGAGTGGCAAAAGGTAGAAGTTCTTCGTCAGGAGGTGGAATTCTCCCCTCATCCAAATTCTGATTGGATTGTTGACTCGACAGAAAATCTACACGCGGTTGAGTTATCTGGTCCAAGGTGACCATGGCACAGTTACAAGAGAGGAAATACTACCTATTTTTTATTTTTATCATAATTTTGCTACCCTTTTTTTTGTCTTTTGATTTGATGAATGTATCCTGATTTTAAGTCTCATGTAAGTCCATTCTGCATTGTATTCATTACCTTTGTGCATACGAGTCGTTGTTGAGCTGCAATTTGTGTCATCTGCTGCCAATGGAGTCTGATATTTGGATGCGGCCCGTGCAGTTCAATCTTGCCTACTGCAATTTTATGGAAGAGTAGGCCTGAGTAGTGAATTTTTCAAATTTAAGTACATAGAGGAACGCTGGTTACTAATTTAAACATTTTTTATTGAGAAAGTTTGGATGTATTATTTGTTACTGAACTTGTGCCTTCTTTGGTTTCCACACCGACTGTTCTAATTCCAAGTGCTCAGCTCACGTCTTCAATTAAACTATTTTTCAGAAAATTATAGTAAAAACTAAAACGATTTAGTGTTTTTACTGTAATTGATTCATTTCACTGTTGATTTTAGCAGTGATTTTTTTAAAAAATCTCATTTTGGTTTAACTTTTATTTTATACAATTAAACTCTTTTTAAGTTCAATTTTAGCATCTAATTACATATTTGTTTTTTTAAAGGATAGTCGAATTAAAAGACTGAAGTAAAAACATATAAATTAAAAACACATAAGTTATAACTTCGAGATTTGTTTGAGAAATTGATTTTAGTTCTTTTTCGCTAACAGGTAATTGATTCCTTTAATTTTTTTAAAAATTCGATTTTAACATCAAATTTTATTCAGAGAAAAAAAACTTGTTAAATTTTGGTACGGAGTCCTTGACGATGATTTTAACCATTAGTTTGTGTTAAATAATTTTGCATGATGAGAAAGACCCTGATCAAGTGTTCTTTATGTTTAACTTTAGAAGTACTCAAAAGAGCAGGGATAAGCTTAGAAATATTTTTAATTTCAAGTTTTGGAGTGTTTTATACGGTCAGAAAATTGAATATCCAGGCCGTACTTGACAAAAGACTTAGACTAGTATTGGGTAGGGGCCGCGACTCGCGCAGCCCCCTCTGCCACAAATTTTGACGTAGGCTCTCCCTCTTGGGGAGACCTTAGACCAGCACCCCTCCTCAGTGCAATGGAGGTCACTGAC
>Ga0307517_10011822_pt1 | contig 12060 bp, 17 predicted proteins | sample 23_EM_MG_FD_194515 | JGI IMG/M metagenome (GOLD analysis project Ga0307517, IMG submission 194515) | Populus trichocarpa ectomycorrhiza microbial communities from riparian zone in the Pacific Northwest, United States - 23_EM | ecosystem: Host-associated > Plants > Roots > Unclassified | place... | reverse complement strand
GTATTCGCGCGTATTAATGATTTTTCGCCTTTCGCGTGGACAGACGACCTCGAACCATTCCTCGGAGATAGATCGCGGGGCAGGATCATTCGCCGGCCAAGGGTCACCAGCAGTAGGTCCAGATATAAGAGCAGGAAGAGGAGTTCTTGGAGGCCATTCGATGGCCTTCTCCATGGGCCAGGGATAATATTCGCGCTTCCAGACGAAGTCGGAGAAAACATATGCGCGATTTGTCTTGTACGCGAGGTAATTGTTCATCAGCCTAAGTAATGATCAGGAATTGAATCTCCAGGGTGAGAAAAGGTGGAAAGTGACGCACACCTCATTTAACAGGTTATTCCACCCCAGCAGCTGAACTTGGCACGAAAATTTGACGTATCGACCGTCTTTTCCTTCAGGAAATGGTAGACTGAGGTTGTGTTGAGGAAGATCATGAATCCATTTGCGAAGGTTCCTGTAATTCGGTGGGTAGTCGCGGTCGGGGAATATTATGTTGTCAGGAAGGGCTTCCTCGCTGGCGATCGAGTGTGGGGGGATAGAGTCATAAAAAAAGGACGAAGCAACGAGAGCACTCAAGACCAGCAATAGACAAAGTAATGAGCGCGATAAACGTCTATGCGAGTAGAACGACATCGGGATCGAGGGAGACTCTTGCTTGCGCATCCCGAGAGGTGCTCTGCGATGGAACGACGAAAGGACACATTCCCTGTTTCTATTCAACGACCGTTTTGGCCGTGGTGGGAAGATCAGAATCTTGAAGTTTTTGCATCGATGATATCAGTTACTGTAACACCTGTTGAGTTATTTATTTCAAGCACGCTGATACTATGGGAGGGCAATGTCAGAGTATTGGCCGAGTATCAATCTATAAATCACCATGGAACTGAACGAGAGACACTCTCGAGTCGTTTCGTTTACCTTCAGAGACGGAGCGCAATGATAAAGAGGAAATTCTCAACTGTAGGTGGAGCAAGGGTGGAGGTGGAGCTGAGTGCGAACGCGATGGTGATCGGAACTAATTCGAAGCGGAGATACTATAGCGATGTCCAGTCTGACAGAAATCAACAAAAATATTCACATGACAGCTAGCTCTCTAGTTCTGCCGCTCGTTGAAAGGGGTTTCTATCATGATCATGAGAAGTTTTGCATAAAAGTACAACAAAATGAAGATCAGGAACTACTCAGCTCGGCTCACTATTGTGAACCAAATCGTCCAAAGCACACCCTCACTTCGGAAGAAACCCCTCAACCTCCTGCTTTATATTAGCAAAAAAGTCTTCTTTTCCACTCTTTGGCTTCCAGCCCAAGGCGCGGGAACGATCTGCTCTTGCATAGCTGTTTGTAGCGAGGAACGGCCAAATGGGCTGGAGGAAATGTAAAGGCAAAGTTATAAAATATATGTCAGTATCTGAACGACTCGAGATGTCAAAGCATACGCACCCCAAAGAACTCTTTAGACTCTTCTGCAGTGAATGCAGCAGGTTCACGAGATTCTCCGGCTCCTAGATCCACGAGGCTCTCGGAAATAGCACGGGCTACCTCGAGGGCCGAGTATTGGCCGTTCTCCGCAAAATAATATCCTTCGGATCCGTGGCCAGCTGAGTCGGGCTTGGTTCGGATAGTGTCGAATAGAATGATATAAAGGTCAGCAGCTGTGACATAGAATGAGCTATGAAAAACAAAACAAGGAACGAAAGATAAAAGTGCACGAACTATCTTCAACGTCGACCAAAGGCCACTGATTCAATCCTTTACCAAAATAACCCCCTTTTTTACGAGCAATTGATGGCTTGATGAAGAGAGGCATCTGAATAGAATGCTTGTTTTGAACTCCAAGGTCAACCAATGGTCCTGAGGGATAACCAAATACAGTCCCTATGTTCAAGTGAGTCAGGGGCCACAACGGGACCAAGAAATAGAATAAAGAATTTACCTGGAGTGATGAAGTATGCCTTGACGAACCCAGCGCTGTCTGCCTCAATTATGGGAATGTCGACATTTCTGTGCATCGCCGATTTCGGAATTGCATTCAACTTTTCGACGTCCAGATCGCTGTAAACGATATGTTCACCATGCAGACCAAGAGCGTTGTCGGCGATCAGGGCTAATTATAAGAGTTTTGGTGATTAGCGAAACATATTGGGAAACTCGGAAACGTTTACCTGTTCCACTCTAGAACATCAAATGTGAACGCTGGTGAGTACTCTTCACTCAAAGGGCGGTTTGACGCTTACAGTGTGAATCAAGATCGGTGCCTTGCCAGATTTTTCGTGTTTGATTTTCAATCCATCCAAAACGGCCTTCGCGGCGGGGTAGTTGTCGGCATCAACCTTGAGTTGGTCGTATCAGTAAGTCCACTGAACTCCAGGATATTATTATAAAAAAGGAATAAAGCTCGAGACGCACAATCGCGAAAACAACGTCAGCCTGGGATGCAGCTTCAGTCAGGAAGCCAAGATCCTCGTCGGTGTATGAGCCTAGAACGGTGGCATCGACACCGAGCGATTTCAACTTCTCGCCTTTCTCTGCTGAACGAACGAGTGCAGTGATGTGGAAGTTCGAACGATCCGTATGTCTTAAGAGGCGTGCAAGAACGCTGCCCCCGATGTAGCCTGGTCAAATGATAAGCAAGAGCAATATATTAGAGCAAGTCGACGGTGAATGAACGCACCAGTGGCTCCAGTGATGAAGATGTTAAGTTTGGAGGACATGATTCAGGTCGGAAGCGATGGTTGTCGTTGAGATTTGTTGGGTTTTCAGTGAGGTTTAAATTTACAAGGTCTGAAGTCCGCCTCAAAGTTATAGTCTCGGGCTATCCACACTGATTACACGTCATGCAAGGCCTGCACCTTGTGCTGAGTAAAGGCGCTTCAATTATTTTCAAGAATTTCCAGATTCCGGTGGATTATAATGTTGGGTTCGCCCTATATAGATGAATCTCTGTCAGCATGGTCGCTGGAGTGAATTGTCGGCACCTTTGTGCTGTGAACTATTTTGGAAGATGATTCGATGCTTAGAAATATCAATTGCTGCCAACGATACGCGCGTCGCGCGTTGGTACGTGCCGGAGTTATGATTAATCTGTTTTAATGGGTCCAATGCAGTCCAATGGTAGAGAAACACCCACCTGAGTGAGGAGGTTTGGGTAAAAAAGGGCCCTTGCACGATTCTGCGAAAACGGCATCGCTAGCGGCCTTGCGCAATGTGGTAAATTGGCGCCGTACTCATGAGTTAGGTGAAGCGACGACTAGCGACGGTCTGGGTTGGTTGATGCTTTTCCCACGTAAAATGCGTGATGACTCCACCTTCCCGTTGATCACCACCCACAACGACACTTTTTCCCCCTGGCTCCACAGACAGCTTCAGTGATAAGACAAGGCACGGAACGGACGCGCGTCATCACGAACTTGCTGTTTGTATGCATTGAACTTCTCGTCACCCGGATATGTTCTATTCAAAATTCGAGGGTATCGATTGCTTTGATAACTGGCATGCCGCGCAAGCCATATGCCGGTCGGCCACACAACCACCATTTGGCAGTTTTCCCCAGTCCGAAGACCGCATTCTCAACGATTGCAGACGCTAGTCATATATAAGGCCGCACTATCTTTGTTTTCTGCATCATCCACGCTACCACTCTACCACAATGACACTCTTCGAGCCGTACCCTGCCCCAGAATCCTCCCTCGCCCGCTACCGGCTCTTGTCTCCCACCGCTGGAGTGCATGTGTCTCCCATCCAACTGGGTGCGATGAGCATTGGCGATAAATGGGGGGGTATAGGCATGGGAATGATGGATAAAGAATCGAGTTTCAAGCTCCTGGACGCCTACTTCGACAATGGGGGGAATTTTATCGATACTGCGAATGTCTAGTAAGTCTGGCTGACGATGGATGGAACCCAACTGACGTTATGACCACAGCCAAGATGGTACATCTGAAGCCTTCATTGGTGAATGGGCCGAGAACCGTGGCATCCGCGACCGGCTTTTCATTGCTACAAAGGTATGTACGACTTCCGCAATCTAATATTTTTAGGTAATTCACTGATATAACTGAATTCCTCTTGCCTAGTATACGCATAACACCTACCTCCGTGATACCAACTTTCCGACACACAAAATCCTCTTTGCTGGCAACAACTCAAAATCTCTTCATATCTCCATCAAAAAATCCCTCGAGAACCTTAGAACGGACTACATCGATCTTCTGTATGTTCACCTTTGGGATTACGACACAAGCATTGAAGAGGTGATGCAATCCCTTCACAAACTCGTCGTGCAAGGGAAAGTGCTTTACCTTGTGAGCTCTCTCAAATTTTCTATATACACGTACCCTTGAGCTAATCATTTCGTCCTCAGGGAGCATCCGACTTCCCTGCTTGGGTCGTGGCCAGCGCTAACCGATACGCCCGAGACCATGGGCTGACGCCATTCGTTATCTATCAGGGAATGTGGAACGTACTGTCTCGTGACTTCGAGCGGGAGATTATTCCTATGGTTAGACACGAAGGTGATCTCAATGACATTTCATCACTGATACCAAATTCACACATCTCTTCAAATTTCTAGGGATGGCTCTGGCACCGTGGAACGTACTTGCGGGCGGTAAACTACGAACGGACGAGGAAGAGGCGCGTAGAGAGGAATCGGGGGAGAAAGGACGCGCGCTTTTCAGTGATTGGAAGAGAAATGAGCAGGAAAGGGAGATGAGCCTTGCACTAGAGAAAGTCGCCAAGGAAGTCGGAGCGAAGAGCATCACTTCAGGTAAATTTCGTGCCTTCACCACCTTGAGATTTGCTTAACGCTTGTTATCTGTCTCAAGTCGCTATTGCTTATTTAATGCAAAAGGTGCCCTTTGTTTTCCCCATTGTGGGTGGACGTAAGGTCGAGCACCTCCTCCAGAATATTGAGGCCCTAGATATATCACTCTCCACGGAACAGATGCAATACATTGAGAGCATCATTCCATTTAAGCTCGGGTTCCCTTCCAATCTAATTGTGAGTCTCTTCAGACATTTCTGAGCGAACCTTTCTCATAATAAACCTGTTCACCAGGGTACGGGAACTACATATGTCAGTGGGTTAACATCGAGTGGAAATCTTGACAAGCAACCACCATTACAGGCCATACGACCGACTGCGAATGCCAAAACCTCAGACGCTACTTAAACAAATTGGTTCGGAGCAGCTTGTTTCAACAGGAAATTGCCTCTTCTTTTTAAACGCGTCGCATGCACTGCGAAAATACTCTTGAAAGATCTTTGGTGACTGTATTTACTGTATCCACATTCATGATAGCTCTAGATTTATTTAGATAATCGAGCTTCAGCTTACAATTTGGCAACCTGTGGAAGCGATTGATCAGTATCTCGTTCAGTACTTACGTCGAAGATGCCATGAGGAAATATCCGCCGCACAATACTGCAGAGGGGGCGGAACGGGCAACCATCCAGAAGAGCGAGCGAGGAAGTTTTGTGTGGGCGAGAGCTGATGGTCCAAAATGGCGAACAGGTGGGGAGAAGCGGTGGGATCCATTACAAGTGACGGTGATATCACAGCCATTAATCTCAACCACCATCATCATGAAGCACCGCAAGCCAAAATATGCTATATTGACAGGCTACGAAGGGACTTTGAAGAGTTCGTGATGATGATATGCCGAAGCTTCGGGGCAGCATGAACGGCAGCTTTGAGAGCTGTGTCTGCGCGTATTGGTACAGTTAATTAAGCGTATCTCCCATCCAGTAAAACCCTTCTGCTTGTTTGCTCATCCTAGGAGTGCTATATACCTTAAACGGTGGCGAAAATAATCTGTTGATGGGATTACCGTTCGGAGAAGACAGGGCTATCCTTGACAATTTTGTGCCTTTTGTCAATAGCGAGGGTGGTTCGCTGGATACTATTAAGCTTTCCTTCCGATGGCTCGATACACACCCATCTCGTGCACCGAATGTACGCTCAATAGTTTCTTATCTCACGTAATTTGCCAATACCAGAGCACATGTCTATGCAAAGAGTACCGAGTCTCGACAACTCTGTATTTTTGTTATCAAAAGAGCGAACTAATATGCTCTCTCTCTATTAGATTTACTTCCAGTCTCTATGGGACCCAAATAATAGGCATTTATTTTTTTTGTGTGATTTGGCGAGTCAAACCCTATCCTCTTTTCTGCTTCTTGACCACGCCGTAATGGATGTCCTGAATATTCCGCTTCCGCACCTTTCGTCACTGCACTGACTACGTGTCTTTGACCGTCGAGACGCTATACGAGACGACCATGCAGGCTTATAAATGTCAAGGCCCTCGCATGATTTTGCGAAAACGGCATTGCTGGCGACCTTGCGCAATGAATGGTAAATTGGCACCGTACTCATGAGTTAGGTGAAGCAACGACGTAGCAACGGTCTGAATTGGTTAGACCTGGTAGCCAACCTGGATGCTTTTCCCCACGCAAAACGTGTGGACTCACAAAGAACCAAGATTTTATATCTCAACGACAAGGCTGGAATGTGCAAAAGTGCCATAACAGATCCATGATATTACCCTACAGAGTACATTATTACATTTTATCCGGTTAAATATGCAATGGGACAACATGAGGTGATGGAACTCGAGAACGCAACGCGAAACAGAAGTTTAGGTCACTTCTCTGAACGGTTGACCCGCCAACAAGCTCTCCGTGGTTGAACTATCTGATGGCTTCGTACATGACTCTCAGCTGTGTGAGGGTGGAACGGTCCTCCGGTTTCTCCTGCGTGCAGGCCACAAAGATATCGCGAAACGGAGGCGGAGGTGGATTGTCGAGGAGAATATCTCGGCTATATGGGGCATTATAGAAGCAGGACTCCCACAGCAACGCGCCAAGAGCAAAGACATCGCTGGCGAAAGAGAAATTGCCATAATCGCCGCCATCGATCTCAAATGGTTGGCAATGATAGGTGGAATGAAGACATTGGAGGTCGCAGATGACAAGCGGATCTGATTCGAGAATGTTAAGGTCGCGGTGTATGATTCCAAGCGAGTGCAAGCATGCGACGCCGTCGATGACTTCGACCATCCATCGCCTGATATTTTGCATCCTCCCTTGGTCTTTATTAGACAAAAGGGTTTCCATGAAGGATCGCTTGAACTTGGGGAAAACGAGGGCGCCTTCTTCCGTCCTTCCCAACAGCTGAACGATGCGGGGAGAACCACGGCACTGCAGCAGGTATCGGATTTCTTGTTTGTATGTTGTGGACTTTTTGAAATGTTTTTCGGGGTCGAATGCGATGAGGGGTAACTTGGCAACTTCCTCGCTGAAATCGAGGTCGCTCTTTAACCGCAATATGTCCCCAGCAAGGGTTCCAGGAATACCGACCAGTTTTACGTAGTAGGGTACATCTCCGTACCAGATCTCGGTTCCGCCAGATAAAGAATTCGCGTCTTCTATAGCGCGGCAGTATGGGAATTTACGGCTCCATTGGATCATTTCCTCTCGATGGCGATGGAGGTACTCGGAAAAAGCTTCGTCACTCCAAGAAGGGTCGGCTAACAGAATCCTGTCTCTGTTGGTTCAGAAAAAGGAATTCTCCCGCACCTGAGTTAACTTTTTTAGACATAATGCACGAATGCTGGCGTTGCGACTGGAGGAGTCAGTGCTATCTTGGCTTGGTGGGCGTCTAACCTGCGTTCAACGGATCGTTTATGGTAACGTGGGAAATCGGGAACCGGTGTAAACCATAGCCGGTTGAGTACTCTCCACCACCATCAGCATGATCACCACCGCGCTTCCAGCTATTTGCAAATTGCTAGATCCTTTCAAACAGTTTCAAACTTTTTGTGTGTGCGCCAGTGTTTGGTTCAAACAATCGCTTTTGAGGCACTATGGCGGCATGGCCCCCTCCTCGAAGTTGGACGACGGCCCACCCCGTACAACTGGGAAGTTTGCTGGTTTTTCGGGCTTCTGCGCACGTCCATTGGGTTTCCGGCTTTCGGTCCAACGGTTATCCGTCGTTTTCCACTCCTGTGCGTCGACCAGACGCACGCCTGATTTCTCATTCACTGGCAGTACCATAAAACATCCGGGAGCTCCCAGCGTGATGTGGAAATGCTTACACGGATGTGAACCATTTTCAAAGGATCATATCATTCAAGGTTCATTCATTGCTTGACCTGGGACCAGCAATGCAGCATCTCTGGTGGGTGACCACCGACATGACAGCGTATTTGGGATGCCGTGGTCAGTTATCTCCGTTCTTGAGGATGATATCTGCAATCGCGATGACTACGACTAAGTACCAGAACCAAACCAGAACACCAACCTTAGTGTTCTGTACTAATGTAACATCGTAACAGCACGTGCCAGAGATGTCACGGTAGTTACGGGTTTCATATCTGAGTCATTCACTTTGAAGCCAACTTGACCATGGACAATGCCATTGGTGTCGCTCCATCTAGATCTCCAGATCCTTCGCCTTCTACACCCCCCGAGAGTATTTCAGTCCATGTACTTCCGGAACTGCTGAGCCTTGCCCCGGATGTCGAACACACATGGGACCCTTTTCAGTCACATATCAACATCTCATTGAAAGACGGAGCTGACCCACCTCTGAATTCGCTCCAACTTGCACGCGCCCAACTACATGCTATCCCACATCTCACTGATATTGTGTCTTTCGCGCTCTTCGGCATTGAAACGACCGGAGGCCAAGTGGCTCCAATCAATGTCTCTAATAGCCCTCTACTACCGGTATCTGGCAAAGGAGCCGACTCCGACCCTGTATCAGCCTGCGTGGCTCGTGTTCTTGAAATCGTCCCTGATATCGAGCCTGATCACCTAACCAAGTTGGTGACTAGTACAGCTTCGACTCATGGACGATCGGAGGTTCTACAACATGTTTTGCATATTTTATTCGAAGATCCGAAATATCCAAAGAGTGACCCGAAAGGGAAGGGGAAGCGTAAGCGTGCAGATGACGAGGACATAGATAAGCAGTCTGGGGGCTCAAAGCGGCCAAAGGTGGACTCCGGGTATGGCGATCTGTCGAGAGTGTTTACGGGAGGCCCAGATTATCTTGATCTCGCTCTGGTATGGAACTCGTTCCGTCGTTATATGAACATGTTTAGATCAGAAGCAGGCACATCTACAAGAAGACTTCCCTTTCCTCCCGAAGGCGTATCTGAGAGAATCTCTTGATTCCTTTGACGGTCGCTATGCGCCGACTTATATTTCCCTTTCAGAACAAGAAGAACAATACGAAATAGGAAAAATCTCGAAACGACGGGTGAAATTACCTTATAAGCGCAGAAAGATCCCTTTTCGTCCGACCAAGAACGGTAAAAGCAAGGAGCTGCATGATGAAGATTTTGAAAAGGAGCGTGCATGGGTAGTTCTGGAAGTAATGGATGATGATGGAGAATGTGAAGGTGGTATCGAATGTGGATGTTGTTTTGCCTCCTATCGCTTTGTACGTATTACGGTTCCTTGCCTCCTTTGGTTGATCTCATATATTGAGCAGCAGAGCATGGTTCAGTGTCCCGAAACACATCTGTTCTGCCGAAACTGTATGAAATCATACGCTGCCAATCAGCTTGGGATGCATGATCCCAAGATCAATTGCATCGACCGATCTGGGTGTGCAGCGCCCATTCCTGAGTCTGAGCTTCGACGATTCCTTCCTGATAACATGATGAAGTTATGGGAGCGTGTGACACAGAGGAAGGAGATTGAAGCGGCTGGATTGGGTGGGTTAGAGGAGTGCCCGTTCTGTGATTATGCTGTTATTGTCGAGAGTGCGGAGGATAAGCTTTTGAAGTGTGGGAATTTGGATGTGTGCGGCGTTGTGAGCTGTAGGGCATGCAAGAAATCTGTGAGTCAAAAATTTCGCGGCAATCCCTATTTATGTATCCGCATATAGAATCACCTTCCAAAGACCTGTCATGGTGAGATATATATTCACAATCCGTTGCGTTTTGCTAACTGAAATATTATAGAAGCGGACAGCGTTTTGGACGGACGGCATGCCGTCGAAGAAGCTATGAGTGAGTTTTGAGCTTAGCCCGTGGCCTTTTCCTTCGTTTCCACACATCAATGCGACGCTGATTACGATTACAATTATAGGCCAAGCATTGTTTCGAAATTGTCCAGGCTGTAAGAAAGGTCTGCCCCACATTTATCTGTAATGCTATCTCCAAGATGACCTTTTTAAAACTATCCTTAGCGTTTATCAAGGACGGAGGGGTAGATTTCGTTATACGTTCCTCTCACGAGTGTGCTCACTGTTCAAATTTAGTGCTCTCACATGACATGCCCATGCGGTGTACAATCGTGCTATGTATGCCGCCAACCTCTGAATAATCATCACCAGGTATATATGGCGTTCACGCTATTCTGGTGCTGCGGTCGCTCACTATGTTCAAATTAGGCATGCACCCCATCCGCGAATGTCAGGGACGCCCGTGATAGAGCTATAAAGGAATACATTCGTGACCACCCGGATGTAGACATAAAACAGATCTCGGTTGACTTATCTGTGCCACGCCCCGGGAAGGCAGATTGAACACATCGCGAGGCCAGAGATACTCGCTGTCACAAGTTCGTAGTTTGTAGAGTGTATATATGTAGAGCGTATGTAATTTTATTGCTTGTAAGCATTACATCGGCCCTCCGCCCAACCATTTACGCAACTGTCATGTTGTGGACGGGTCGAGATAATCGTACCCGATGTTGGCCGCACCGACGGAGTAGTGTTCTATAGAAAGTTCACTAGATGGTCAGCGCAAGGTATTGGAGGATCACAGAGTACCTTCAGGATACTATGTTTCGGAAATGGTCCCTCAAATGTACGGCGTTTGACCTTCAAAGACATGGGTAAGCGCCAAAAGAGAGTCAGCGAGCTATACCTTCTCACAACACCCCTTTTTCCACGTCAAATATTTGAATTCAAGTTGGCAACTTGCCGCTTCAGAGAATAGTATTGAATTACCAAGCCATCCAAGCCCAGTATGACCCTAAGAAAATCGCAAATCGTAAACAGTAAACAAGCGCCCACCGATAAATAGCACCCGATTTACGTTTGGGGGCCCACGGAATATGCAGGCAGACCCGACGGCGTAGCATTAAAGACAGGAAGCAACAGCTGGACAAGATTGTCAGCATGTGAGAGAAAGATAGGCTCGCGAGAGAGCAAAGAAGCGGAATAAGCCTCCTGCTAGTAGATACCGGATTGTTGTCTCAAAGAACGGAGCGTGGGTATTCTGATTTATCAGGATGCGAGAGAGTACTAGCTGTCGTCCAAGACTCGGTGCAGCGGACCTTATCAGGGAACATGGTGGTGTCCTCCTCACCTGAGGAGTCTAAGGGCTCAGGAGACTCTACGACTTTTGATGAAGGCATTCGGGCTCGTTTCTGGGCTGCTCCCAAAATTCTAGGGTATGCCACCTTTTTGAAAAGTTTCAAACAACGAATTTATTTTTGGTCTGCCTTGTCATGGTTTCGGCAGTGCGCATATCTGCCCATAGGAAATATCCGCTGGCAAAGGACTTAATTTTTGGTCACGGACTTACACCGTCCATGGCGCAACGCCAAGGGAATTCAAACTCCGATTATCCTTTCGTTAAGACTGAAACCCCCACTCCAGATGTATTGCAATACATATTACCCTGGCGTACTGTCCTTGCCGGTTCAAATTCCTACAGAGGCCATCATACTGTGGTGTTTTGTCGATGATCATGGATATCCAATTGAGATATCTGTAACCTGTCACCGCTAGCGTCAGCATCTTTCATTTGAAGGAGAAGATTAAGAAAAAAATAGTTTTCAATGATGCTGCCGCCAAAATCGTGCTTTGGAAGGTGAGGATATTCCACAGGTGAACATAAAAATTTCTGCTAACGGCCACTGCTGACTCCCTCGTCGTGACTCGTAGGTGGGTTTCTACACACGGGGTTTGTGTTGCTATTGCAGCTGATTATATAATATTGCAACTGTGTTCCGAACGCTGCTTACACAGGGGAGCATCAGAGCGAGCGGATTCGATAATGATGTGGATTTCTGCCATCGCCGTGGTTGGGTGCACTC
>Ga0307517_10011821_pt1 | contig 12060 bp, 15 predicted proteins | sample 23_EM_MG_FD_194515 | JGI IMG/M metagenome (GOLD analysis project Ga0307517, IMG submission 194515) | Populus trichocarpa ectomycorrhiza microbial communities from riparian zone in the Pacific Northwest, United States - 23_EM | ecosystem: Host-associated > Plants > Roots > Unclassified | place... | reverse complement strand
GATAAAACGGTGTAAACAACGAATGTGTTAAAGGCCAACAAAGTCAATAATCCCATCTTCATGAACGTTCACGATCGAACTTCCACTTGTACGGGGCCGTGCTGACCGGCTTCATGCCCGAATTTTGGGCTCCAACACCTCCAGGAGTCTCTTCCCTAGCAGCATTGACCATGACAACGTTCAGGTCTTTGTCCTCGTCTGGCGTACTCGGCTCGCTGGGAAGAGCAGCTGGTGAAACTGTCTTCGATGGAACCGAGTTAGGCAGAGGTACCGAGACGGCCGGGAAACCGCTCGAGCTTTCTCCAGCGTCATCCGAGTAACCAGTCCAGCCAGTTTCGGTATCGTTGAATTTTCCAGAGGTGTTTGAAGCCAAGGGATTAGCCGAGGTACCCGTATCGGTGCTATTGTTGTCGCTCAGTGGGGTCTCATCCAAGTCGGGAAGATCCTCAGCCGATTGTCCAGAGCAGGAAGGGATTATCGGAGTAGCAGGTGTGAAGATCAACGTCACGTTCTGGGCCTTCGCGCCAAAGTCCTCAGCGCTCGGTATCGTAGAATCGTTCCCAGAACTAGAATCGCCAAGTCCCTCCTCAACCCCAGTCGAGTTATCGAACGCAGCGATAGATGATGGAGGTGCAGTCGAGTTCCCAAAGTCTCCAGCCTTGGTAATGCTCGCCAGGTCGCCGCTTAGAGGTGTCTCAGGATCCACAGTAGCATCAGGCTGTACAGTCGAGTTGGAGCTAGGGTCGCCAAGGGAATTCTCGCCCTCGCTAAACCACATGGGTCGGACGACACTCGTCGAGGGAGTGTAGGCAAACACCTGGCTCTTGTGCGGTCCAGTAGGCTCGTCATAGAAACATGGCTCAGCAGAGAGCGGGGCAGGAGCAGGAGGTTGAGGGTCGTAAGTCGCACAGTACCCTTCTATCGAAGCCGAGTCTGGGTTGAACACAGGAACTTTCAGAGCAACCGGAACGTCTTCGCCTTGCACTCCAGAATTCGTCGTGTTCAGAGCCACCAAGTAAAGTTGAGTATAGTTGCTCTCCGAGGCGTTGAGGATGAACGTGTTGTTCCCAAACTCGGCCATTGTGCTGTCCGGGTGAACAAGGAAGAGCGAGGCAATCCGCTGACCATCCTCCGACATAGTGGACTGACTCTATCGAACGCCAGATAACGGAGAAGGTTGAGTAGGCGTAGAGAGGATGAAGGAGTAAGCGTACCATGATTTCAACCGATCCAGGGACACCCTCGATGCCAGGGTCCCCCCGCTTAGCCTTGGTAAGAATCTTCGAGATGCCATCTCCCTCGATCACAGTAACCCTCTGACTGTGGTAGTCATCCGGCACGAGATACCTCTCCTCGCCTTCAAGGCTGTTTATCAAAACGGAACGAGTTTGCTTCACAGTCTGATCGCGGTCGCCCCGCTGAGACGACTTGCTATACCCAGCGTGGTCGGTTGACGGTGCATCGTGATGGGATTGGTGGCGAGGAGTGTGCTTCCGAGCGTGAACATGGTGCTGGTGTCCTTCGTGAGCAGTTATGTCGACATAACGTTGATGGGGAGCAATCCGAGACCGAGAGCGCACGCTGACGTTGTTGTCATCACCCTTAATGATAACCTTGTCTCCACCGCCGCCACCATGTCCCTTGTGGTGTCCATGATGGTTCTGGTGGTGGTGATTGTGCCGGTTATCGCCATGTTTCGGGTCGGGAAACGGGGATCGTCGACTGACACGAACGTTGTCATTGTCTCCTTCGATGACCACAACGTCGTCGGCGTGCTTCGAACCGTGATGGCTCCCGTGATGATGGTGGTGGTGGCTGTGGCGTGGATCCGGGGCAGGGGCAGGGGTGGGGGCACGACGGTCAAAAGCGACGTGGCTATTTGCCCCGTCAACGTGGACGAAAGGTCCCGTGCCACGATCCTGCGTCAGTTGCTGTGCTGCTGTCGACTGAGGGCCATGCTCATGTGGGTGATGTGTTTCGTGATGGGGAGAATCTCGCCGCGTCAAAAGAGGAGGTAGGTCTTCACGGGTCAAGGAACGGCGATGTGAGGCGAAAAAATCGCGCGGGCTCTGCCTCTGTGGTAAGAAGAGACGTGGTCAACAATCGGTCCACACTGGAACCAGTAGTACCGGTGGTGAGCACGTTACCTTGAAACTTCCTCTCGAGGACTTCCCACTCTTATCTTGGACCTGCTTGCCGGAAGCAGACGTAAGACGAGCCGGAAGAGGGAGTATCGGATGATTGGCGTGATTCAATGAAGTACCAGACCACGTCCCTGACGAGTCGGATGGGTGGTATTGCTGATCGCGGCGCATGGCGATTGCGGCAGCATCGGCGGTGGGGGCGAGAGAGAAAGCAGTTAAAGAGGCCAGGGCGGCGACGAACACAAACTTAGGGGTGAGGAGGACCATGTCGGGCAGTTGTAGATGAAGAGATGTGAGATGCGACCGGTCGCAAGGATGAAGCGATAGGGTTGTGCGAAGCAAATGAAGCAAGGAGGGAGAAGTGGAGGTAGGGTCACCAGGACCGAAAGAAGGTGGAAGTAGAGGAAGAAACTTGGGGAGACAGAAGAAGAGCAGGGAGGCGGCCTTAAGTACCCACAGGAGCGGTTTGGTCGTGTTTAGGGTCAGTCTGGACGGGATCCCCTGAGACACCGGGACGGGGTGAATATCACAGAAGGGCTGAACGACCGGCTCGCCAGACTCCACCGCCCCAGAGACCGAAGTGCTTTATGAGCAGGACTTGCGAGCGTTTCCGAAGCACACGCTCCTGCGCTTACCATTTTGTCGAGGAGAGATTCGTTGCGGTCCTGCTGGATGTGGAGGGAGCGGAGGGGCGGAATCGACGGGCCCGGGGACACTCCGATCATTTCTAATTCCCACCTTTCACATCGATGAGCGAGTCAACAACGGCGACGGTAGACGACCAAGATCTGGTGGCCACAACATCCGCTTTGACTCTCGAAGAAAAGGAGACGGAACCGAAGCCCAGAGCACCGTTTGGCTCGAGGTGAGTGACCGACGGTCTTACTCTGCAAACCTCCTTCAGCTTATCTCTCCTTCGTTTTTTCAAGGATAGATTTTTGACGGATGACCAAGACGTGTGGAGCCATAACGCCTGGGATCGTGTCCTTCCTCCGGATGACCAAGGCGAGATCATAGCGGCCGCGATGGCCAAGCAGCGATCCCTACCAGTTTCTGAGGACGAGAAGGCGAAGGTCAACGCAAAACCATCCAGGAACTGGTGCGCTCCTTGACCGGGAATCTGAGAACTTCACGTTTTGGAACACATGGAAATTCAGGGATAATTTCTACAAAAACAACGCCAATAACTTCTTCCGGGATCGTAACTGGTGTGTGCAATCGACCCAACGTCTGTTCTCGTACCAACTTGTTGACATTGTTCGGCAGGTTAAGTATTGAATTCCCCGAGGTGGTCGCTACCACGAAATCCGACGTATGTTACATCACATCAGTCCCCGGATCCACTGGCCTAACTCGCCATCCGACAGGCAGGTCCGACGACAGTGGCAGAGATCGGATGTGGTTGGTGTCTTCAGCCTACCGATTTGCGTGTGCTCACAAGAGACGGCCACAGGAGCCGGAAACACGGTGTTCCCTCTGCTGGCTATGAACAAGAATCCACATTTGAGTCTTCGCGCATACGACTACTCTCCGCACGCAGTCAAGCTAGTCCAGGTATCGCATATCCAATACTGCTCAATAGAGGTGTTCATGGGTATGCTAGCGTAATCCAGCGTACGAGTCTCCTGCGATAGGCAATATCCGAGCGGGTGTCTGGGACTTGTCATCTGATCAGTTACCCGAGGATTTGGAGCCGGAAAGTGTAGATATTGCGGTGTTTATCTTCGTCCTCAGCGCATTGCACCCGGACGAATGGTTAAACGCCGTAAAGAACGTTCATAAGGTTGGGTCCCCGTCTATCGTTGTCCGAGCCAGCCCTGACGTTCCATGACATAGATGCTAAAACCTGGTGGACTGTTGCTCCTTCGAGATTACGGGCGCCATGATCTCGCACAGCTACGGTTCAAGACAAAGAGATTGCTTGAAGACAACTTTTACATCCGAGGCGACAAAACCCGCGTCTATTTCTTCGAGACAGGTGGGAATCATCCCCAAATCACCTCTGATGTGCACTCAAAGTCGACTGCGTATTATAGACGAGCTGGCACTGCTATTCTCCGGTTCCCCTGCTCCCCCGGAGAGTTACACAATCGGCGCGCAACCGGTTGTCGTTGAAGAGATGGAAGAAGATGTGGGAACGTCGTCCAGGGACGTTACGCCTTCGGTCGAAACCCCCCTGGAACGGGCAACTCAATCAGATCCACCAGCAATTTTGGACTCCGTGGGTGAACGCCATTCACCGCTTCCGGACAACTCCGATTCTGGATCGAAGTTCAGGGATATTCATCCAAACTTCAAATCTCAAGCTTTCCTGGACATCCCCCACCCGTTGTTCGAGATAATGATACTGGCCCCAGATAGGCGCCTACTCGTGAACCGGAAGCGACAACTGAGGATGTACAGGATTTGGATGCAGGGGAAGTTCAGGAAAATCGAATGTGAGACAATGGTGATTGGGGGCGGGGTTGATGAGAGGTTGTAACCTCAATTGCGCGTAATACATTTAATGTACCACAGTTTAAAGTCGGGCATTGAAGGACCGATGTCCAGTCAGGTTAAACGGGAGACTTTTGGCTATTCAGCCAAAGGTGCGAATGCTGGGTAAAGTATAAACTCCTAACTTTGTCCGGCGAACATGGACAACAGCCCATTACCGAAACATCCTTCGACACCCCTTGCACCAACTGCAGTGGTCTGTTCGGGGGTGGCTACATTCAGAACACACCATAGGCTTGGTGGTCCCAGTACGGCCAAACCAACCCCGGCTTGTGCAGCCAGTGCTGTTCCCTAGACTAAGGTAAGAAACCAACTGGGGGTGTACGTTGCAGGCTGTGTTAGGGCACCGCAACTGTGCGAAGGGATGGCTGGTGGACCCCTTCTGTCGGAGAGCACCATATAATCCGAATTTCAACGCGTCGGCCTGATGTGCTGCATCGCCCCCCGCCATCCCGTGGATGATTCCCCGGACGGATTCGTTTATCTTCCTTGCCTTCAACATTCCGTCCAAATCCTTCCACCCCATCACCATGATTTCGGATTGTCTACGGTCGTTCGGGTTCATAACCGAATGAATAGTTTGGATATGGTTCGGGACGTACTGGGACGCGAACCTCGAAAAGGTTTCAGTAATAACATTTTCATCCGTAAGTTTCGCCTCGAAGTCCCTGAGTGCCAAACCAATGAGTGACTCGATCTGGAGCTGTGCACAGTGGGTCGTTCAATCGACGGAGTACGGTAAGATGTAACTTCAAGTTAGGCTTACCGTTTTTGCCAGGGTGTAGATAGTCTTTGGCGAACACGGCACTGGCAAGCCTGGCTTCGTGTTTTTCAACATCCATTGTGATCGGTAATCCGAACCCTGAGACTTGAGAGGAGCGAACTGAATTTTGTCTGTACAAAGATAGAAAATTAGGGATCTCCACCTACGCAGCGTCAGCGTGAGATGATGAAAACCAGGCATAACGCGCTTACGCGATCAGCGACCCAACCTTGAGAACGGGTACTAGGAGTTCCCGTCCCTGGCGCTCGCAGCCAGTCACTGCGTTTCCGGAAGCTGGGGTATCAGCTAGCCTGTATTCATTTTCACGATCACTGTCTTCGGAGAACTCGTGCTCATCGTTCCTTTTCAGGTGGCCGTCGCCTCCCCCATAGTATTCTACCACTGTCCAACTCAGCGTGCTCGTCGTTCCTAAAATATGTTTTGACTCACATGCGACAACCCGCGACAGCATCGAGCTGGACACTACGCTGGGAATGTAGACAGGACGTATACTCCCTCCTCGCGATTGCCTTGCCCAAAACTTTCGGTGAAGCAAAGACCCTCCCCGAATCGACTTGATCAACGAATGTCGCGTACTCCCTCTAGTTTCGCTGGATTCCTGGTGGCCCTGAGGGGTGGCCCGGAAAGAAGAAGGAAGAGCTATATTGTGGCGAGCCAAACCCCATATGGAGGAGATTGCTTCCGCTGCATGTTCCAATTCTCCCGCTGCATAGCTGTCCAGCTTTTCATCCAATTTCTTAAAGAGCGCTTTCGATTCGTCCTCACCCCCGGATGACCAGACAGATAGCAGGTGAATAACCTGCACGGACCGTATTTCGTTGTATCTGCAAACTTGTATCAATAACCTCCCGAGGGACGACAGACTTCATACTCACCTCGATGCGAAGACACTGAAGGTTTCTCGCACAATATCACAGCTGTGAATATTGACTTGAATGTGGCTCAAGGCGAGGCGTTTCAGCCTTGGCATATCATACTAAACAAAATCATTATCACCATCACGAGAGTAACGAATGTTTGGAACTAACCTTATCTGCAAGCCTGTAAATTGATTTTGGCGACGGCTTGGGTATATCTACCCCTGACGCATTGGCGATATCAGAACTCCTGGACTTGCGATTTTCTTCAGATCCAAACGGCGCGAAATCGATAGAGTTTGTGTACAAATAAAGCAAGAACGCTTGGAAGCTTTGACAGGCTCAGAGAGGCTCAAGTGGATTTTGGGTAAACTTACGTGATGAAAGCTACGTCCCGAAGCTTGATAACTTGACCTGTCAGAGGTCTTTCCTCGTATTGGCCCTTGGGGTTTTCTTGTTGGCTAGGGGTATCCGGGGCCACAGTTTCCACGGAGGTAGGGCTCTTGAAATCCCAGTCCTCTTCGAGATCGCTATCTGAAGAATAGCCATAGCCCTCCGCGAACTCGTCGTCTTCAGTCTCAGAGAAATCCCTGATCTCTGCTTCAGCAAATGCACCGGAGAGTACTGAGAGGGATGATTATTGTATGCGATGTAAAGGGACATAGTGAAAACTCACGAGTCTTGAAGTACGGGACGGACTTGAGAACGTGGCTGTTTGCGTAAAGTGCCCTCGGCTTACAGACTTTCCCAGAGTTGTCTCTTCGTGAGAACAACACGACCTTGGTGTCGGTGAATCTCCCGGAGGAGATGGCATCGTTCAAAGCTTCTTGTAGAGCAAGGGTAGTCATGATGGCTATTCTATCAGTTTGGAAAGTGTGGCGGACACCCAAGTGAAGAGAGCCACGGTAGATGCCGACATCAGTGAGACGCCCACTGGCTCTTCGGCGAAAATCAATGGACGGCTTTCGCCGTTCCGTGAAGGCCGCTCCTAACACACCGTCCACAGTTGTTGGACGGAAGTCCACTAGCAGAATAGCCGATTATCGGTTGATCACATACACGTAACACCATTTTCTAGTTGCCGGCCCTCGGAGACAGGACGGTAGATCCTGAGCTTGAGGTCTTAAGGTTTGAAGGGTTGGTCGTAGGTGGTCGTGTTCCAAAATGGAGAGCAGGATTTACCACGTGTCATGTTTGAACTTAGCCGATCTCGCCAAACCGTGTCTTGCCGCTGACGATCACCTACTTATGGGGGTGGTCTGGGACTCGACTCGTAATGCACGGGATTTGGATGGGGTGAAACAAAATCCAATTGGGAGTGAGAATGAGATGCTGGGACGGTATAATGGTGTCAAATGTAAATCGAGTAGGCTACAGTCATGAATCGGGTCAAGGGTTCGACGGGACTTGCATCCAGGATCATTGGAACAATTCTGTCTAAGTTTTCTGAGCTGAAGCGGTCGTAGGACGGAGTCATGTCGCGGGAACGCACATTGGAAAAATAGCCCATCACTCAAACACCCTTCGGCAACCTTTACACCAAGTACAGTAGTCGTCCCGCGCCCGGTCACATTCAGAACACTTCAGAGTCTGAACGGCCGACAGATGTCTCGGACAACCGATCTTTCCTTCTAGAGTGTTGTAGTAAATGGGGTTTTTACTCGCCAGACATTTTTCGTCAGTGCACCGTAGCAGCGCAAGTGCACTTTTGGCAGGGCCCTTCTGTCGAAGATTCTTGTATAATCCGAACCTCAAGGCATCGGCCCGGTGTGGTGTATGCCCCTCCGCCGTGTCTTTAATGAGTTCCAAAATGGATGACGCTGTTTTCTCGGTCTTCAGTTCGGCACCCAGACGTTTCCATCCAATTGCCATGATCTCGGAGTGTCTGTTATTAGGGCTCAGGGCACAGTGATGATGCGAATCTGGCCCAACACGCACTGAGCTGCGAAACACGAAAAGGTCTCAGCTGTTATGTTCTCCTCTGTGAGTTTTGCCTTAATGTCCTTTAATGCTAGATTACTAAGTGTCGTCAACTGAAGCTACACATGGGAGTTTCATCATTGGATGAACAGAGTGATGCAAAGTGTATCTGTAAGCTCGTCTCACCTTTTTCGCGAGCATGTAGATAGTCTTTGGCGAGCAAGGCGTCGGTCTGCCTGGCATCGGTCTGCCTGGCGTCGTCCCCCCCGACACCCCTTGGTCCAGGCACTGGGATTTAAGAGGGGCAAACATAATCTCGTCCGTACAGAGATAGAAAAACAGGGACCTCCACCTATGTAATGGTCAGCAGTCGCATCCAGCCCCGTGAATGCTACACTTACGCGGCGGGCGATCCGACACAGAGGACAGGTGTGAGCTCCTGTCCCCGTTCATTCCCACAATCAACCCCCGTACCCCCAGGATTTTGGTTGTTTGTTGATTCAGCTTCATCCTCGTAATCGCTGTCTTCTAGTACATAGTCATCTTCGTCGTTCTTGTGGAGGTGGCCGTCACGCCCCAGGTTGTACTGTAACACTACACAACTCAGTACCCTACCGGCCCCCAGGATGTGGTGACTCACGTGTGTCCAAACCAGGCAACTCAGCTCGCACCACAGCGCTGAAGAAGTAGATTGGCTCCACGTCCCCTTCCCACGATCGCCTGACCCAATACTTCCGGTCGAGGAGATACCCCTCCTGCATTGACCTGATTAACGAAGGTCCCATGTCACACCCTCTGGACCCTGCGCCAAAGAACGACCGGAACCAGGAGAACAAGGGTGCGGGTGGTGCGGGTTCAGAAGGAAGAGGTCCTTCTTTGTCAGATATCTCCCATATTGATGTTATGGTTGCTACCGCGTGTCCCAGTTCGCCGGTAGCATAGCCACCTATCTTTTCGTCCAATTTCTGACGGACAACTTTTGATTCTTCCTCACTCCCCGACAGCCAGACACATAGCAGACGATTCACCTGCATGGTCCTGACCTCGCTGTATCTTTAGATCCGCGTCAACCATGCCGACGCGAGAACCGACGCAGTTCGTGCGCACCTCGAGGTAAATACACTGAAAGCCTCTTCTACAATATCACAACTCTGGAGGCCAGCTTTGATACTTTCTAAAGCAGTCCTTTTTAGTCGCTTGACATCATACTAAACAGAATGATTAGCAATTGGAAACAAGAACCGGGCAAGGCTTCGAAACCTTGTCCGCCAATCTGTAGATTGACTTTGGTGATGGCCTGGGTATTTGTCTCCCTGATTTCCGGGAAATCTCACGACTCCTTGACTTGCGATTTTCCTCAGATCCAAATGGCGCAAACTCGATCGAATCGGTGTACAGATAAAGCAAGAAGGCTTGGAAGCTTTCACCCGTTGAGAGAGTAAGAAAGTGGATTTAGGGTACACGCACGTTATGAAAGCCACGTCTTGAACCCTGATAACCATTCCCATCCGGACTTGTTCTCTGTATTGGCCACGGAGAGCTTCCTGCTGGTGAGGCTGGGATCGGCCATTCGCGGGAGTGGAATTTTCAAAATCCCAATCCTCCTCGAGATCACTATCCGAAGAGTAGCCATAGTCCTCTGCAAACTCTTCATAGTCAACAGTCTCAGAGAAGTCCTTGATCTTCGATTCCGAAAATGCACCGGAAAGTACTCCAGGAGGGTTATTTTATATATCACAGCTTGAATGGATACAGTGGAAACTCACAGTCATTGAAGTAAGGAACCGACTTTAACACGTGGCTATTTGCGTACAGAGCCTTAGGCCCACAGATTCTCCCGGAACCGTCCCTTCGCGAAAATAAGATGATCTTGGTGTCAATGAACTTCCCGGAAGAGATAGCGTCGTTCAAAGTTTCTTGCAGGACGGAGGTGATCATGGTGGAGGAAAGGAGGGTCTCCTAATGACCACAAGTAAGATGTGGCGTGATAACAAAGCAGTCGCCAGATAAGAAAGTGTGGCGGGCATGAATAGGGACAGCGGTAAATGCCGATATCGATGAGACGCTCGATAGAAAAATGTGAGAGTCGGCGGACAACTTTCGTCGTTCTGTGGACTTGAAAGTTATACATTCGCCGCCCGCTGACCTCCCTGTCGTGGAAAGGCCGATCTCCAACCCCACATCCTCAAACACCATTCGTGCCTCCCAGATTCAGTCGGTGGTCGACCTATGGGCAGGGATGCTTGAGGTGGGCTCAGAAGAGCTCCAAAGCAACGGATCTTGGAGAGGTCGTGATCGTGTCCGGAGGGGGCTCGCGGCGCTTGGGTTATGTCGATCACACGCGTGCGACTGAACCCACACCTCGGCCCACGAAATGTGGATGTAGGGGAGCACGTTGAGTGCGATTTCGCCAGTCGGGCCTGATTCTGCGTTCGTCTTCGATCTTACAGCGACCAAAACCCCGCACTTGGCTTCATCCCTTAGGGGAACGTTTCTCCCGTTTGGTCCGGAGAAGTCCAACGGCGAATGAAACTGAAAAACAGCACCTCGACCGTCTCCTAGTTCTGGCCCCCTACGCGTTGGTGCACAGGTACATTATTTCCGGGCAGGGTGAGGGATCCTGAACGCTGACGCGGTGCTGTAAGGCGGACCCCGAGAGGAGTGGGTCTCGCCAACGTAAAGGGCCCGGCTAACCCACGGGTCTCGGCGAGTGGGTGGCTTCCCTTGGACTACACATCTTCTCGGTTACTTCTGTCACTCTTACTAAATGACCCAGCCGCAACGACATACAGTGGTTACACGGGCCCGCTAGGTATGCAACTTCGTATGGGATAAACGGCCACAGACCTTGGCCGGAAACTGGTGCCATTTCCTGATTGTGTCTATGACACTGTCCGGTTGAGGAAGCACCGGGCCGTGCCCTAACTTTCAAACATAACCGCCTAGTCCCGTCGCGTTTCACTAGTTCCCGGAGCTCACCAAGTCGCTTAGAAATGACTAAGGAGTCCTTAAAAGACATAGCGCGACTTGAAACCTCGAAGAAATTGCATGCCGCCTTGTGCCGGAGGCTCGAACTCGGTTCAGACTTCGGTCGGCGTGCGCTTTGCTCCATTCCTATCACTGAAGCTGTCTGTTAATTTGTATTGAGGCTTCTGTCGCAGATTTTCTATACTTACAACATTTGACGGATGAATTGTGATGGGAGCCAGCAATGGTTCGGCCGGGGGTGGTCGCGAGGTTGACCTCTCGGTCACTCCTCAGCCCCGCTGTCATATTACTGAGAAGTGGCTATTCGCTTACATGAGATCTAAGCGGGTTTCTGGTGAGGTAACCTTTTTCGTCTTTATTTCCTCATCTAACTTGATTCTGAACCAGTGATTCCGTCTGAGAACAACTCGTTCTAATCACTACTAGTGTCCAACGTCTACGCTGACATATAGGAGCTTGCTTCAATTTTTTTGTAAAACAGTTCAGTGCACAGTGCCCTTACGCAGATTGAGTAACAGCATTGACGCGATCTTGGTGCCAGGAGCTCAACAAGCCACGTGAAGGATTCATCGGTCCACGTGATGTGATGGATGGAACTTTTCCCATCGAGTTCCAGCCTTTGGAAACTACTTGGTTGATGATTGGACACTCAGTTCATCTCGGTTCTTGGTGTGCTTGTCGTTGTTCGCTTACAGGATCAGTCAGGATTTTGTCGGGCGGCACGATGAACATCGGTGCCATTGACCTTGTCAGCACAAATGTTTGTCAAATCACGACTTCCTCCACGGCTTGGGTTGGCATGTATGACCTAATAACCCAGCCCCTCCTTCGCTTCACAAGCGTGGTGCCTCGTTTTGCCTCCGGTTCATCT
>Ga0307517_10011820_pt1 | contig 12062 bp, 16 predicted proteins | sample 23_EM_MG_FD_194515 | JGI IMG/M metagenome (GOLD analysis project Ga0307517, IMG submission 194515) | Populus trichocarpa ectomycorrhiza microbial communities from riparian zone in the Pacific Northwest, United States - 23_EM | ecosystem: Host-associated > Plants > Roots > Unclassified | place... | reverse complement strand
GAGGCTGACAATCGGACGAGGAGGATCGTCGAAACCATTCGGAGGGATGCACCGACGATGCGACTGCTGGAGGAGGAGGACTACTTCGGCAAGGGCCAAGATCGTGTGATGCACATCTTGACCCAGATCGAATTCTTAGTCAGAAGGCCTTCGGTTCCGGTCCGTTCTACGACAGTCAAAAGGACGCCACGACCGGAGAAATCGTGGTCAGAGGGTTGGAAAGATGGTGTGGATGAGAGACTGAATAAAGCTAAGAGCGAGGAAGACTGGTCATGGGGCAGTTGGGGAACGCCCAAGTTCACTTGACAATCAAGCAGAGTGCATATACGCGCCATGTGAGCCTGGGGCACTTCCGGTGGCGAAAAAGGTACTTTATATAGCTTCTCGATACTAAATGCCTGTACTACTTCACATAATTCTACCCCATACTACAAGAAATAAAACCAATATGCCAGGATGGAAAGCCATTAGGTCGGGAGATAGACAAACGAGCGATGGTCCGTGGTTTACGGGAGGGCAGAGATTAGAAGCCTGAAAGGTCGAAGGGAGGGTTAGGTGGAGGGACGTTTTACATTTACACTCAGGGATATGTGTTACAATACCATGGACAAGGGAAAGATTATGGTTTGAGGTTGAGATACTGCGTGAAAAATGTAGAAGCGCGCTAAGAGAACGAATGTGGGGGGAGTAGGGTTGGCGTGCTGTGGGAGAGCAAGATGGGAGACTGGAAACGAAAGTGTTAGATGGGTTGGTTCTCAGCCATTGATGGCGGTTGCGTGATTTCGAGGCCCTGGGTTGCGCTTGATTCGGGATACCCCCTGACCGTGAACCGGTACGTAGTCAGGGTCTATTTCGTTGCACTTGAGGTGGAGAAGCAAGTGGTATACAAACTCTTGCTCATACCTATAGCAGAGAAGCGACGTGAGCAGTTCGAACGTCATCTGATCTGAGCAGTGCTTACTGTGCGTTATTAAAGACGACAGCCATAGAGTCTGAGTTGCACCTCAAGATGTTCGGGGCCATCACCAACGCCAAATTCGCTGGGGTCATTTTCGTCGTAGCTTGTATTTTATCCTCCAAGAACAATTGCAGGAAACTGATCACGAATAACACGACTCTCCTATTGATCGTCGGCAGCCGCTTGACCAGTTCAACGCAAGCCTCAGGTAGCCTCGAGCTCGATACACACACGTTGTACATCTCTTCGGGAACCAGCGGATCGCAAAGCTCTCGAAGCCAGAGCTTCATCAAAGATGCGAGGATGTTCGGGTCATCGACACCCTCGAGTGTATAGTGACCCTTGTCGATCTGGAGTTTAAGCTCGGAAACTCCGTCTCCGTCTCCGGGGACACGGAAGATACCTTCGCATCTGGTCCCACCGAGAGCGAGGATACCGTCTGCGAGGAATGGGAGGATGATGGGGACCTTCAGGGGGTATGTCCGCTGCTGTAGCCGGTAGATGATATCCAGAGTCTCCCCGAATACTGATGGGTTGAAAGCTGCGTCCTATGAGTAAAGCGTCAGACCCGAGTAAACCATGTGTTGACGGGCCTTACTGATGCAGTTTCAATCTCTGCTGCTGTAGGAGCCTTCCCCCTCGGCCCTTTCTTCGAGATGAAGGCCAACCTTCGAAGACAATACTTGGCCATAACATCCACACGCCCCTCGGAATGGGTTGTCCGCTGTGTTATAAAGGATTGTAGATATGTTTCGAAATTCTTGGACGGTGGGAACGTGACGAGGAAAACGCAAAGGAGCTGCCACCCCTTGAATACACCCTCGCTAGATTACCGGAAAACCTTCGCATTCAGATACCTGGAATAAAACTCCTGGTGGTCACTCACGTGCTCGGGTTTCCTATGAGCTGCTTCACTATTTGACAGTAGACCTCATCCCTAAGTTCGCCATGGGTTAGGGCTTCACTTAATAGCCAACGTTCTTCTTCGAGAACTCCGAGGGAGCCGACCAAGGAAGACGTTGACCCATTTAAGCTAGCGTTACCAGGTCCACCAAGTGAATCGGCCCTATCGGCCCTAGTCGCCGCCCGCTCCCGTTCGCGGTCACCCATGATTCGTTGGATGACTTTGAATGCCCGGACTGCATTCTTGTGAAGGTCCTTGGTCAACGAAAGCAATGGGGCACTCAGGGGTGTCTACGAACGCGCGGTCAGAAGAAAATATCAGGATTTGAGTGTCATCAACACCTTTTGCCACGACATCATTTCAGTAACGGGCACCGTACGTCGAAAAATGAAACCTGTGCGGTGAGTCGAGAAATACCGCTTCGCAAAATCAGACTGGACGAATTGTTGGATATCTGATTGGAGGTCCTGGGGGAGGATGGGCATTGCGGTACTTCTGGAAAATTAGCATCAAATCTTGGTTTATGTTGAGGCCCACTTACCCGTTGGTGCGTTCCGTGGGTATCTTGGGCTTCACTTCTCGCTCGATAAGAATGGGATGTGCGTTCGCGCGTTCCTTTGCGGGCCCCATGCTCATTGCCGCGTCTAAGAAATGGGTTAGCGGTAGGAATTTATCGAACTAGTTCCTTAGCTACCCTGATTTAATACCGGTGCACTGATTTCTTTGCCGTGAATGATGACGGGTGATGACGGGTTCCGAACCTGTTGAGTCGGCGTAGTGGGGACTGACTGTGACGGACGGAGGTGGGCAGGTTTCGGTGGGATGGTTAGGTGAGTAGGAGACAGTTTCTTCCCCGCGGTGGCTTCTTGAATTAACCTTGAGGTTTGGAGTTTTGGCGGCGAAGAAAGGAGCTCCACAGCAGCGTTCAGACTCTGAGGTTGAGGGGGGCGGTGGGTAGAGTATGCTTTATGTTTGGATCGAGTGCTGCCACTTCCGTTCTTGGGTGGACTGTCCTTTTCGTAAGACACACTCCTGAGAGTCGACGTAGATTTTCTCCGGGCCGAAGCAGGTGCGGATAGGACGGATGATGCGTCCGAAGCGGGTATCGTAGGTAGGTGATTTACATGCTGGCTGAAGCCTCCATACTGATCACTGGAGAATGATCGGCGAACAACATGCCTGGTCTTCTTGGGAACCGGAGAGCCACTCGAAGGGGTGAGCCTACCTCCTGAACTCTGCGTGGACGATTGCGAGCGCCTTTTTGGGTCGCGCGGCTCGGGTGAACCATCACCCGCGGGAAGATGTGGAGAACGCGTCTTTCGGTTGGGCGGACGTTCGCTCGAGATTGACGGTCGATTTGGCTTGCGGTCTTCCCGGACTTTTAGGGGCGGAAGACTGCCATCATTTTGGGCGCTTGTGCTGAATCGCGCAGAAAGCCGACGAGCAAGGGAGGTGTTCTGCGGGTGATATCCATTAGCTCTGGCGTGAATGCAAACACAAGGCGTTAGCTCATCACCTGTAAGATTCCAAGGGGAATCACGAAGGCATCTGGACCTGGACGCTCCCAAACCGTTTCTCCCGTCTTCGTATGGTAATAATAGGGAATGCCTCCACGAGAGTCATCGGTCAATTCCCACCATTCACCGTCGTCGCTTGGTGGAAGACTGCCGCGCGTAATGTGAGTGTATTTCAAGTTTACACGTCCCAAAGGCACTCACAGGAAGCTTCCAATAGGAGGATCCCAACTGACTTGACCGGTCGCAGGACACGCATAGAATTGGGTTTGTGTCTAAGCAGGATATATTTGATCTGATTGAGGATCCCCATTCAACCCAAGCCGCAGAGAAAGCACTGACCTGCGGATCAACGAGAGTAACCCAAAAGTGAGAACCCCACTCATCGGTTGCGCTTGCGCTGTAGTTGCTGGCGGAGGACTTGGGACGTCGTTGGAAGAGCATAGCGGAGGTAATTGGCCGTTTTCCGTTGACCACCACGTCTGGGACTGCGATCGGAGAGTCAGGGGCGGATGCAAGGGTAGCTTGTGAGGTGTCGAGTGGAATGGTAGGACGTTCAGAAAGGACAGACATAATTCGTGGGTGGCAAGGCGGGGGAAGAAGGAGAAGCGGGAATATATGAACGACGGTGGCTTTTGAACGTGGTCGCGCTGTGCACTATATTACCGGAGCTCTGAGCACTGGCCGCGAGGCTGCAGCATACGTCGTGGAAATGACCGCCCTCTTGTACGTACGGTGCCCGCAGTGAGCACGTCTGCTGGCAAGCGTCGGCGCAGACGGTGACGATAACGGAAAGGTCGCGGTCGGTTAAACAACTCTGATGACATCCCAACTCGGTCGCGAGCCTCCTCCGGCCCTTACGGCCACCTGCAGCAATCCTGGAGATCTCCTTGGCCCGACGGCATTCCCCCGAACTTCAAATTGACAAACCGTGGTGAATCGCCTCTTGATACTCAATCACTCGGGCGACAGTCGTCCGAGCGTCATAATGTGGCAAGTTCCGCGCTCCTGGCAACACTTTGACAGTGGTCCATCATGAGCGTCGCCCCCGCACCCAAGCGTGCCAAGGACAACGGACCTCGCTCCTGTGAGCCTCCTGACAAGCCTGTGGTTTAAATCCACCCCCACCCACCCGGACCGGCATGAAGCCATTGCCGGTCGGCGGCGGTTGGCATGGTCGGCCTGTTTTCGGCTCGCAGATGAACACGACGAAAATAGATTCGGACGCTGGGACTCTAGGGTGGATACCTTGCTCGTCTTTGTGCGTATCGTGGTTTCAAATTTGATCCTATCGTAGTTAATTGAACACCCGCATATAGGCGACCTTATCCACAGCAACTGTCACCACATCGTCATCGCGCGTTCCGGCGTTACGAACAAATATCTATCGTCCCCGGACCCACAATGCCCAACCGTTTACGTAAATGACCAGTGATTCCTGAGTATTACCGTCAACTCGGGTCCAAGCAAGTGGGCCATGCCCCGCCAAGAGCAGAGGACTATGCACAGATGAAAACAAAACCTCACATTCGAGGTGGTCAAGGGCTAGGGGTGCTCGTGATCCCCATCCCCGCCGTCCTCTATTCCAAACGTCCTGTTTTGGGATCGCATGGCGACGCCGAAGGACCTACTTAGATGGCGGAATGTTGGGTGGCTGTCCGTGAGGCCACACCATGTACACACGAGCCTGAGTGAAGACCTAGGGATTTTCGAGGGAAGGTACAAAGACCCCGACCACTCCGACGTCGGGTCGTGAGCAGCACGAATCCCGGCTACCGGTACCCTTCCACGACGTTGAGACGTATCTGGTCTTACGGACAGTCACCCACCGGGATATCTTCGCGATATGCAAATCATTTGGTTCTCTGAAAGGACAGCACCTTCGCCGACGCTGGTGAAGGACGCTTCCTTATCCCAGCTGTCATGCGCCAGGCTTGGGGTTCGAGGCAACTCGCAGAAAGGCATATGGTGGCCATCACCTCGCTCAACGTAGCCCATCCGGTTCCGTATGCACAGAGTTAAAAGATTGGAAATACATTCAGAGGAACTCTCGGACTTCGGAGGCTAATTTCGCCAATCGCAGGCCGGAGAGTCGATCATGCAGGCGCCAAGCGGGTTCGTGCACGACCTGTCGTGGGGGTATGTAACGTACTGGTCCGCGTTGCCAGCGAGCTGTTCTCCTTAAAGAAGCGAGAGGACAAACGACGATGCCCCCAGTTTTCGTCCTCAACCTCCCACCTTCCACCACAATGAAGACCGTCCAACCTATGAAGGGGTATGCACATTGCGCCTGTCTCCTGGTTGAGAACTCACCTTCCCTGCAGTCTAGGCTACCAACTTGGTCTCTTTTCTGACTATTCCAACCACGGAACCGAGTTCTCTGTCAAGATCAGGGAGAGGGAGCAGAACTGGCTGGAGATCCTCACCCTCGATGGCCAGCTCTACATGTCCATTATTGGGCGAGACAGGAAAATCCTGTTTGATAATCGGGGCAGCGCGGTCCTGAACGTCCGCAACAAGGTCCTCAACTTTGGAGGAGAGTACCAGGTCGGTCAAGGGGGCTATTCCTTCCCTCTGCCGCCACCTCCTGACAGGCCACACGTAGGCATTCGAAGGTGACGCTGATAAATTACCATTATTCAACGTCCGGAACAAATGGTCTCTCGGCGGCCCCAAGATGATTGCCAGCTTTACGAACTTCGACGAAAGGCCAGCCGAACTCGAAGTCCGGGGCAAGTTGCTGAACAGCAACGGCAAGATCGTGCTAAACGATCAAACCGTTGCGAGGTTCGAGGGTGGGATTTTGGAACCAATAGCTGACCAACCGGGTAAATTGGAGACTGTCAGCAAAATGACTGTCGCCCCCTTGGGTGTGTCCATCCTCCCAGTGTGGCTCCACTGTTCCTTAACTCTGACGTGTTATCAGTTGATGTCGCCATGGCTGTGACCCTCTTCGTGTGCTTGCATGACATCTCTAGCAAGGATTGAAGGCGCGACAGTGGACGTAGAACGACCATACAGGTATCTTATAATATTATTGTACACATCCGTCCAGATATCTACTGTGCTGCGCACACCCCTGTTGCACCCTGGCTACCCGAGCGACTTGAACGCGGTTTCGGCAGCTTGGCGCCGGCCCTTGTGTCGTCTCCGGGTGACCCCCATCCGGCAAAAGGTTCTCACAATCGCAGCCTCCTCCGAACCAGCCGAGATTCCAGTTACCACCTCCCTCCAAAGCCGTCGTCGTGACGATGAGCGACGACTTTGTCCGCCTTGTGTCCCAGGCGAACCCGGCGAACAACCAATACCAACAAACGAGCAGTGGTTATCCACCCAAGTCCCCCCACGACCAACTCGATCCGTTCTTCGACGATGAAGATGACGACGGCCCTGACAATGCTTTCGGTCGACCGACTCCTATGCCAATGCATTCTCAGACTTCCGGAATCCACCTGACTGGAAACGCTGCTCTCCCCGCTGGTGCCCCCCAACCTTGGTCGTTCGATGATGAAGACCCGCAGCAGACCTATCCCGGATCGGCGCCGCCTTCATCCTCCCATATGATCCTAGATGAGAAGCAGAAGAAGCGGCGGATACCTCGTATCAAGTGGGAGTGGCCATGGAAGAAGAAAGAGCAAGTGCTGGCTGGGGAGAGGACAATAGCCCTCAACAACTCGCCCGCTAACGACGAGTACTGTTCCAACTATGTCACCACCAGCAAGTACAACATGGCCACGTTTTTGCCCAAGTTCCTGCTAGGTGCGTATTGTCGGTCCACCCCTTACTTGTTCGTGTTCTAACGTGAGACCACCTCCAGAACAATTCTCGAAATACGCCAACCTGTTCTTCTTGTTCACTGCTTGCATTCAACAAATTCCCGGAGTCTCACCCACAAACCCATACACTACCATTGCCCCACTTCTTGTTGTATTATTCGCATCTGCATTTAAGGAGGTTCAAGAGGATTTAGTGAGTGCACGCGCGCTTGATCCCAACGCAGTTCCTAATCTTTTGATCTCAGAAACGACACCAATCTGACACCGAGCTTAACTCACGGAAAACCAAAGTCCTCAATGGCGGGAACACGTTTGACGATACCAAGTGGGAAGACATCAGGGTTGGGGATGTCATCCGCCTGGAGAGTGATGATTTCATTCCTGCAGATTTGGTGTTGGTTGCCTCGAGCGAACCCGAAGGCTTGTGTTACATCGAGACTTCAAACCTGGACGGGTACGTGTATCTGAGACAGTCCTCTCCTGCGACTCAACACGGAACTTTCATACAGAGAAACCAACTTGAAGATCAAACAGGCTTCCGCACACACCTCACAGTTGACCGCGCCGCATCTGGTTACCGTCCTCAACGGCGCCCTACGTTGCGAACACCCCAACAACTCACTATACACCTTCGAGGGCACATTAGATTTGACCTCCAGCATGGGTGTTCCGAAGCAAGTGCCTCTGGGACCAGACCAAGTGCTGCTACGTGGTGCACAAATCCGAAACACCCCATGGCTGTATGGATTGGTGGTGTACACTGGACACGAAACGAAACTTATGAGAAACGCGACGTGAGCTACTAGCTTTCCCCCCGCCCATCCTATCTCAACCTCCGCCTAGGGCTGCTCCCATCAAGCGGACTGCTGTCGAACGCCAAGTTAACACTCAAATCGTATTCTTGTTCGGTCTCTTGCTCGCATTATCCATCGGTTCTACCATCGGTAGCAGCATCCGGTCGTGGTTTTTCTCAGCTCAACAGTGGTACTTGCTCGAGACCACCAACATTGGCGACCGAGGTGCGTCGTTCCGCGTTTATGGTACCCTCTGACTAAGTATTGAATCTGCGATAGCCAAGGGATTTGTTGAAGGTCATGACATCGTTACATGCTTAGGGACTTACTGACAACGCATTGGATGAACAGATATCTTGACGTTCATAATCCTGTACAACAACCTGATCCCGATCTCGCTTATCGTGACGATGGAGGTTGTCAAGTTCCAACAAGCCCAGCTCATCAACTCGGATTTGGACATGTACTACCCAAAAACGGACACACCAGCGCTCTGCCGGACGTCTTCTCTCGTTGAGGAACTTGGTCAAATTGAATACGTCTTCAGTGACAAGACAGGAACGCTTACCTGCAACGAGATGGAGTTCAAGTGCTGTAGCATCGCGGGTGTGGCATACGCCGAGACCGTGGACGAAAGTAAGCGAGCCGATGCCGAATTGGAAGGCTCCAGCAGACAGGGTGAACAAGATGGGTGGAAGACCTTTAAGGAGATGACTAGTATCCTTGACGGTAGCGCCAACCCGTTTTCCGATTCCTCTGGGCGTGGTCAGAACAAGGAGAGAGACGTGATCCATGAGTTTCTCACCCTCCTCGCCGTCTGCCATACGGTTATCCCGGAGATGAAGGACGGAAAACTTCAGTATCAAGCCAGTAGTCCGGATGAGGCCGCGCTAGTCGCTGGGGCAGAACTGTTAGGTTTCCAGTTTCATGTACGTTTCGCGAATACCCTTCCCTTGCCTGACGAGCGCTAACTCGTAGACCCCAGACTCGGAAACCCAAGTCAGTATTCGTCAACATTCAGGGAACGAGCCAGGAATTCGAGATCCTCAACGTTTGCGAGTTCAACTCTACAAGGAAGCGGATGTCCACTGTGGTTCGTGGAACAGATGGCAAAATCAAATTGTATTGCAAAGGGGCAGACACTGTCATCCTGGAACGTTTAGGTCCAAATCAACCATACACGGACAGAACTCTGGCTCATCTGGAGGTATGTAAACCTATTGGGATCTTTACATGTTCTCATGCCCACTCTGTAGGAATATGCAACTGATGGACTCCGAACTTTGTGTATCGCCTGCCGTGATGTCTCCGACGCGGAGTACCGACAATGGTCGGCCATATATGACCGAGCCGCTCAGACCATCAATGGTCGCGGTGAAGCTTTGGACAAAGCTGCTGAACTCATTGAGAAAGACATGTTCTTGTTGGGTGCCACGGCGATCGAGGATAAACTCCAGGATGGTGTTCCGGATGCGATTCATACCTTGCAAATGGCCGGTATCAAGGTATGGGTGTTGACAGGTGATAGACAAGAGACTGCTATCAATATTGGAATGTCGTGTCGGTTGATCTCAGAATCTATGAACTTGGTGAGGAATACTCCTTCTGGTTTTGAGTGCCGTGATTTATTCCACCGACAGGTTATTGTCAACGAGGAAACTGCACTGGGGACGAAGGACTTCCTAGAAAGGCGATTAAGCGCGATAAAGAATCAAAGGAGTACCGGAGAGCTGGAAGACCTCGCCCTGATCATCGGTCAGTAGTTGCTATGGGTGCCCGAGTTCTTGGTAAATGCTGATATCCCCGTTTAGATGGAAAGAGCTTGACATTTGCCCTCGAAAAGGAAATATCCAAGGTCTTTTTAGAATTGGCCATGTTATGCAAGGCCGTCATTTGCTGTACGTCACCAATGCCATCAACCAAACCTTGGCCCCACTTAACATCACTCGTAGGCCGTGTGTCACCGTTACAGAAGGCCTTGGTCGTCAAGTTGGTCAAGAAGAATACCAAGTCGATCTTGCTGGCAATAGGGGATGGTGCTAACGATGTCAGTATGATTCAAGCTGCACACGTTGGGGTCGGAATATCCGGCGTCGAAGGTCTCCAAGCAGCTCGTGCTTCGGATGTCGCTATTTCACAGTTCCGATTCCTGAAGAAGTTACTCCTCGTCCACGGTGCTTGGAGTTACCAGCGACTTTCCAAGCTGATCCTCTGTAAGTGTTCCGTTATGTGTGTCATCCATTTCCTGATCACCACACCTTAGATTCGTTCTACAAGAACATCGTACTCTACATGACACAGTTCTGGGTGAGTAGACGCTCGGTTGAGAGAGAAGCACATGGATTGACACAATTTCGATGCAGTACTCGTTCTTCAACAACTTCTCCGGACAGATCGCCTACGAGTCATGGACGTTGTCCTTGTACAATGTCGTCTTCACCGTCCTGCCTCCTTTCGTCATCGGTGTCTTTGACCAATTCGTCTCGGCGCGTATTTTGGATCGGTATCCCCAACTCTACGCTCTGGGTCAGGAGAATGTGTTCTTCACGAAGACCGCTTTCTGGCTCTGGATCATAAACGCGTTGTACCACAGTCTGGTCTGTCCTCGTCGACTGCGTAATTTGACTTATCTTAATCTTGTGGTATTGTGAAGGTCACTTTTGGGTTCTCGGTGGTCCTGTTCTGGGGAGACCTCAAGCAGTCCAATGGTTTGGATTCCGGTCATTGGTTCTGGGGAACCGACCTATACCTTATTGTGCTACTTACGGTTCTGGGGAAGGCGGCCTTGGTTTCGGAGTAAGTTTTGATCAAGCATTGTTCATCGGGTGTTGCTGAAATTACGACCATCTAGCCTGTGGACGAAGTATACTGTGGCTGGTGTGTATCTATGACTCAGATTTTCTGTTGCTCCGTTCCCGCTTAACTCTACGTTCTCCAGCTATCCCGGGATCCTTCGTATTCGCCATGGTATTCATGCCTATCTATGCATTGGTTACCCCGGAAATCGGCTTCTCGACGGAGTATCGTGGCCTTGTTCCGCGGTTATGGGGAAATTCGGTATTCTACTTCTCCCTTCTGCTCATCCCTATCGTATGTCTGGCGCGTGACTACGTGTGGAAGTAGTAAGTGCTTTCATGTCTATTTCGAGGGATCGAGGAGGTGACCGTGGTTTTCAGTTACCGCCGAACCTACATGCCAGCGTCGTACCACATCGCACAGGAGCTCCAGAAGTACAACATTCCAGATTACCGACCGCGACAGGAACAGTACGTATATTGGAGTCCAATCCTGATTTTGTGCTCATGCGAGGCACCTTGTAGATTCCAAAAAGCAATCAAGAAAGTGCGTGCTGTGCAGAGGATGCGAAGAAACCGCGGGTTCGCTTTCAGTCAGACCGAGAACGGCACAAAACAAGATCAGGCAAGGCTCATTCGAGCTTACGACACGTCTAAGAGTGCCGCAAAACCTTCTGGGTATTGATTACGATACGCCTAGAGCTCTGTTACTGGACCCTAGTATATGGATTTCGCTTTTTTTTGTAACCTATCAGCTATCACGGATATTACTTTACTTTTTTGTTTTTTGTTCTTCCTGCACGCCATATACTTACCCCGCTCACTGTCGTTGCAATAGCTCGTTTTGTCTTTTCGTGACCATCTTGCGCGCATACATCATGATGAAGGCTCTCTAGACCACGTCTGGACGTCTCGGGTTGCCGTCGGGGCCTGTGTGGAACGCGTCCAGCATGTTCGACGCGATCGTACCACTTTCAATTTAGACGTGAAATCACGCTCAAAATCCACCTTTTTCTGCACATCCCTCCAACGACTACCGCTTGGGAAAATCGGTCCGCCCACCAGCTACCCTCCATACCACCTGCATGCCCCCACCTTCGTTCAATTACGACGTCGTCATCGTCGGTGCTGGCATCGCCGGCTGTTCGCTGGCCTATTCGCTGGCCACACGCTCTCAGAAACCTCTAAGGATATGTCTCCTGGAACGATCTCTCGCCGAGCCGGATCGTATCGTCGGAGAGCTGTTACAACCTCGGGGGGTCGAGGCTCTGAAGAGTATGGGGATGGAGGAGTGTCTGGAGGGGATCGAGGCCGTGCCTGC
>Ga0307517_10011819_pt1 | contig 12063 bp, 9 predicted proteins | sample 23_EM_MG_FD_194515 | JGI IMG/M metagenome (GOLD analysis project Ga0307517, IMG submission 194515) | Populus trichocarpa ectomycorrhiza microbial communities from riparian zone in the Pacific Northwest, United States - 23_EM | ecosystem: Host-associated > Plants > Roots > Unclassified | place... | reverse complement strand
AATCAGATAGTCCTCACATCATATCAGCAGATAAAGGAAACTCTGTAAGCTAGAGGCTTCACCATATTTTGAAGGGTTATTGAAAATTGCAGTTCCTGCAGTGTAGGCATCAAAAATTGAATAGGTATATCCTTTTAGTTGGCTCTTAAGCTCTTTGAGAGCTTTAGGGAGTGCTCTGTTGTGTAGTTTTGAAAGCACTGTAACTTCTTCCATGCAGCCAGAGCCACCTGTTCTGACTATTTCTAGTGCTCGAGAGATTGGTGGACAACCTAAAGGAAGCAACTTTGATAGCCCAAATTTCCTTCCCCCTATCTTATAAATTTCCTGAGACACCAAAATTAATGCAATCTTAGTTTGATGAACTTGGGGAAGAAAATGAAAAAAAGAATTAATTCATATGGTCCGAACATGTTAATTACTTGGATCACGGTTGTTATGTTGCCAATAACCATCTTGACATACTCTTTTTTGGAGTAGGATTGAAGCACAGTGGAGTTTGTGATGAAAGGTACCAAGTAGTCGTTGCTTCCAATGCTGAACATGTAAACAGCTGTGGATAACAATGTCTTAACTTCTGAAGCTCCTAGTTTTTGCCTTAGCTGCTTCTCCATATTCTTGAAATTACTTAATTGAGTTTTAAGGTCCATAATCTATGAAGGAATAAGCGGGAAAAATGAAAAAAAAAATAGTATAAATAATCATGCAACTTAAGAGATGGATAACTTTATATGAATTCAGGTTTATGCACACAGATTTATTCAAGCTATATCCAGTCCAACAGGCAGGAATAATTTAGCAAAAGGAGCACATACCAGTCCTTGATTAGTTTCAACGAGAGCACCAGCTCCGCCTGATGCAAAGTTGACTCCATTTGTGAATTGATTGTTTCCGGGTAGTAAATATAGTGGAATTAATGGTAGCTTTGCAAATTCAGCTGCAACAAAGTTACAAGAATCATTTTGTCAAAAACATATTGTGTCAGTAATATTAAGTTTGAAAACGAACTAGATTTTAAGGATGCGGTAGGAATTGGGCGTGGCATGTAGACTTGCTTTGAAGGAACCTTGGCCCTCCAAATTTTTCATAAAGCTGAATTTGAGTCTTAGACTTGGGAGTCTTTAAATTAAAAATACAAAAAGGGCACCCAAAACTTCAGTTAAAAATACAAATGGGCTTCATATGGAAATTCAATTATATATATATATTTCAAAACAGAAAGAAAAGAGCAGAAATTAAAAAGGGAGAAGAAAAATTGCTAAGTATTGTACTTACAAATAAAATCTGGAATTAATCGACCATCACTAGCCCTTCCTGTGGGATGCTTAAAATATGTCTCTCCATATGGAAAGATATTTAGTTTGGGAATGTTAGTGTTGAGATAGATATTATTCCCAGCATCATAAAAGGAATCTCCGAAGATAAATAAAGCACCATGAGAGTAACTGTGGCGGCTTGTTGGGACTAGAAAACTTGCACAGAGCATCAAGAAACATAAAATGTTGGACCTTGAACTCCCCATGTTTTGTAGTACTTCACTCTCTATTAACTCTGATCCTCAATCTCCCCTTTAATACATAGACAAAAACTAAGTGGCAAATGGTACGGTGGGTCTGTAATAGTTTCTGTTGGCTGCTTCTGGTCAGTGGAGAAGAAGAGTTGCTGCTGGTTTTGGGTTGATGGTTGTTTGTGGGTAAATTCGGGCGGAGATGATTCGGGCGGAGATGATTTTTCTCGTCGGGGATTAAGGCTCTAGAGGCTGGGTGGTGTTTTGTGGATGAGTTGGTGTTGAGTGGGGCATTCATGGATTCTGGACCCTGGTCAAAGAAAAACGAAAGGGGGCGGCTTTTTTTCTTGTTTTTAGTACATAAGATTTTTTTTTTAATGGTTTTCTATTGTTTCGTTTTCTTTTTCTTTGTCTGTGTTTTCTCTCGAGGCTCTCATCAATCTCTTCTCTCTTTTTTTTCCTCATATTCTTTCTCAAAATTTTCTTCTGATTTTCCCCTTGGAATTTTCTCTCCCCTTTTACTCCGAAACTAAGCCCCTCTATTTTGTACTAAAAATGTTATCTTTTATTTTCAAACCTTTTCGAATTTCAATTTTTAGTATTTAAATAAAAAATAAAAAATTATAATTTCCAATTTTTCAAATCAAATTTTTAATTTCTTTTATTATTTATTTTATATTTGAAAAAATAAGATTCAAAAATCAGATAAATTATGACAATTGTCCTCTCTTTACAATGCTCATTATATAAAGACTTTTAGAAAATTATTTTCATTTAATTTTATGTAGAAAAATTGCAAAGAAAAAAAATATATCACATGAAAAGAGGATTTTCTTTCTTGAAAGCTATACATGGTGTCAAATAATGCCACAATAAACATGATCAATTTGAGATACATACAAACAAAAATAACAAGATTTAACTAAGGATTTGTTGGATGAGAAATGAAAAGATTAACTTGGGATCTATGTAAATGAAAGGATCAACTTGAGATGAATCATCAGATGAGAAACAAAAGAATCAACTTGAAATCCATATAAATGATATAAATGAAGGGATTAACTTAGAATTTACACAAACAAAAACAACAAGATCAACTTGGGATCCATCAAATAAGAAATGAAAGAATTAACTTAGGATCCATGTAAATGAAAGGCTCAACTTGAGATGTATATAAACTAAAACGACAGGATTAACTTGAGATCTATCGGATGAAAAACAAAATGATCAAATTAGGATTCATATAAATAAAGTGATTAACTTGGGATCCACTAAATGAAAATAGAAAAATCAACTTGGAATATATCAGATGAAAAATGAAAAGATCAACTTAGAATTCATATAAATGAAGGGATTAACTTGGAATCCACGTAAACAAAAATGATGGGATCAACTTGGAAAATGTTGGATAAAAGAATCAATTTGGAATCCATGTAATTGAAGGGATCAACTTGAGATCCACAAAAAGAAAAATAAAGGGATCAACTTGGAATCTAAATCTATTAAATGCTATTGAAAAGAAAATTGTCATCGGAATTATAGATTCACTTGAAAAATTGCCAATTGAAAAAACAAATTCCATCAAAGTGATGGAATTTACTCGATGGAAAATTTGAAAGAAAATTGTTGTTGCCATGTATTGATGAGCTTTGTTTGAAATAAAATGTCTTTTAAGAAAAAAAAATTATTAGATTGATAGACTTTACTTGAAATAAAAAAAATATCTTTTAAGAGAAAACTATCACTAAATTAATGAGCTATACTTGAATCGAAAATGTTAATTTGAGAAAAAAATATCACATGAAGGAAATTTATCGTTGAACTAATAGGCTTTACTTGAAATAAAAATATTACATAAAAAGCAAATTTTTATTGAATTAATAGACTTTACTTTAAAATAAAATACTATTAGAAAGAAAATTGCAATTGAAATGATGAGCTTTACATGAAACAAGATTTGAAGGAAAATTGTTGTTGACATTTGATTGATAGGCTATGTTTGAAAAGTTTCCATTTAAAGAAAATTTTCCATCAAACTAATGGATTTTACTTGAAACTAAAAATATTATTTGAAAGAAATTGTCAGGGAATAAGTTTTGAGCTATTTCTCGAACAGTGTCTTCAGGTTGTAAGGCTTGACGATTTTAGGACTCCCATCCCACATTAGCTTTGCAAATTGATAGTTGGCCTTTTCGGTTGGATGAATTCCATCAAAGAAGAAATATTCGCTAACGTTATCGCACAGTTGGTATACTTTCTGGCCGCAAGTAATGGAAGCTCTCAATGGACCACTGCCACAGCATGCCATTTTCACCTCTTCGAAACCTTCACACAAAAATGTCAAAATGGAATCAGATAGTCCTCACATCATATCAGCAGATAAAGGAAACTCTGTAAGCTAGAGGCTTCACCATATTTTGAAGGGTTATTGAAAATTGCAGTTCCTGCAGTGTAGGCATCAAAAATTGAATAGGTACATCCTTTTAGTTGGCTCTTAAGCTCTTTGAGAGCTTTAGGGAGTGCTCTGTTGTGTAGTTTTGCAAGCACTGTAACTTCTTCCATGCAGCCAGAGCCGCCTGTTCTGACTATTTCTAGTGCTCTAGAGATTGGTGGACAACCTAAAGGAAGCAACTTTGATAGTCCAAATTTCCTTCCCCCTATCTTATAAATTTCCTGAGACACCAAATTAAATTAATGCAATCTTAGTTTGATGAACTTGGGGAAGAAAATGAAATAAAGAATTAATTCATATGGTCTGAACATGTTAATTACTTGGATCACGGTTGTTATGTTGCCAATAACCATCTTGACATACTCCTTTTTGGAGTAGGATTGAAGCACAGTGGAGTTTGACGTGAAAGGTACCAAGTAGTCGTTAGTTCCAATGCTGAACATGTAAACAGCTGTGGATAACAAAGTCTTTACTTCTGAAGCTCCTAGTTTTTGCCTTAGCTGCTTCTCCATATTCTTGAAATTACTTAATTGAGTTTTAAGGTCCATAATCTATGAAGGAACAATCGGGAAAAATGAAAAAAAATATATAGTATAAGTAATCATGCAACTTAAGAGATGGATAACTTTATATGAATTCAGGTTTATGCACACAGATTAATTCAAGCTAAATCCAGTCCAACAGGCAGGAATGATTTAGCAGTAGGAGCACATACCAGTCCTTGATTAGTTTCAACGAGCGCACCAGCTCCCCCTGATGCAAAGTTGACTCCATCTGTGAAATGATGGTTGCCGGGTTCTAAATATAGTGGAATTAATGGTAGCTTTGCAAATTCAGCTGGAACAAAGTTACAAGAATCATTTTGCCAAAAACATATTGTGTCAGTAATAATAGGTTGTCAAGAACAAACGAAAACAAACTGATTTTAAGGATGCGGTAGGAATTGGGCGTGGCATGTAGACTTGCTTTGAAGGAACCTTGGCCCTCCAAATTTTTGATAAAGCTGAATTTGAGTCTTAGACTTGGGAGTCTTTAAATTAAAAATACAAACAGGGCACCCAAAACTCCAGTTATTTTACCTTGACCTAATGTATAAATCCTTGTAATTTTCTCACGGGCCCCCATTTATTTTGTTCTACCTCTGTCTAAAACACTATGATGCCAAGTTTCAGTATGATAAGAGAGACAGTACGAATCCTCAAAATGTTCCTTGATCAAATCTTTCCCTCCATATCTACTTATTCTCCATAATACATTCAGCTTCATTTTTTTTCCTACAATTTTTAGAGTATTTTTTGACAAGTCAAACCAGTCATTAATTGGCTTATGAGAAAAGAATCTATTAATTAACTAGTGATCAATATAGAAATTCAAAACAGAAAGAAAAGAGCAGAAATTAAAAGGGAGAAGAAAAATTGCAAAGTACTGTACTTACAAATAAAATCTGGAATTAATCGACCATCACTAGCCCTTCCTGTGGGATGCTTAAAATATGTCTCTCCATATGGAAAGATATTTAGTTTGGGAATGTTAGTGTTGAGATAGATATTATTCCCAGCATCATAAAAGGAATCTCCGAAGATAAATAAAGCACCATGAGAGTAACTGTGGCAGCTTCTTGGGACTAGAAAACTTGCACAGAGCACCAAGAAACATAAAATGTCGGACCTTGAACTCCCCATGTTTCTAGTGCTTCACTCTCTATTAACTCCGACCGTCAATCTTCCCATGTTCCTAGTACCATCTCTTATAGTATTCACCACGTAGCTCACAACTGTATGTGGTAGAAGTCATTTAGTGATCAATTAGTAATATTGTTTTTTAATTCCTTAATCTTGCATGCCAAGAAACTAGTCTTGCATACCAAGAAACTAGTCTTGCATACCAAGAAGCTACTTTTCTACATTAATTAATGCTTGCTTTAACAGACCTGCTAAGGAAACACATAAGATTAATATTTTATTTTTAAAAAAATACCACATCACAATTTCAAACATGTACTTACTCTGCCTATGATCCATAATGACTTACGTTTACAAAATGGATTTTCTCATGCCACTGGTCTTGTTCAAATATGGCAGCTGTAATCTGCAAAAGAGCTGCTTATAATTTTATTTTATTTTTGTGGTAATGAGGTGTTTGTGAGGTCAAATTAATTTGTTCAGAGTTAATTAGTTTTGTAATGTCTTGGATTACATATTATAACATTATTTTTTAGACTGAAACTCAAGGGGATAGTTTAGTGGTAAAGATCTTGGGCTTATGCTCCCTTTTAATTTCAGGATCGAATTTCACTCGTTACAATTGCTTAGAGCCATGCTCCCTGGTGTAAAAATCTATGACTTACTCTGTTTTTGTATGAGAAACTTCTGTGGGCATGGGCGCGAGAGTACGGATAGCCACCTTTTAGTCCAACAAAATAACAATAAGCCATGGAAATAGAAATACACGTACGCAAGGTTAAAAAAATTGAGGGGTGAGGGTATAGGTATTAAACCTAGACTGACCCGGCAGGTTGATCTGGTAACTGAACCGGTCTGGGTAAGGTAAAAGATCAGGTTAAGCAAAAACCCGGCAAAACCCGATTGACTTGTGACTCGGGAGACCCGGCAAAACCCGGATGAGACTCGGTTTTTTTTTTCAAATATGGTTTTTCTCCTAGCCAAAGAACTCTCTTTTTTATATTTTCTAGTTAGTTATTAGCTCTTTTCAAAGTTTACTATGAGCGTGTTTGGCAGTGTGGTTGCGGGTGCTTTTCAAATAGCTTTTCGTGCCGAAATGCATGCCAATGATGTTTTTTTATTTTTTAAAAATCATTTTTGACATCAGCATATCAAAACGATCCAAAAAGTACAAACCGCACTCAATTTTAGCAAAAAAAAAATTAAATTTTTTTGGGAACGCAGCCGCAGCCGCGTTCCCAAACGCTGCCTATATAAATACTAGAAGAATGTTTTATTTTTTCAATGTAGAATTTGAAATCCTTTAATATATATACTTTATATTCACAAGAAAAAAAAATATTTTTTTAAAGTGGGATTTGAAATCCTTTAGTATATATATTCTATATTTACAAGAAAAAAGTTATGTATTTTCAATGTGGGATAAAAAAAATGTTTAGTTTAAATACTTCAACTTAAAAAGATAACATACTAATATAGTATATTTTCATTGTGGGATACAAAACTTTTTGAAATAATATTTTAAACTTTATTATTTATAACATGTTTAGCCTATATTCACATGGATTTTTTCTTAATTTTTTCATATGAAATATTAAAACTTCTAATATTTTTTTAAAATTTTTCTGGGTTAATTCGGGTTAATCTATGTAATTCAGAACCTAACTTCTTAGCCTGGTCAATTTCTAAATTGGTTCTGATAACTATGGGTGATGGTTGTCGTAATTGGATGATGGAGTTCTTTTAAATTTTTTTATTATCATTGTAATCTTTATATATATATATTAAGATGCTCAAAGAAAAAAAAAACCTTCAAACACTAGGTTTGGTTTGACCCAAAAGTTAAGATAATTTGACACGCTTGTTTTACCTTGACTATAAACATGACTTGATGAGCAAGATTATTGGGTCATCGATTTTTCAAGAATATGACTAAATACTATTTAATATAATAGATAATAAGACTCAATTGGATAATCACATTTAGCATTTAATATGGTTTTATTATGAATTATTATACGAATGAGTTGAATTTAAAGGATCCATTATAGTACGTATAGGCTGGAAGAGAAAAACTTGATTTAAATATTAAAAGATAAAAAATTTTAAAATAATAATTATACAAAAGAATCTAAGATAAAATAAAATAAAATTTTAAAGAATGAGGATGATAATTAAAATAAAAAATAAATTAAAGGGCAACCAAAAACTCTTAATTGAAGGGTTAAATTAAAAATAAAAATAACTTCAACAAAAAAAAAAGAAAATAAAAAAAATGAGACTTCAATTTAAAAAAATAATACTAATAGACCATAAATATTGATTGAATGATAAAATTAAAAACCAATAAAACTTTAACAAAATAGTCAAAAAAATATTAGAAATCAAAAGAATAAAGATTAAATTAAAAAAATAATATATGACAAATTAGAATTGAATGATTAAATAAAAAACAAATAAAACTTTCTATAAAAGACAATAAAGCAAAAAATAAAATTCAAAAGAATAAAGACTAAAACTAAAATACAAAAAATAAAGATAACTAAGTTGTACTTTTTAAAGAAAGAGAGAGAAAAGAAATAAAAGAAAAGACTCATCAATGACAAACAATTCCACTAACACCAACGAACACCTCACCGAGAGAAAAAGAAGTCGGCATCGCTTTCAACGACTTGTAGAAAGGGCAAGTTTTGTCATCAGGAGGTGTCGTACACCTTCCACGTGCCAATATTTTTTTGTATTTTTAAATTTATTAATTAAATAAAAATAACTAAATTACCGCTAATAGTTATATAATTAACAAAAAAAAACTAAAGTAAAAAAATAAAAAGGCCTCTAAATTGATGTTTTATTTTTTTGGATTATAATGGTAAAGATGTCCTTTTACTATATTTTTTTTTTAAAAAAAAAAAGCCTTAAATTCCTTTGACCAGCAGTTTGTTAAAAAAATAAAATTATCCCAATAGTATTTTATTTTTGTTATTTTAATATTCATAAAAAATTAAAAAAATCAAATATTCCTCAGACAAATAATTAATGGGTCATTCAAAAACATCAAACTACCCAACTCATACTCTTATTTTTTCATGGAAGGGCACAACAATCTTATGAGTGCAAGCCCAATGCTAATGTGGAGGCCAGACATCTCTCTAAAAAAACTATTATTAGATCTTTTGGTTCAACTTGGGACGAGTGGTAATTGTGTTTGGGCTCTCATGGCTTTGTTTGCTTCTCCATAATTGAGCAAAAAAAGCTAAGCTTCAAGCTCTAAATATCCCACTAAAATTGTTAAATACTTTTGCGGGAAGGAAAGTTTGTGGAGGGATATTTGTTGGAAGTGATTTCATTTTATGCAAGTCCTTGTGTGAGCAGGCCTCATGCGAACGTAAGAACCTATGCATCTCCTCGAACATGAGCATCTCCCAACAGAATAGCTCAAACAAATGGGAATTTCTTGAGATTACATCGATCTTGATGTTTGTTGGGCATATGGTTGGTCTCCATCTCTACGTTGTGATTTGTTGTTATCTTTGTTCAATAGTTTATGTTCATAAATTCGAATATCATGCAAATTAAAATGATGCTTGCAGGTTTTTCCGTCTATTTTCGTTTCTTTACTTCTGCTGCAGATTTTTCTCAGCAATAATGCTTTCTGCTGTCGTGCTAATTTATGGACAGTTACAAGACAGTTCCCTAACATGAACTATGCACTCCCCATTCGTCGCAAGAAATGTAATTTGTCACAGGCACCACGGGCGGTAGTGAAAATTACGTGAGTAGTTTCTGCAAGTGTTCCATAAGCATCTGTTGAAAGTTGAATCCTAAATGATCCACTGGGATTGGAAATGAGAGACAGAATACATAATCAAACTACAATCGGTATTAATTAGCAATTACAGAAAATTGCGAAGATCAATCACATAGATATAACAAACACAAAATCTCCAAAATAATCCTCGAGAAGCTCTTATACACTGACATACAAGCTCAGCCATGGTCCATTGCACAGCTTGTTATACAAGAGATGATATCGGAACAGGAAAACTGCAACCGAAGTCCTGAAAGTCTTAAAGTTTTAGAGTGAGATCTGGGGCAGAATCGTCCGAGTTCACCGATGGAGTTGCCCCCAAAAAATTCATGTTTGAGCTTCGTGCAAGTACAAAACTTTGATGAGCGTCATCTGCCACAGCTACCTGTCGAAAACTACCTGGCCATACCAACTCTGCCTCTTCATCCTCCATAAATATTGGCAGACCCACGTATCCATGATCAAATCTTGCACTGCTACTTATGTCTTGTGGCCTTACTGGTTGTGCAAAACTTTGGTGAACTGAAGAATGTGCCTTGATTCCCAGAGATCGAAATGAGGATCCATGCAGAGGCAAAGATGCTAGGCTGGCATACCTTTCCGAGAAAATACCCATTCTTATTGCACGCTTTGCTAATGTCCTTTCTCTCTTGTGAGCATTTTGGTGTCCACCAAGTGCCTGAGAGCTGAAGAATTTGCGCTGACAGTAATTGCAAGAAAAAACTCGTGGTATTGCTTCAGCTGTAGTGCGCGATGCAGGATCGTTGCTACTTTCGCTTGTGCTTGACAATGAGAGTCCCATCGAGTCCCTTCCCCCTAACTCATCATCATTGAAGCAAAGTTTTAAGTCAAGAGAAACCGTTTCTGAACCGGATTGAGTTGCTATGGCATTTTTGAGATAAGAAGAGTTAGTGAGGCTTTCATTGGAGGGACCTGCAGAAGTTTCTTGGTTTGATAAGTTGGAAGCCACTTGGCTGCTAACATCAGAAACATTTTCTGATGATGCCTCAACTTCAAGATCAATAATAGGTTTCATCTTTGAAGATATTACTTCTAGCAAACACTTCACATGTATAGTTTCCAAGCGGTAGTTAGATTCAGACTCTGGAAACTAGATGTTTTCAACCTGCAGAATTCGGTGTAGTGAGTGAATGGTGTTTCACAGTTAAACTTTTACCAACGGATAGTGAAAGAAAAAATAGATAGCAAAACAAGGAAGACAAGAAGAACAATCTGAAGTTTGAGGCTGGGAAATCATCGATGATCATTTCCTCAGCATATATATCGCTTGGACAAGGAGATTCTTATAACAAGCATAGCAACACCCTACTATCCAAGTGATTCATAAACTTTACCAAGTTGACATTCTGTTCACTGATCGAAGGTGAATTCATTAATATTGTTTGGAGTAAAACCTACGATTCTAAAAAGCATCATCGAACTTGTACCATCATAATCGAACCTGAGTGAGTTGATGCATTCAAACACAGAAAGATTAGGCCTTTTTTGTCCTACCTCCACTTCAGTGGTCCCACTGTGAGCTTATTATGAGGCCATGTTTCCTCCACGATTATACATAGTGGACAATGATAAGGACAATGGAAGGGACAGGACACTCTCCTTAACTGGTATTCATTTATCTAAACAAAAATGTGGTGACCATAAAATTAACTGGAAGGATACAAAGAGATCAAGCTTCATAATCCAGACAAAATATATAGAAACAACGGAAATAAGCTACTCTTCAAATCTCATTGATTCCAAACTCTCTTACAAAAACAGAACAGGAAGCAGAAATTTTCATGTTACTAAAGCGATATCATGTCCCAAGTCAAAATTAAGGACCAAAATTAAGTTGAAGGAAAGGAAAGCACAGAACCCTGTCTGATGAAACACAAAAAGGTCAACCTAAAACTCTGTTAAGATTGGAGACTTATTTGGTTCTTTTATGAATATAAGCAGGCATTCAAATTTGGTGGGAATAAGTCCAATTAGCTACGAAGAGACCCTAGTTTAGTATATATGAGCTAGCAGAAGCAGCAGTCTTACTTGAAGGAAGGGAAGGTTGTGTATGCTTTTATGCAAATCATGAATATTGATCAACATAGAATTCATCACAATTAATTCAGTTCCTTGGTGGTATTTATGAACTCAATCAAGCAAGTAGCCTGCATTCAGCCCCAAAAAGGTCCTAAAATTAAGCATTCTGCCATTTTCCTATTGAAAAGAACAACAAAGCTTATGTTTGCAGAACCAGAATCATGTACTGTTACCAAGAAAAACTGATGAATAAATAAGCTAAACTCTCTTTTAAATGTAGGCTGCCTTTTAATGAGCTGAATTAGGTAGAGCAACCATCAAAACCGCAAGAAGAGATCCCAGCCACATAAAAGACCGAGATAGAGGTAGGGAAAGAACAGGAACATCAAGGGATATCAATCATCAAGAGCCACACACCTTCTTGGCATTAAAAAAACAGCAAAGCTAAACAAAAGCTAGTACAAAGAGAATGAATAAGATAGCATGTAGAGCTTTACCATCCTGAATAGCAAGTAGAACCAACTGCTGCTACCAAGCTAGCTTCGGGAAATCACGAGTGAGGATACTGCTTAGAAAT
>Ga0307517_10011818_pt1 | contig 12063 bp, 17 predicted proteins | sample 23_EM_MG_FD_194515 | JGI IMG/M metagenome (GOLD analysis project Ga0307517, IMG submission 194515) | Populus trichocarpa ectomycorrhiza microbial communities from riparian zone in the Pacific Northwest, United States - 23_EM | ecosystem: Host-associated > Plants > Roots > Unclassified | place... | reverse complement strand
GTCAGTGGTACGCTTGAAGAAAGTGTCTGGGTCATCAAAGTTACAATCATCAGGTGGTGGTGGTGGAGGCGGCGGCGAAGGAGGTGGTGGTGGTGGTGGAGGAGGAGGAGGAGGCGGAGGCGGAGGAGGCGGAGGAGGCGGCGGCGGCGGCGGCGGCGGTGGTGGTGGTGGTGGTGGTGGTGGTGGTGGTACAACTATGACAGGACTACTACTGAAGTGAAGCCTAAAAGCCTTTTTGTGAGCTGAGAACGTTGTATTGTCCAGATCTCCGACCCACCAGTCATTGAAATTTGTGTATGGGACACTTGAACCGGTCTGGGACATAACCAAATTCAGGAATAATTCGCGACACGTTGAACGAATAGAGAACTTACATTGGCCCATGACGAAATCGCATTCCACCAACCATGAACATTGTTTCTGATGTCTTAATTAGCTGGCTTGTATCGCGGACAGTAAACACAGACCGGAGAGCCCGCGCTCGAGAGCGTCCGAAAGTAGAAATCGACGTAGTTTTCTGCCAAATTGGCCGGTAAGCGAGTATCATATATTTGAGCAAGTTCGGCGTACGAGGAGTAATGGGACAACCTCCTGTTGCCCAAGCACAGTCACCCACTATTCCGGCGTATAACTGGAATTGATATATATAAAGAAGTCGATCAACGCGTCTAGTAGCGAGTGACTGACATTATAATTCAAAGATGGTTGGCTCTTGGGATCGGCAGGCGATGCACAGGATACGGCCTCGAAGACAGTTGCAACCTGGACGGGCTATTAAGGCAATGCTCGACCAGAAAGAAAGACCTCTTACTGAAGTGCATGTCGCAGCAGCTACACAGTCATTGCTACTCCAAAATCCTGGCTAATAAAACGTTTAGGGAAATGCTTTGGCTGGAAATGGCAAGTTAAGGATACACACATTCGCAGCACATCGCTGAAGGAGGAAATCGCAAGACGGGTCACTAGCAGTGCGACAGCCACGACGTTGCACATTGGCTGCAGGACTGGCTTGAACTGAGGTGAGATAGAGACTCAAGACGAGCCATATCATGCTGAATACGCCCCACATAAGGGACTCAGCATCGAGAGAGTGCTTGGTTTAAGGCTTTTATACTTGTTGGCTGGTGGGCGGCGGCCTCACCGATCGGAGAATAAGTCTAATATGTCCGTCGTTGTCGCCATATTTCAAGTTGCTTGAGGAATGGTGAAGGATTTATGGTGGTTTACAGTGAAATGTAGCAGCCTCGGAGGGTACAGGGTTCAGTTGACCACGCGGAGAAATCAGTCAAAGGTCGCGCTTGCTTACAAGGAAGAAAAGCTTGTGGCAAGGAGAGATGGGCGCATCTTGTCTGCAGGACAATCATTGAAGACCCTTCATGCAAAGCCGAGGTCCCCGGTGAGCAACCCAGGGTTGTTGACGTCCCATACTGGTAGGTCGTAATTCGGGATATAAAATGTGGCGATCGGTGTGCGCCCATCTAATCGGATTTGATTATGAGAATGAATGGAAAAAGGTTAACCCAGAAATAAGTAAAAGTTCTTAGGATGGCAAGTCAAAGACCCAGAAACTGACTTAGAAATTGACCTCGGAGGACAGGGGTTGCAGAGGAGGATATCGAGAGCATAGAAAGGAATTCACATACGAGTGAGATAAAGCCCTACCACCAGTATTTACATTTGGTTTGAGGAGACGTCCTGCCTGCTGAGCAGCGTTTAAGTTGACGAATGCGACGGTGATGATAGATCATAGACGACACGATTCGCGAAGTGCCGATGTACAGAAGCCCTTGAAATTGGGTTAGTAATAGAACCGGGATAGACGGACTGGTTGACAAAATTTATACCGCTGGTGATTATAAAGCCAGTTTCTTAGAGTAATGTATAATGTCAGAGTGACAGGTGTCTGAAGTGCAGTTGCTGAAGCCAGCGCTCAACTGGTTCGGCGTCTTCGGGAACGAACGATGGTTCCTGAGTCGGGCTCCATATACGAGGCTCCGGCCTTACAGTGTCTTAATGAAGGAACGGTAGTGGGCATGAGGTCTCAGACGCACAGAATGATAATGACGGCCATACCAGGAGAGATAACAATATGTATACGTATGGATCATCAAGGAGTCAAGGTGCTAACTCTATTCACGGATTTTTCGAATATGGTTGCCTCGGCGATTTGTACCTACATATTCAGATCCCTTTGTCAGGCTTACATAGGAATTGAGCGCTTTGAACCTTAGGCCTTAGCACCCGGAACATGCACGCAGACGTCGAAAAGAAGATTTCTCTCCTTCCGCTCTCCTTCAGGAATCGTATCCTTCCCTTTCGGATCTTGACCTGGACCGCGATCACTGCAATATTCAAAGTGTAATGCAGCGGTATTGGAATATCAAGATTCCAAGAACGTCGCTCTCGAAATCTGGTCAACGTCAATAACGGAACCCAAGTATGAGAGATGGAAAAAAGTCGTTCAAGCCAATTAAGGTCGATTTGCGCACATAGATAGTTGATTGGTTAATTATTATTATACATAGTAGGGGAGCGGGGGAGACAGTATATGCAATTATATCAACATACTGCATACCGCAGGATTTGCCTCAGAGCCACTTGCTTGCCGTCGGATGTGTTCCAAGCGCCCATGTAGACTTTCTCCCCCACCACTTTATCCATATCTACGACATGCATATATCTCACCTATCTACATATCACTGCAAGCATGCAATTTATGCTTTGTTTTCTGTTTTGCGTTCAAGTTCTCGCGTTTTGTTCCTGGTCTCGACTATCATGTACGCGTTGATATGAGTCGTCCTTCGATTAAATACACCACAGTACTGTAGTGTGTTTGACCTCGACAAGTAATGGATTAATCGGGCCACAACCTCAGAATTAAAGGACGATACCGATTGAATTGGGTTGTTGCGCGATCGTTGTCACACCTTCCGATCACTTGGGATTTGACACCCGCATCAAAGCACAGAAATCAACAAGGATCCTCAAGCGTCCACCCGAGAATATTCTCGGACTCGCCTAATCGCTCACACACCCTCCTTACATTCTCATCATCAACATTCGCCACCGAGAACCGCATCCATCTATCATCCTCCTCAACCTCACCAGCCCGTTCTGACAACGCCCAATCAACGACAGCCCGCGCACCCACATCTACATCATTCCGTCGTCACGTTTCCTCAGAAAATAAGATAGAGGGGAGGGTCACAACGCCAATTTCTTCCGCTAGCCTCTTTCTAACCTCATCCTGGGAAATGGATGGCAGACGAACGCGAAATATCCACCTTGCGCATCGACGCGCCATTGATGCAGCAGGCTCGCCTTGAACAACGAATGTCTGCTATGGAGCGGCTTCGCCGTGTTTGTTACAAAGGATCGGAGAGATGGGAGCGATTTGGATAAGACGAGGGGGACGGATCTGGAGCGTGTCTAAAATCGACTTAATAGAATCCAGGAGATGCTGCTATTGCACCGAGGCGGTGTCGTAGGAGACAGTAGGATTTGTAAAATGAGAAGAGGTGTATGAAGGCACTACGCCACGCATGAGGAGCGGTCGAAGTTGAGAAGAGCGTGTGAGATAGCGAGCCTGTGATGATAAAATTCTCTGTATGTTTCGTCACTGATGAGGGCTAGGTTTTTTTTCGGGCGAGAGTTGCGAAGGTGGCGATTAGGGCTGGGGGATAGGTGGCTCCTGTTGGGTTGTTTGGCGTTACGAGGAGTCATGTGTCTGCGGAGGGCGTGAATCCACTCTCTGGACGTATTTGGAGAGGAATTGCTTTCATTCCGAGGAGATTCAAAGGCATCCTATAAATCTATTAGCTTACGTTACAGCGAAGGTAAGCAGGCAACTTGCTGATGATTAAAATACCTGCCATGAGAACGCTTGAGCCAATAACGAGTGTTTAACGTGAATAAGCAGGGGCTTACCAGGGTACTGGTAGGATAACTTCACCTCCTGGGTCTGCAGTGGCTGTTACAACAGCAAGGAATACTAAATTGCAACCTGAAGTCAGCGCCACATCATCAAGGTTGTTGTCCGATCCCTCCCCATAAACGACCTTCATCTCACCAACAAGAGCCTGCCGCAGATCTGGTTCGCCATCCCAACGGCTGTGTCCAAAGCTTGAGGAGGACGACGCAGTTTCTCCGAGGGCGGCCACTCCGTGTGTAGCGGCTGGCTCATTCGTATGCCCTGACGAATAGAGATTCTGAGTTGGAGGGATTGAAAGGTGGGGCATTGTAACATGCGGTGGCGAGATGGATGTGAGAGCACCGTGAGATACCCTAAATCCGATAGAATCCATTATTTCTGAGCAGTTGGATGGAATGATGAAAACATAAGGAGTTTCTGAACAAGCAGTGGAATTTATTTCGCTGTGATTGCAATGTCGGGTGAAACCGGTCCGGTTTATCCTGGGGTTGAAAATAAATGAGAGATTACATAAAAGAATATGAAGAATACCAACGTGAGGAGGTCAATTAGCGCTATACCAGCACTCCCATCTCGACGACGTACTCCTCTCGGCACAACTTCCTCATTCCCTCGACAACCTCATCAACCTCCTTGAACTCCTTTGACTTCTCTCTCGCCTTCGAAGTTTGGAAATGGACTCGCCAAGGGAAAGCGGACCTTCAGCGCCAATCATTTTGTCGCTTTGACATTATCCACAACGGATTCTTCGATGCATGAACTCTCGCCCTGCGCATATACCGTATACGACGCCGGGTATACAAATACAATAGTATATCCGGCTGTGAAAATGAATTGTTTGTAGTGTTCAAATTCATGTTCTAATCCCCTCGAGCATCCTATAAACCCTTAACCTTAACATTTACATCATAAAACTCAACGTTATGGTACGCCCCACTGTCCTTGTCGATAATCTTTGTAGTTCCACTTTTGTACGTGATCTTCTGCTTGTAGTGGAACTTGATATCCATTGCCTTATTCTTCATAAGCACAGTTACCTGGCGTCTCTTCTTCTTCGGAATGGCAATCTGTGTGGAAGAGGTAACCGTCTCCTGCGTAGCCTCGGAATCCCCCCTTTGGTGGGAATAAGTAGGAGGCCTTGAGAGAGACCTTAATGCCGCCAGATGCTAGAAACGTTATAATCCAAAGCTCTGGAGTTGCCCAGGCCAGCTGCCGCCATTTCTGACACACCGCACCGAGATATAATGGGCTCTTATCAAATTTGTCGAAGGATGCACTGGGCGAGGAATATTGAATGAAATTATGAGAGGCGTTTGCGGCGGGAATTGGTGGATGAGGGGATCATGATTGTCGTTCATAGCTGTACGAAGCGCACGTCTCTTGATGTGTATTTTCTCAATCCCGGATTCGATTTCTTTATCTCTTTCTCGATTTTGTTTATCTCTTGTTCGAGTTCGATGTCCTCGGTACAAGCAGCACAAAGCTTTCCATCCGCTACACATTGTTCAGGTCGGAGAACCTTCATGTTGGATCGACTGTCCAGATCTACCAATGTGTCCTGATCGCGCTGTGGACGAGGCCTTCAATGGTCTCCTGTCCAGATTATATCAAAACTGCATACCATACTAAGGATTTGCGTAAGAGTCAAAACGATTTACTCAAGGTACAAGGGATGGAAGTTCGGAACTGCCATGAATGTTGAAGATATTCTTGTCACATGATAAACACCGATCGCATACACTCAGTCGATCCATTGTAATCTCGTATGATATGTGCTTGAGACTAGGGAAGCCGCTCCTACTCCAACAGGACACCGACACCAGGAAGGATGCCGTGAGCAAAATAGTTTCTAGTTCATGGAGAAGGGGCCATTCGTATGCGTAACTGAGAAAACGAGGCCATTAGCTCGACGGATCGGAAATCGGGAGCGTTATCACATACGGTGACGAGATGATTGTGAGAGTGCGAGATACCTTACATCCCAGAAAAGCTCTTAGGGTGGAACCGCGAGATTTGATGAAAATACAAAGAGTTTCGGAACGGTTGTGGAATTGCAATACACATCCCGTCCGGTTTTTATCTTCCATCACTTGGGAGCTGAAAATAGATCATGAGATGAGAGACTTTAAAGATTCGGGATATGAAGAACACCAACTTGATGTGATCAGTTAGCGTTGATACCAGCGCTTCCGATCCCCATCTCAACCACGTACTCCTCTCGGCCCAGCTTCCTCATTTCTTCGACAACTTCACCAACTTTCTGGAACTCCTTCCACCTTCTGGCTTCCCCCTTGTCTTTGTGAATAGACTTGCTGGGGAGGTGCTCTGTATCAAGGGGCTCTACGAAGCGGACCTTCAGCGCCAACCATTGCATCGCTTTAACGTTATCCACGAATTCTTCTATGCACGAACGCTTGCCCTGTGCGTATATGACACCAGGGTAACCCACTTTGGCGAACCCGGCGAGTGACAAGGAAGAGGACCATTGCTGGAGTGACCTCCGTTTGTTTGGTGAGATGAGATGGTGCGAAGTGAAGAGAACATGGAAAGTGCGGTGTTGTTCATGCGAAGCGTTTACAGCTGTCACCTGCGCGACTTTGGCTAAAGAATCGGCGAGGGCAAGTAAGTCGATCTCTTCTTGCACCTTGGGGAGAAGATGCGATGACACTAGTTGGTAAATCGGGAACCTGGATGAAGAAGACATGAGATAACAATGGCGACGTGCAACCCAATAACCCACTCTGAATCAGATATCTCCTCGAATCCTTTCTCGACTACCATCTGCCACCTCTCCTGATCTGCCCTCGTAATATCCTCACCCTTGACTGAGACGGAAGGTTTCGAAATCCCAAAGTCATCGACCGCGGCCAATGTGATTTCGAACCAGATTTTCGAGCCTTCGACGCGTAAAGTAAAGGAGGCAGACGATTCCGGAGGTAACACAGTCGCAACTGGGTCTTCAGAGTAATTTTCTATCGCCTGAGCCCATGAGTGCTGGTCGCCTGAGTCGAGCCATACGATGTGTTCGGTTGGAAGAAGTGAACACTGGATGAGGTGTAATTCTTCTAGCTGTTGTTTGAACCCCTCCTTTTTCATTCTGGGCCATAATTCGTTTTGAAGGTGGGTGCTTAATAGTAGGGATATGAGGGCGCTCAATGGGACCAACAGAATTTGGTCAGAGCCGAGTGAGCTTTGAGGTACCTGTGTTTGGCAAAAGTCTTCGAAATACACTGACCGATTTGGAGAGGCCCCTGTGTTCTACGACGAACTCTTCGGTTGATTACAGAATCAATAGCGCAATTACAGACGACGCAGGATAAATGATGAAGTAAGTTGTGAATTTGAGTGTCGACGTCACAGTTTCCAACAATAGTGAATGTTTTAAATAAAGCGGAGAGATGAACATTCCACGTTGAATGATATCAGGGGAAGGGGGGTGCTTGCAGGGTCCATTTCTGCAAGGAAGGTAAACTGAATCGAGGGGTTTTATCTATCACGATTTCGTTCAATAGCTCCAGGGAACGATGGGGAGGGCAAGGGACTGAGAATTTTTAACAAGGCGTTTAATAATACTTTAATTGGAGGGGGCTTGCCTTGAACTTGAAGGAGCGTTATAATTGTTGAAAGGGGGGCCGTTGTAAAAACTAGAAGGATTCGTCAGCACCGAGTGAGCCGCTACAGCGACACTATGTCAACATATTTTGACAAGAGTTCCAGTTCAATCGGGGCTAGTTTGGCACTTCATGTTGAACATTGGAGGAGCTGCGTCTGAAGAAACACCACATGTGACATGATACTTACACCTGGTGACCCCAATCACCGAATCTTGACCGAATCCAGGCTGTTGGATTGATCTACGACTCTGTAGCCGAGGAGAGAGTAGCTGAGCGTTCCAACCATTCGGCGAAGAGCTGCCCTATATGAGTAGACCCAATATTATCAGTATATAGATCCCAGTGCAGAGTTCGGGGCCCGGAGCCCGGAGCCAGTGGTCATCGTTTCTGACATACAGCCGCGAGAAATAGGTTGTTCGTTTTAACCATCCTTCGAAGCGCAGAGGAATATAGGAAACTTAATTGGTGTTGAGAAAGGTTTTCCATCCAGTACGACACGCCGAACAGGTCGGAGAACCTTCTAAGTAAGGAGAGATTTGTCCCAATCCATTTCAACCGGTCCTCTGAGTCTAAGATTTTTAGTAACGCTAGTCTTCATTCGGCTAGCCTGAGAAGCTTTGGATGCCCACGATTTGGACAACTATTCATATCTTGTTGTTGGTCAGCCAAAGATATGCCACGACCCTCTCTGTCAACCTCGCTGATAGATCCAACATTTGCAGTGCTATCCATGATGCAAGAACATCTCACTATATCGCAGATTTTCGTAGTAGAGTGACTCTTATGATAAATTACGTGGAGTCGTGAATAACCGTTTGCATCGTTACCTTGGAGGCTAAATGTGGTAGATACTCCGCTCGACATTAACCTCCACCTATGCGCAATGGGGTTTAAACCGTCGGAATCAAAAAGAGAAAGGACTGGCGGGCGGTACCTTAGAATGACTAGCAGCTCTCTTTGAATCCTCGGCACTCCCCGGATTAACCTATAAATACCAAGCGAGTGAAGGTCATACCCCGACAAGATTATTGGTACACCCACCTCTAATTGCTCGGACCCACTTGTGCCGCGGCGCATATTAGTTTCCAGCCCATAGACACGGATAGAGAGGTCTTGCCATCTTCTTGATCTGGAGCTCCGGATCTTCTCTCTCGTGTTCAACCTGGTGTTTACCAAAAAGTTTCAAACATATTCGGACGTTTTGAAAATGGAGGTAGACGTACGTGACACAGGGAGTTGGCGTATACTGAAAAATCAGAAGGTAGTACTCGTCAATCCGCACGGCAATAAAATTTGTTGGACGTTGCGTACATTTGCCGATGACGAAGTGAAGACCCATGGATATTAAGTTATCGGGCATGGCTAACCACTGTAGATGATCTAATCCATCAGTTTCGGGGCAATCGGATATGGTTTCGTCGAAACAGTGCTCACACATATCAGCGACACTACCGTTCCAACACTGCATCAAACGAGAGGAATTCAGTAGGCTCACCGTGGTTGCCCGTGCACCCGAGTATGACACGATGACAGGCCCAATATATGACAGATAAAGTAGCAGAACGTACCAGGTCAGTGTCCCCGTTTCGAAAGAATAGCAGATGAGAGCGTCTATAATAGCATCCAGGCTAGTGCAACCATGAGATCCAACTTACAATAGCAAATGAAATATCGACCCCTACTTCATTGCCCCCTTGCGGCTAGACTGTAGAAGCACAAACAAGCATCCCGCAATTAAGACGTCGACAATAGTGGAGAGAGCGAGACCGGTGGTAAATGTCCACTAAATCATATGATACAAATATGATAATCACAAGAAAAACTATAAAATTGGACTCACGCCAATGTCATGCCTGAACCTGGAAAACGTTCCTAGAGAGAGCCTGACCAGATTTATGTTAATCTTAGAAGATAGGTGGGGTAACAACGGATTCTTGCATTTCTCCAGTGGTCACTGAAAGTTGAGCCAAAAATAGAATGGGTTAGAATGTTTAGTATCAAAATTTTCATCAGTTCACCCGATGCCGCAACTGTAAGGTTAGTCCCAAACCATGTTCAATACAACATCTACGTGTTGAGGACAGCACTTACGGAGTCGGAGAAAGGCAAGGGTGACCTAGATAGTCGGCATGTTAAAAAAAAAAAAGGAGGCTAGGGTGATAGTGGGAACGTACGATTGGGGCACCAATCAAATAGTTTCGTTTGCTGACTGATACACGAAGGATCACGGTCAGGACGTGGTGATCGGCGTGCAAAAAAGGAACGCACGCATGAAAATACGATGCGCAAAAAATCTGCATAGGGAAAAGTGATAAGTGGGCTGAGGGACCGATAGCGTGAATGGTGGCGACTTGCAAATGAACGAAGAACGTTAGCATTGCAGTTATTTGGATGGTCACCTTTGTAATAGTAAATTTTGAATCAGCTCTTTAAGGAATTTTTAGTGACGGACGAACCGCGAGGCTCCTACGAAGCCACCAAGCGTTTAGGATTTTTTGACAATGAGGGCAAGGAAGGCCGCACCATTGGATATCATCTATGATCGCTACAGCCCCATAGTCGTTTATGAAGTAACCCCAGAGAGCATACCAAATGAAGGTGGTATGAGAGGCATCAAGGAACCTAGAGCACCCAAATGTTGGTATGATCAATGTAAAGTGTGTGACGTTCGCACCATATTGCAAGAACCTGCTTGCTCTTCGTTAAAGTGAAACTCAATTCCTGAAATATAAACGTACGAGTGCCTTTATCTGCCGCAGGTCCTTGGGATATAACTTGAAGTAGATGACAGCCTGGATGAAGACGAATCCGGAGAGCCTACAAGAATTTTACTATCTGTATGAGATCGTCACTACCAAGGTAGATGCCGTTGCTCACAGAGATGCAAAAGATCCACGGAGTAGAGGTGCGCCAAACGACTTGGGGATGTTAACGGCCATCGATATTAGAAGAAGGAAGATCATGGGGAGCCACTGTAATATAGCGAATTCTTCCTGCATGTTACTAGATAGAGTTTCCGAGATCTCCATTCGCAACTGTCACCAAAAATAACATTTTATCCAATTTTAGGACGAGGGGTCTATTTTTCGTTTGATGGCATATCAAGAGAGGAAAGAGATGTAGGATGGCACATTTCTCCGGGAGCGATGGAGGACTTTTCCTTGAGGAGCGGAAATCATGGGTGATCGGGATCTCAAAGAAGAGCGGAGGTTGAGGTTTACGTTGACCGTATGTTTGCTACGAGATGACGACAAAGAGAGATGGGTTTCGAGGTTGGTTGCGAGATACTTTGACGTTTCTGTCTAAGTGTCAAGCGAACAGGGGGATGCAGTCATTCCAACGTCACAGACTGTGCCTCTCTAAACAGATGGCCTGAAGATCTATTGTCGTAAGTGGGTCCAAGAGGGATCGAGATTGTTGACAATATACAACAACCAAAAGTCAGGTGGAAGGGAGCCTCCGTTGACAACGAGTGGACGAATTTCAGCCATGACCGGATACGAAGAAGATGAGAGGGAGTCGATGCGCTGGTGTCTACTCGTGGTCAAGGGGGTAATAAGTATGGGCGGTTATCCGTCCAATCGACATTTTCCAGAGAATAACAAAATAACTTGAAAATAACCGATATTTAACTTGATTTCTGGAACAAGTCGCGTAACAACCTAATTGTCGCCATTGCTAAACTTCAAGGGAGCGCGACATACAGATTAAAGGAACCCGTGGGCGGCCTTGTGTGGGTATTCATATAATCACAACCCGGCTTTTGTGCGCACGAAAGGACCATCCCAACATTTGAAGCCTACATCCGTACTTATCTGGAAATTCAGGAAAGGGTTGTAAGACATACAGCGTATGTTTCAGAGACCACTTACCGCCGTCGAGTTGCACATGACGGCTACTCTAGAGTGGGTCTCAGTCGTCGCGAAGATACCTTTGGCCACCACATTAACAGCTGGCGCAACATCACCACAATCGGTCAGCAAAAAAGAATGTGCAGTGGCCAAAATGAGCTGCACTTACCGGTATTGGGGTAGAGGTCGAATATCGCGACTTCTTTCCCGGTGGCACCAGGCACGGCATACCTTGATGGAAATCAGCAACAATGAAAATCAAATGAAAATCGGTACAAGCAGTTAATTATTTACCAACAGGGATCACTGATACATGATCCTTCAACGTATGGGACACTGTAAATAAGGTCGAGTTTAAAATAATTGTGTATATTGAGAAGCAAGTTACGGAAAGTGATACTTACTCCTTCATAACCCCGGTAAAGCTCTGGAGAACGAAATCCTGGATGTGGGTATTATTGGTACTCGAGGAGTTCGGTCGAGGCCCAGTCTAAACGAGACAGAAAAGAGTCAACAAAGCGAAAGAAAACAATGACCCACGACGCACGGCTTGATCCCAGTAGCTAAATTCGCAAAATATTCGTCAGAGGCTTCTTAACCTGGATTTACAAAGAATACACACTTTTGGGTAATGTAAATCTATGGCCTTAGTCAGGAAAGACGTCGA
>Ga0307517_10011816_pt1 | contig 12066 bp, 17 predicted proteins | sample 23_EM_MG_FD_194515 | JGI IMG/M metagenome (GOLD analysis project Ga0307517, IMG submission 194515) | Populus trichocarpa ectomycorrhiza microbial communities from riparian zone in the Pacific Northwest, United States - 23_EM | ecosystem: Host-associated > Plants > Roots > Unclassified | place... | reverse complement strand
CTTACCGGGGTCCGGATACCGCTTGTCGAAATACGGTTCCCACTGAGTTTCACAGAACGAGACCATGAGGATTTGGATGACGTTTTTGATCAAAAATTGGTTGAGGTGATCAATCTCGGAGACTTTTACGAGAAATTGCGAGAGCGCCTCCCCAATGATCAATTCGGATTCCCGGTGACACTGATCCAGTTCCTCTTGAAAGATCTCATAAGAGGAATGTCGTAGCTCCTGAGCTAGGAAATCGGAAATCTTCCCCATTTCTTCGTGTAGCGCCTGTATCTTATCGACAACGTTCATGAGAGGGGCGGCGCCAGCCTCGCTGATGACCGCTCGAGCAGCCTCCAACAATACATTGTCTGACTCGCTTTCCTGCGATCCCCAGCGTCGGAGGTTTGAAAATCTCTGTTGCAAACTTGTGACAAGGCCCTTTGAATTCCCGTTTTTGTCGAACCTCGCAAATCGGTAGTCTTCTTCAAGTTGCCGCAGCTGGGCCCTTATACGGTTAATCTCTTCCATCGCTTCATCGTGCGGTCGAATGCTAGACCCATTCTGGCCCATGGTGCCTTCATCCACTGATGAGATACAGGTTCCGCGAATGTCATGAAGGCAAAAAGTTCAAGACCTTGTTTCCTTGGTACGTGCCCCTCTCAAAAGCCCGATTCCTAATAGATTTCCCTTGGAAGAAGGTATAGTACGGCCCCAATTCGTGGAATGTGTGCTGGAGGGAAGGCGGTTGAGCTCTGAGTGCTGAGCAATGGCCTTGCAATGACCCACCTCGGAGATACGTAAGGACCGGGACCGCCCGTCGCCGAAAGATGGCTTGCCGGATCTATGACACTTTTGCTCTGCTCGATAGGAAGAGAAAAAAAAGGCGGAGTGAATGAAGAAAAGGACTTGCATGAAATGCACCATGTACGCCGCAGAGCAATGTTACAATACCTTTTTTCCCTGCTTGGCGCCAATGGGTGGCGGACCTCGGGCCGCGGGGTCCTGCTATATTATATATTACTACTTAGTCGAATGTGCTTTTTAGGATCACGGTCGCTACTACTTATATCACCGATATCGTTCCCGGGGTGACCTTGGCAAAGCTTCCTGATAATAAGAAAGCCGTGGCCACTTTGCAAGAAGCCACTTACTCCACCACCGGCCTGGGAACAACCACCCAGGTCGAACGAGAGGGAAGGTCCAGGGGCTTCATGTTACAGCGTACTAGTCCATGTGAACAAAAGCTGTCGACCAATGCACTAATTAAATACAACTGCTAGTAATACAACTCTCGAGGTAGATCATACACAATTGGTATCTCGTTCTTAGATCAGTCCATAACTGAAAACGTTAGCACATATTGACGAGTAGCTCTGAAGCATATATTTCCTATATCCATTTACAGGCGTTCGCCTATGGGTCTCGTCCATCTCCACGCTGAGCTGTACTCAAGGAGGATACACGTTCATTGTCGACTGCAGTCATTTGATGATTCTTGGTCAATCCTAGTGTGTGCGAACGACTATAAGACATCGTCGTGATAACTTCTTTCACCGGTGGTGGTGCCGTAGATGAAAAAAGCCTTCGCCAACCCTCCTGCCCTCCTTCTCCCCAGCTGAGTCGTCCCCTTTTCAACCGGGATGGCGGCGGAGGTGGCGGTGGCGGGAGTAACGCCTCCTTCAAAGTAGACGCAAGGATGACTTTGGGTGCAAGAATATTCTCGAACGTTACGTCCCCAGTGATAACCTTCTTCAGACCGATCCCCGTCGTCCCAACGACGACCTCGGCAGATTTCTTCATGTTTCCTTGTCGAGCGTCTCCATAACCGTCGTGCATCCATCGATGGTCAAATAGAAAACCCGGAGCAACGACATTGACTTCAAGATCGATGGATGTGATCTTCTCCCCCAACGCCAGCCTCAAATCCTCGACTGCTTTGAAAATGGCAGAGAGTTTCTGTTCGAACGCCTTTAAATTGTCTGGACTTCCGATATCCCACGCAGCGATCTTGAAGATATGACCAAGACCCAACATAAATTCGTCTTTCCATGTCGTCGAAGTTGGGCGGATCTGTGCGCGAGTTAATGCCCGCCATCTGCCGGATACAGCTTGTTCCTCTAACAATAGATATCAGAGGGAGTCGATAACGAACGAAAATAAACTCGCCAGTCCGTCGAATTTCACTGTAAATCGTGGAGAGAAAATCAGATGTTTCCCGGGTTTTTGGAAACCAGGATTCGATCAGGGAGGAGCAAAAATGCACCAAGTACATTTCAAGAACGACTTGCACCAGGAGTAAATTAACCTCGGGCTCCGGTTTCTGCGTTTCCTTCCTGAGAGCATTGGCAAGTGGCTCACTCACGGTCCTACATACTTGGGCATATGCAGCCGCCCATTCCTCTTTGTCCAATTCGTATTTGGAATGAACCAACGCATCTCCGAGAGAAGCCGACGCCTGGAAGTTCTCGTCATTCAAGGTATTCACCATATCCTTGACATCCGATATGGACAGAAGATCGGGCTTCGTCAAGAAAACCTGCGCGCCAATAAGCTTCCTCCCCCGAATCTCGGATAAATTCTTGTACTCCTGTAGCTCGCGCACAATGTTGGCGTTTTCATGTTGAAGACTTCGAATCGTGTCTTTTTTGCTCCGAATTTCGTTTTCGAGCTCGAAGCAGGTTCGGTGTAAATCTCCCTTCACACGTCGAAGTTCATATTCGAGTTGTTGCAAGCTGGTCTTTGTGCGTTGGAGCTCTTCCTTTGTCCTATCTCTGGGTGGTTGTGCCGGCCCACCAGGACCAAGAATAGCACCTGCGATACTTCTACCAATCCCACCAAAATGGCCTGAGAGTGGCGCGATATTGCTCTCCCCGTTTAGCTCTGTCGTCCTATCAAGGGGTTTTGCGGGTCTTTCTTGGTGATCTGGAGCAGCGGGATCGATGCGAATGTTCGAGAAAGTTCCGGAGCTTTGAGTGACTACGTAGTGGTGCTGATAGAATGATAGGGCGCCATCGGATACGGCCTTATTCCTGAATAAGAAGTTAGGACAAGATTAATTTCGAGGGATGGAGGTATGAACACATGGTTTTGAGGCCGAGTGATATTGATGTCATGCTGTAGAAGCTTCTCGCGGACTTCTTTGAATAACCAGTCACTAGTAGCGAACTCGCCAACGAGAACGACATGCTGAAATGCAGTTTCAAGGCAATGGGTAACAAAAGAAACAAAAGCAACTGACAGATATAGGTTTGCGAGATACCTTGCATTGGTATAACACAGAGTTGACGATACACTCAACCGAAGGCTCAAAGAAGCTGGCCACATCCGACCCCAGAAGTTTGAGTTGGCCGAATCGGATATTACAATTTTGGTCGTTATCCTTTGCTCCGCCAAATTTAATGTATTGAGGTTCGTCGGAATTTCGAAACCTGAGTTTCGTGGTTCTGTCGAAGCATTCGACAATATTGTCCAGGTCCCCGACAAAAGTAGATTCTTGAAGGTAATCTAAACAGCATTGAGCATAAGTTATAAATATCTGGAAGAATGCATGACACACTCTCTAAGAATAATCGTGCATAAACCGTGACGAAGACCGATCCATGAAAATAGCCTGTGGGTAAAGGATGAGATTTAGAAAATACAAGTTGAGAGATAATTACACTGTGGAGTTGCCACTTCCTCAAATCTATTCTTCGCTTCCCCAACCTTTTTGCTGTACGAACTAACGTCAATGGTGCTGTCTCCAGCGTCGACAATTACCACTCCCTCTCCATCTTCCATCACCCCCATTGAGAGGCCATTCTGCACAGCGAAATGAAGACTGGCTTCTCCTTCTGTCACGAATGAAAGCCGAGTATGACCGGCCGTGGTATCAGGGATAAGCTTGGCCAAGACTGAAGCCTTTCGCATCTCCGCCTGTTGTGCACTTTCCCATGCATTTGGGTGTGATAGAACAAAGTGGATCTGGTCCTTGACGGATGCCCAGAGGACTCCACCGCTCGCATGGGTCTTCTGGATGAAACTCGAAGCACACTCCAATAGGTAGGCCAAGAAATCAGCCAAGACCTCGACAACAGTTTTTTTGAGAGGTAGTGGAGGGATCCTGTCCGTCAACTGTCTTGGAGCGCCCACTCGAGATCGGAGATGTAGTTTGAACCTGGTTTGGTGGTAAACAAGACAGCCGAGGAACAGATCAACGCATACCATTCAGCCTTGACCCAATGCTCGACTTCAGCAATCTGATAGATACCCTCTTTCACCGCCTCTGCCCCGACAGCCTTGACGTTCCCGGCAGGATCATAGTAGATGATAGTGGGGATCTTCGAGGCCCCATTGATGTACTCATTGGCCGGAAACCTACACAACGCTCGGAATTGAATAAGTTGATCAAGGTCTTGAGGGTCATTTCGACCGACCTTGTTACTCTTTGGATTCCCGGTATTACTCCAGGATCGAGCACGCTGTTATCAAGTATCAATCAGTGAGCAGCACCTGGCGTCCTCCGTCTGCAAGTTTGTGTACCAGTAAGAAATACCACTGTATGTAGTTCCTACGTCAAATGCCAGGACGAGTTTTCGATTTCGACCGTGAAATGCCGAACGGGAGGTTGACATTAGGAAGATGAGGGTAAGGAAGTGGCTGAGGTTGATGCCCCTCTCACCACACTGCCTCGTTGGCGCCTATTGGTCACCTTTTCCCATGCCATAGCGAACTGTTCCGGCGATCATCTCCGCCCCGAATATTTATAAATGTATAAAGGTGGGCATGATTCCATGGTTAACGGTAATCCCGGTTCCAAAGAGGTTGGCGGCTGACGTGACGCGACGCGTTGGAACTTGACGACGCGCGAAACGGCACGTGATTCACAACTTTTAATGGTGGACAGTTGGTGGACAGTTGCCGCCGTCATGGAACTGGAAAATATATGAGTTACTTGACTGCTTCTGTTGCATCGAAACCTGGTCGTTACTTCAGGAGACGTTAACTGACTTTCCGAACGAATTGCGGCATCTATATGTTCTATCTCGGACTCTTCAAGACAAAGTTCTTGCGGAATCGAACCGAAACCGTGCATGCAGCACCGTGGCGAGAACAACACAGGCGAGAAATTTCTTTGAGTCGTTGATGCCGCCGTTCCCCATTTACTTCTAAATCGAAATATTTGTGGTGCGTCGCCCTTCCTCGCTATTAATTATGTTCTCAGCTCACATATCCACAGCAGATGAACATCATTAACACCCCCGCATTACGGCCGTCCTACACCATTGCCTACCCAACTTCAACCAAGAGGAGATCCCGAAGACTCTCTGATCGTCAGGTCTAGGTGAGAAAGCAGCAGGGTTACGAGCAAATCGACCAACAGTTTAACGACCTGGTGAGTTCCCCACCTTCCTTTTCGGACGTTACAATGGGAAGTGAAAATATCCAACCCTCTCCAGTGCCCAATGTCCCCTCGTCGGAACAATGCTGGCCGCGGGAACATGCAAACCACTGCATTTCATGCCCCTTGGTTCCCTGCCAAACCGTCGCTTTATTTTCAAATTTCGAGCGACAACGCCAAGAACGTACTGTCATCCGAAATATAGGAGTTGCCTACGAAAGACTACCAAGAACGTGATTGGCGGGAACATATAAACCAGTGTGCGACCTTGACAGGAGGTGAAGAATGCCCACCAAATTACACACTGCAAATGGGCTGCTTGACCAAGATTTTGTTTCACTTGGTACCCAGACTCATCGCCCACTAACTGTCGTTCTATTGCGTCACAGGAGTGTCGAGGGTGAGATCGGGGCAACCGCCGTGCAAACCAACTCGCAGACTCGACATCCGGCAGGTTATGCCCCTATGCAGCCCAGAGTAGCAACGTGACCGCTGAGCAGTTCGTAGTCAAACCCAACCATCGTCGTTCTACTGGCTGGAATCGACAATGAGAATGAGCGTGCGTATATCCAGAAATCAAAAACCTCGCACAATGTTCGTATTCTGGTGCCACTTTCCCCTGCCAACAGGTCATCAATCATCACAGGCGCAAAGAGATTGTCAGTGAATGCGGTAGCATCAGTAAGCTTTTGACCCCTTTTTGCTTACAGGAGATAGCATTGGTGTCATGAATATGAATTGAGTGTCCAAAATTTACTGACCGGGGTGCAACGGAGATCGACTCAGTGAGTGTGGAGGCCGTTGCATTCACCTACTCATTCAAAGAGACAGTCCAATGAAGGTTTTGAACCCTGTGTTTGAATATAAATACATAACAGATTAAGCTAAGCGTCGTCCATGGGATCTGGATCGTAAATAATCTTTGCTGCACTCCGTCGTTCAACACCCTGGCAACACTGTACATAAAAAGGACGAAATAAAACCAAGAGGGGGCGCACGTTCTCCTTCCAGGTGGCCACAGCCTCCAACAGAGTCGGCATCGTTTGTCAGATCTGGACGTGCACAAAAAGATATCACCGAATATGGTAGCATTATCTTGAATTCCATCAAAATATGGTCTTTTTTAGAAGTTATAGTTATTTATATAAATTTCTAAATTTTAATATAATCTTTACATATTTAGCCACTCTTTATCTTTTCGTGCATGTCGTGTTGCACACAACCTAGCACACTAGCTATTTCTGAACGAATCTATTCAAGCTAAAGAAAGATCATCACAACCAAATTTCATCGGCCCAATTAAAACAATAGTGCGATATCAAAAGCCGCAGAAAGATAGGCGTTAGGCTACCAAGGAAGGAGTCAAGTCAGTAATAACAATGTACGGACCTGGTCATCGCTAAACACACGCAGCGACTAGACGGGAACCAACTCCACGTGCCCTGTCAGTGATCTATACATCGAATGCAAGAATGAGTCTTCGTCGAAAATTACAATATGCTCACTAGGTTGATGAAAATTGATTTGACCCTTTTTCATCTAACCTAATCTATTACATATCTATCTATCAAAAACAAATGATCGTCGTAACTTGCTACTTAACCGCAACAAATTGCAAAGTAAGACGCGGTGGCCCTAAAGGAGGCTGAAGTAATAGAATGCCAATAGGAACAGAGTCAGAACGAGGAGCAGAAGTTGTGTATCCGTATTGCGTAGGTGGAGTGAGGAGTGACAATGCGGAAGGCGTCAAATAGAAAAGCAACGTTGGGAACCTGCCAGGAGAACGGGTACGAAGGGACATAACAAAGAAACAGAAAAGAAAAGGTCGCTGTGTTGGGGCAATTATTGTGACCTCGACGCGGCCTCAAGCTTCAAAGCCCACAGTCCACAATGTCAGCTGGTCGTCGTCCGACCCGACCGTCCTCTCCTTACGTCCCTAAATCCATCCCGGTCTCAGGGACGGATGAGCCCACCTTCGAAGTGGGCACCAAAGCACAGCAGAGGTCTGCGATTTCCGTGAGGAGATTGCTCGTCTTTTGCAGGTATGATTGACGAGTATCAGAGTCTGTGGTAAGGGGGGGTTGGTTAGATGACCAAGTCACAGAAAACAGTGGGTATTGTCGTTGTCGGGATTGGGGCGAGTCGACTGGGGTGATGAACAGGTTTCTGTCTTAGCCTCAGTGTTGTTGGGCACAGACGATTTGTTGCTTCCCCGTCGATCCGGATGACGGTGGCAAGAGAAAACTGTCTGGAACGCAATCGTGGGGAAACCAAGACCATTTAGATGACACCGATGCATGTCATCAGGACTTTATCAGCCCTGAGTGATTCAACGCGATTTGACTTGGCAGATCGAGTTATTCCTCGGTACCTGCTTGTTGCGAATCGAGAGAATCGAACATCGCGTTGGATTGTCTATTAATATCAAGCGTCAGCCTCGAAGGAAGGTCACCCAATGAGAGGAAACAAACCTTTTGTAGACGTGAAAGAGCTTCGAGAGGATCTATAATTCCATGGTCAAGGGGGCGGCACATTGATGTCCTTATCGAATTGTTGCGACATTGCATCGCGATACTTGTTCTACAAAATAAGAGTACGTTCAAGTAAATTTCCAAGAAATCATAGAACTTACCCTCTGTTTCAATCGCAGGGATACGACACCTGCGTCGAGGAATCATAAGTTGTTACTGACTAGCGTACGTCTCAGCACTTACCGTCAGATTCGCAGACATCATAAGTAGTCAACATGCGCCTGATGAACTCTTCTGGAGGAGGCAGCCGTTGATCAGTCTAGAGAGTGAAATTCAGGAAATTAATCAGGAAGCGAAATATGCAAGTGCTTACCCTGGCGATCAGTGAGGTCCAATCCTCGTCCTCGATTATAGCCATCCGAGCGTGAGGATTCTGCAGAAGGAATAATTGGTGAGAAAAAAGAAAAAAGAGTCGCAAAATTGATTGTGGACACACTGCCGATAATATGAAATCGTTCATCGCCTTCGATGGATGTGGGGGGCCACTGCTAGGGAACGAGCTGGGGTTCGAATATGCATCAGATTCGTCCATGGGCGTTTCGAAGCCGAATGCCAATCTTTGCCAGGCGTCATCGCCAAGTTTGGCATTGGTTGTGCTTAGGAAGAGAGTCTGGTTGAAGTACTTGCGCGAATGCACGGAATTATCGCTGGACCTCAGCTCCTCTGTTTCTTCGGGGTCCGGCCCTGCCCTCTCCTCAACTAAGCCCGGATACTCCAATCCATAAGCTTGCATTAAGCGACCCTGGCCTGTTGCTTTGAACTTCAGATGGAAATCTGACGCCGTTGAATCCGGAAATGCTGCCATCCCCCATGACGACGCCTTAACGCAACCGATGACCAGTCGTACGTCACCGTTTCTTACTTTTCGTCCACGTTTATTCATAACGTATTTGTAGAAACTTTCCAGGTTGGCGGAGAGATATTTTCGGAATCGCAAGACATTGGCGAGATTCTCGGTATAGGCGCCATCAGGGAAGGTCAAGATTGCCCCTTCAGAAGAAGATGCAAATGTTATTGCTCTGCGCCCGCAACATGTCAATTTTGTCTTCTATCAAAAGAAGGAGGTTGTCATACGAGGAATCATTTTCTCGACGTGACCTTTTAACCGATGCACTGGCGAGGTAGCTATTCACCTTGAATTCCTTATGTCTGTAGATGTCGCTTGGACAAAGTGGCGGAAAAAGAGGGGAGACGCCTTCAGGAAGACCTTGCTGGTTGATAGGGTGGTCCGCAGGCAGGCAGATGTTGAACATGAAGTCGAACCCTCCAAATTTCGTGAAGGTCCCTACGTCACCAATAGAAATGCCTTGACGTCGATATTCGATTGGAAGGGTACTGCTAGGCTCAGGGAGTCGCATCGGTATCCCGCGGCCTTGCGCCAACATGTGTCGGTAGTAGATATCTTCACTCCGAACAGGAGGGTCCCACACCTAAAATGGATCGATTGTGAACAAAAGGAAACAGGTGATGACCGCATACGTACGGGCCTAGAATCTCTCTTGTTGCCAATGATCGGGCTACGCCAGGGATTGCTTGTGTTTCTTGGGGGATCCTAAGTATGACAATACATGAGCGAAAAAAGTTCGTCAATTGCCGCGGGTTGCTTACCATGGCATAGTCTTGAGGCCTGTGATTCGGGGCAGACCCCAAGGTCGACGGGGAATCCATTAGCGGGGCGCTGAGAACGTCGGAGGGAAGAGACAGACGGTCGGAATTTGTGTAGCGAGTATATCGACCTCGAATAAAATGGAAATGTCCCCCGTGGATCGTCATGCTGCGGACATTGCTGATTAAGGATTCCTGGGACGCCCTAGAGGCGGCAAATGAGGAAACAGTAGCGGCACACTGGGGAACAAAAAATGTTACCTAGCCTTAGTTCCTTTGGCCCTTTTTTTCCGCTCAGCTTGAAGCTTCGCTAGATCGAGACGGCGAAGTTGGGTATCACTGCCGTCCCTTTGATTAAGGTGTAGACTCATTAAATTTTTGTCCGAGAAGTGAGTGGGTTAACCGTCAAGTATGCTGAATGATACTTTTGGGAGGAAGCACGCTGGGTATGAGAGGATTAGGGCGGATTTCTGCACCAGTCGTAATAAATGATACTCACCAGGATGTCCCCGTCGAGGTGAAGCAAATTCAAGTTGATCTCAAGTTGATCTTGGGGAGGATTTCATAATAATAATGAGGGAATTGCTATTGCGATGGTTCAAGTGGTTGCGCAAGCTTGGGTAGCTTGGTTCTTGGTGAGTAAGTGACACACGAGGCATGATATAGCAGCATGCAAACGGGCTGTGGGCCTTGAGGTTGCCATGAGGCAAGAGTGAGGCATGTAGGTAGTAGTACCCTTTACATAAACGGTGACTTGCGGCATGCCTGATATGGCCCACTTCGCACTCAATTCCCATGGGGCATGACCACATCGTTAGTTATGGTCCCAATAAAAGTTCCAAAATGAATTTACTGGGAATAGATTTTGAAAAATTCCTCCTCGTGCCTCGTGAGCTTGTCACGCTTGTATTTCCCAAACAGGACCAGAGCGTATGACTTAAGTGATCATGGAGGATAAGCTGACCCGAGATCGCAAACCCTATTACAACATGCCCAAAGACACAGCATGCAACGTGGTTTCTCGACCAGGCCCTAGTCAGGATGACGCAGAGGACCAATCCAACCCTCTGGTAGCATCTAGCTTGGTTCGTCCCAAACGTATCATTCTGTCTTGTTGGTGTTGACTAATAGCCCGTTGGCCAGATTTTAAAGGATCGGCTGAATCCACTCCCTAAACTCACCAATGCCGCTAAAGGTCACCTTCGCCATCTTCCAAGAACCAGGTGGAGAAAAATACCCAAAGGCACTGAGTCATGGTAACGTCTTTCGCCCTCGCATGCCAGAATTACTTTCCCACTCGCGGCTTCCTAGCACGTCGCCTCGAGAATCTACATTCGAGCACGCTAGCAACATGAACATTCACGGAGGGCAATTCAATGCTAGCAACATGAACATTCACGGAGGGCAATTCAACATCACAATAAACTACAATCGTGGGCCTCTTCCCTCCTGTGCTCTTAGTAACCCGCTAATGTACCCCGTAGAGTCTACGACGAATCAGAGCCTGGAAGACGACATTGTAAGCAACCTGTACGGTTCACGGTCTTTTCACTCATGTTCCTTATAGGAGTTTCCAGGAAACACGAACAATCCCCTGGGCGGCCCAGCCATTGATAGCAAGAGAGACTCTAGACCTGTAAGTCATGCGGTAGTCAACCTAGGTTTCCTTTTGTTCACACTTGGTCCAATTCAGATGTGGGACCTTCCACCCTTGCCTATTCAGCGGAGTTATGATATCTACTATCGACACCTAGCAGCGAAGGGCCGCGGTTTGCCGTTATGGCTCCCCGAGCCCAGCAGTAACCTCCCATACGTGTATCGACGTCAAGGCATCTCTATTGGGGATGTAGGGATCATCACGAATTCTGGAGGTTTCGACTTCTTGTTCAACATCTGCCTGCCTGCAAACCACCCTATCAACCAGGATGGTCTTCCTGAAGGCTTCTCCCCTCTTTTCCCGCCACTTTGCCCAAGCGATATTTACAAACATATGGACTTCAAGCCGAATAGCTACCTCGCCAGTGCATCAGTATCAGTTCAATCTAGCCGAGAAATTGATTCTTCGTATGTCTACCTTCTTATTGATAGATGTCAAAGCTTGACACGTCGTGGATGCAGAAGAATAACGTTCGAATCTTCCGCTTCTGAAGGTGCCATCTTAATAATGCCCCATGGTGCCCATACCGAGAGTCTCAACAATACCGTCTCCGGTTCCAACGATATCTCTCTGCCAACGCGGAGAGTTGGTACAAATACGTTAATGATATCCGTGGACGAGAAGCAAGAAACGGCGACGTGCGACTGGTCGTCGGCTGCGATAAGGCTTCGTCATGGGAAATGGCAACGTTCTCAAATTCTACGGCGCAAAACTTCCACATGACATTCAAAGCGGCAGACGAAATTGGTTCAAGCCACTCTTCTGAATGGGAATGTTCAGGCGTGGTTGAGGCCCGGTCTGGGCCGGACCCCGAAGAAACAGAGGAGCTGAGGTTGACAGATGATTCTGGGTATTCAGGCGTCTACAAGGACCAGTGTCTCTTCGTGCGCACACTGAATTGCACG
>Ga0307517_10011815_pt1 | contig 12067 bp, 6 predicted proteins | sample 23_EM_MG_FD_194515 | JGI IMG/M metagenome (GOLD analysis project Ga0307517, IMG submission 194515) | Populus trichocarpa ectomycorrhiza microbial communities from riparian zone in the Pacific Northwest, United States - 23_EM | ecosystem: Host-associated > Plants > Roots > Unclassified | place... | reverse complement strand
TTTGTTCAACATGTTAGGCCAGAATTGACTTGGGAGAGACAACCTTGCATATGGGGCAACGATTTTCTAATTCATGAAGGAATTAAATTTGGAAATTGTGCTTCCTGTTTCTACATGGAGGCTTGGCAATTAATTAAGAGTTTCCATCTTATGCAAGGAATATTAATTACAGCAATAAGAGTTTACTTCTGTGGAAGGGATTAATTAATTAAATCCTGGAGAATCCTATTTGTTTTTACATTTTAAAAATATTTTTGAAAAAAATTAAAAAAATTTTATTTTTTTTACTTCAAATTAATATTTTTTGGTGTTTTCAAATCATTTTGATGTGCTGATGTTAAAAATAATTTTTTTAAAAAAAAATATTTTGATGCATTTTCGAATAAAAAACATTTTATAAAACAACTATAACCACATTCTCAAACAGTCAATCAGATTCTCAAATAAACTTTTAAAGGGGGAGCTACATAAAATAGCAGATTGCTTGGAATTTTTTCCAAGTTTTGAAAAGGAGTTCAAGCTCTACAGGGAAAGGCATGGCCGACATCAACATTCCAACTTAGGGGAGGATTATTTAAGCTTACAAATTAAATATCCTAAGCCTAGGAATGAAACTACATGGGGCGGAAATTACTGCTACATTCAGATATGATTTCCTAGCATGACAAATAGGTATAAAGTTAGCACTTTCCTTCCTAGTTTATCTAGGACATATATTCGGCCTTACGCTTGATTTAAATAGGGTTTTAGGTTATTTCATCTTATGTTTTATTCATATTTTATGGAAGCAATAATTTTCACATCAACTTTATTTTTAATTAATTATTTTCAAGTTTTTAGGTTTAATTAATATGTTTAGGTTATTTTTTTAAGTTGATTTAATTCAGCCCACATGTTTTGGGCCCAAGCTTTAAAGTTTTAGTATAAATATTCTATGTGTAATAATGTTTTAGATTTTTTTAAATAATACATTGATTTTGCTGTATTGAGGTATTCTTGTACTCTTTGGTTCTCTAAATATATAATTGAATTTGACTTATCTAAAAATAATTATTTTCTTGGCGTATTTCTTATACTTTTCATTTGCAATTTACTAATAATTGGATAGGGATTTATTTCAATAGTGTTGGTATTTTGATTCAGGTAATCGTTGTGTCATGCTTCTATCAAACTTGATTTTTAGCTTTTCGAGATTGTGTTAATCTTGATTGTGAGTTACGAGAACTCTATGTCTATGAGGTTCGCATCAAAAGGTTTTAATATTGTAGGAGTTTTTTCACATTAATTTAAAGTAATATGGACTCCTTGGACACAAATATGACTTGAAGATGCCTATACTCAATTTAATATAATCATGTCTTTATGAGATTTAATTTGACATGACAAAAATGAATTTCATCCAAAATTATTTTTCAATTCTAAATTTTACTGTCCAAATCATTCATATTGTCAAAACCTATACATAGTGAAAAATATCTTATGATAAACTAATGTATCAAATATTTTGGTATTATCACTCATTTCATTTCAAATGAAGAGAATGAATTTTATTACATTTGCTCTTACATTTAAAATAATTTAAAGTTTTTTATTTGTTCTTGCTAAAGTGGTAAAGTTGTAATTTTGAAAGAAATGTATTTAACACTCAAGAGTTAACTTGTTTGATATGATTAACTTATTTTATACTCAAGTTGTTTGCAACAACTCCTTTTCTTTTAAGAAGAGAGAGATTGTCATTTTTAATATGATGGAAAAACACATAAAAACTCAAACATCTTTTAATTCCTTTTTTCTTGTGTGAGTAAAGACCATGTGTGGTCTTTTTGCCTATAAATACCAATCTTTAACTTCATGTGAAAAAGCTTATAACTTTATAATTTTACATACTTGATGCTTTAATAGTCCAAAAAAATTTCATCCTTCTTTCCATTCTCTTAAAGTTTTAAACTGTAAATTGCATCAAATTCATCTTTTGTATTCTTGAGCTAGATTGCATCTCTTAAAGACTTGAACTTATTCTTTGTAAATTTCTCTTTTGAAGTGTGATAATTCTTATAAGAGTTTTATCTTTGGTTGTGAGCCATTTGAAAGGTTTAAATCTTGATCTTTAAAAAGATTGTGATTGTAAGGTTTTCTAATATTGATCTCGAAAAAAGATTAGTATAATCTGTAAGCTCTCATCCGTTAAGAAGACCGTAATTTGATAATAAACATTTGAATAGAGGTTCAAGAACTAGAGTTGACAGTTGTGTGAGTCAATATAAAAATTGGTGTCTTTCTTTCAGTATCTATCTTATTTCATTTGTGACTTGCTTAATTACATGATTGTTGTTGTTGAAATTGAGATTTTAATTTTATAAAAATATCAAACATTCAATTTAGCCCTAATTCACTACTTTTTAGGCTATTTTAGACTTTCAATTCAAAACCCTTTAATTAGTCCAAAAACACTAAATTAAACCAACAATTTTTTTTCTCTTTCGACCCCAATCTGCTTTTCCATGCAATTAAAAGGCAAAAAAACTACCACCATCAAACTCCTTTTATCAAATGGAATTTTTTGACACTATGCTTTACTATTTTGGCAATTAAAATCTTGACAACAAATAACTTTGTCTCTCTTCATTATTTTTAAGCAAGTTCCTCTCTCCTTTCTCTAACCCATAGACTGAATTGCAACAAAAATAAACTTTCAAGAAAAAAATAAAAGTTTTCATGATATTTTAATTAACCATATATTTTCTATGGTTTTTACATTTTAGTCTTTTATCTTTTAATTCGTCATGTGCACGGTAATTTGAAGCTTAATTTATTTTATCTAATTAGGCTATAGAAGGATTTAATTAGAAGAAACAAAGTTCAAAATGAAGAAAAAAACTAATTTGTTTAGTCGTTTTGTTAATTCTAATGCTATTTATGGTCATGTTTGGACCCTTTTTTTAAAAAAAATTGGCTTTAATTTAATTTTTTTTATGTTTTCAGATCGTTTTGATATGTTGATGTTAAAAATTATTTTTAAAAATAAAAAATATTATTTTGATGCATTTATAAATGAAAATTACTTTAAAAAATAACTAATATTATACTCTCAAACACACTCTATGTCAATTACTGCAAACATGGTCTTTTGAGACTTCTTTTCACATGATTTATTTGATTAACCATATATTTATAGAAATGTTTGCGAGGCAGTAAGGGTGTTCACTGATATAGGTTGGTCAATTTTGGACATATAATTGTATTCAACCTAACTTCTAATATTTTATAAACTATAAACCCGATCCATTAAATTATTTTTTAGACTCGAGCTAGTTTGATAGATAGAGCTGGGCTAAATTTTTTATGGGCTTACAGATATCCACAAGCTGGGATAAAATTTTTGTGGATATTACATATATCCACGAGTTAGGCTTATATTGCTAATTTTTATAGGTTAAGCTTAATTAGAACTAAGATTTGTGCTCAATAAATTAGTCCCAAAATTCATTATAAATTGTAATAAATAATTTAGATCTAATACATCAATTGAATCAATTAACTAAAATAGAATAATCAATCTAGACGGGCTATATAGGTATATGAGTTGGATCAAATCAAGTTGATGAATTCCGTTATATCTATTTTTAAGATTTGTTGAAACAATTTTTTCATCCGGGAAACCAAGGGGAATTATTGGTTCTCAAAGACCTATTGAGAGAGGTGCATGTTGACCTGTTTTATGCTTCATGCCTGTATCAAAGATCAGTACGAAGTGAAAAATTTTGCAGCCCACAGTATTCAAAGATGAAGACTAGATAATGATAGCACGATCTGTAAAGAAAGAATTGGGATGCATATGCGTAGACAGTATATTGAAACAATGTAGCTAAGATGGGAAACTCAAAAGCCAAAGCTGGTTGATCATTGATGGCCATCAATATCTAGAATAATCCTTCCTTTTTTCTCTGCATCTCCGTAATCTCTAAGTTTTTGTGATGTTTAAATTCTCAATACCACAGCTAGAAAGAATTAAGCGAAGTTTGCCAGCGTGCGTCTTAATGGGAAGCATAAAGTGAAAGAACTTGACGTTTTTTCTTTACCTTGTCTCATGATTTCATCGTTCCCAGTGTATAAATGGTGCATTATGTCTTGGAACGGAAGAAAAGCAGACAACTTGGTTTAGTCCCACAAAGTGCTGGTTTCTTTGCTTTCATGCTTTTCTAGCTTAAATCACCCTATCATCACAGTCCTATCTAAACATTCTTGATCTAGCCAATGCCTGTTCTGCCAAATTCTTCGTCACCCTTGATCATTGTGAATAATAAAGTGCATTAGATTGTCTGCTGTCACTCTAGATTCTTTATCAGATGATAGTGAAGGATCGGCCGAGAGGAACTTGGACAAGGGTCTTTCTAATATAGTATTTGATCAGAATCAGCTCAAATCCATGGCGGAAAGGACAAGCTTGGTTGGAGAAGAGGACTTGCTGCAGTTATCAGTGCTGTCTTCAACTATTACTATTATTATATTTTTTAAGAACATTATTCTCTTCTAAACTTATTACAATGGCTACTGAGATACATCATGCACGATTGTATTTAATTCCATTCTCCAAAAGATGGATTGCACGTTCAGATAGTATGGTGAACACAGACAAGTCAATTGGCCTAAAGTTTTCTTTCTTGTTGCTCCGCACATGCAATGCCATGCATGTTGACAGGATGTTTTATCATCAATTAAAGAAGAGTATTTACATTGAAGTTTCCTTAACGACAGTAAGCTTTCAAATTGCAGGCAGCAATGGCAGTGCTAGTGAGTCAAGTGCGTCTTGCAAGGGTGTTTATCCCATTGAAGGGGGGCCTCCAAGCCTCTTATTGTTTTGCCCCATGGTATCATGATTTTTAAATTACTCTGTGAAGTTTGAAGGAGTTGAAATTATATATAAACAAATACCAGAGTCATCAGATAACACACAGTCCCTACTGTCATTGAAAGCTTGTATTTCCCCCAAATATACACAATTCCCTTAAGTGGGATTCGCCTGTTAGGAAAGAAAAAAGACCCAAAAAACTATCCCAAACCTTTCTCAGGCCTGAAATGAAAACTAATTACTCAAATTAACAGCTTCTAGTCTCTATTCTATGTCATTTTCTTCATGGACACCTTACATTCCTTCCAGGACCTCCATAGTAAAAGTAAGTCCCCCAAACACTGTTTCTCCCTTGCTTTATATTATAACAATTTGAATGATCAGCCAAGAGATGTAGATTTGCTAGAGGGAGCAAATTGTTATCCCAATCCACCACCTGCAAATTCCTAAAATAGGATGCTTTTCCAAATCCCTCTTCTGCAAAATGACCACTGCCCATCTGTGTTGATGTATGGAACCCTGCTGATCTGAAGTTCACAATTTCCCCTCCAAATTGTACCATGCTTGCATGACTTCTCAAGTGGCTGAACAAAAACGCTGGCCAATATCCTACCAGGAGTCCTGATCCAAATTCCAGCCACCAATTTCCATGCTTTGGGTCCTACATGCCACCAATTTCCAACTTCTCAGTACTGTTAGGGTAGATGATTAATGTGTGCCATCACATCAAGTACTTGCTTTTATATATATATATATAACATGATGGACTTTCCTTGTTAGTCAAATTGTCCTACGTTCTAGTAATAATCATATAAATAGAAACGTGTACATAAATTAAGTTTGATTAGTGTCTAAAACATAAAAAAAAAACTCAGGCTGAAGAGACATAAGTAAATTTAGTTGAAGAAATAAAGATGAACATATAAAATAAATTAATATAAGATATTTTTAGAATAAATTCTATATTTTCAAAAAAAAAATAGAAAGTATATGTATTTATATTCTTACTATATGCTTCCAAACGGTACTTAGGTTGCATTTGTTTTTCATCGGTTTTTATATTTGCAGTGAAACAAACATGGTTAGGTGTTTGGTAACAAACCAAACTGTAGTTTGTAATGCGGGATCCACTAAAAATTTGAGTTTGAAATGCAGTTGTTATGCGGCAGTTTCTATATGCTTTTTTAACTAAGTTTCGTAAAATCCTGTTTGTTTTTACGTTTCAAAAGTGATTTTGAAAAAAATTATATATTTTTTTTATTTTTTCTTTGCTTCAAGTTGATATATTTTTTGTGTTTTCTGATCATTTTGATGCGCTGATATCAAAAATAATTTTTTAAAAATAATAAAATATTGTTTTGATGTATTTCTAACTAAAAAACACTTTGAAAAGCAACCGCAATCACACTTCCACCAAACATTTTATATATGTTTTTGGATACACATAAACTTCAACTATATTTTTTTACCAAATATGTATCTAAATCCAACTACCACAGCTAACCATATTTTTTTAAAATTATAATTATAAAAGCTACTTCAAAAACAAATATACTCTTGCAAAAAAAAAAAAAAAGAAAAAGAAAAAGAAGACAGCAATGCAAACGCAAAGGAGAGGAAAGAAATGTGTGGTTTTACCCTTTAAGACCTTAAAGCCAGTTGGGTCAAGCTGTTGAAGACACTAATTAAAAAAAAAAAGACATCAAAGAAAAGCTGACCCCATCTAGGAAAAAACCTTCGAAGAAAAGTAAAAAAGAAAGAAGAGAGATTCTTACATTTTAATAGTATGATTAGGGAAAAGAACCAAGAAGCCAAGATAGATGTTCCAAGTCAAATTTATTAACCAATAAGCATTACAGGTCAGCTCAGACTACCATAGTTACTGGATTTGACAATGATGTTTTGTTTCTCAAGTATTTTGTTTAAAGGAAGCAAATTATAAAGCTTACCACCAAGTTAACAGTAAAAACTGCCTCAAAGCTGAAGACTTTGATGCTGTAGATTTGATTCAAACAATACAGTACTGTACCTCATTCTCAACTACCATTCATTGACCAGAAAAGCTCACCTTCCAAATCATCAAGCCAATATCAAATTGTCTGCCATTGTAAGATGATCTTGGAGATATCGCAGCTCCAATGGCAATCTTGTTGTTTGTTTGGACAAATCCAGAACATAGCAAGTTATAGCATCCAGTAGCTTGGTATGCATCGGTCTGCAAATCCATTAATTCCAATTGGCCACTGGTTCACATTTCCTTAAACTATGGAAGGGATTTCAAGACAGAGAGCCAAATAACAAGACTTACTGTCCAATAAGTGAAGAATCTAGGGTAATTATCTCCATATAAATCTGGACTAACCTGAAGACACATGAAGAAGGAGTCAATTTCTTAGGCACCCTATTACTGACTGAAACATGACTCAAACACCAATTACAAAAGTGAATTATGTTAGCATAATCAACGTTGAGATCATTTTGAACATGGTCTAGCGTATAAAGAAGATTCTTGCCTGCCAACCGGCTTCTATGGTATTAAGATCATTGCCGAAAGAGCCAGAGATGACCCAGATTTGTGATAAGCTGAATTCATATTCACTGGTTACACGAGGTGACCAGACATTTATGCTTGCCTTCGCTCCAAAATACTGGTCTCCATTAGCAAAAACAACTGCATGCTGTAACACATAACATTATTAATACCAACACTAGGATATTTCTACAAGCACAGGCACAGCATTTTTCAAGGTCCATTATTTTTTTTGTCCTTTTTGGTGCAATAAATTAATGGCAGAGGGCTCTCTCTGTAATTGAAAACAACAACATTTATTGTCCTGCCACATTTTTTTTTTCTCACCAACCCATTTTTCACTGTTTAATTTGGCATGGAAATGAAATTATCATTTGTAACTAAAAAAAGATGGAGGGTTCTAGGAATAACTAGAAATGACAGATTTTCCAGTGAGTTGTGACCATTCTGGTTCAACTAATCCAGAAAAAGATAAAGAAAATGACCTAGAAAGAAGATAATGAAGCCCTTTATTAAGTGACTGGTTCATCATGGTTATCTGTTTGTTAGTTCCACTAATAACATTGCTTTTAGAATTTGCAAATTCTTGTTGCCAAATACTAACTAACCTCATGACCACTGCCTTCTGAGTCTCTTCTTACATGTCGTCTTAATTTTCTGACAAATCTTTTAACAGAACCTACTCTTAAAACATCTTTTACTGTGGTTCTTCTTATTGGAACAGTTCCTTCTGGGCATGATTCACCCGAATCTGTCCAGTGCTGATAGCTCTCAGCCACTGTCTCTGTCTCTCTTGTTTCATTGCCTTTCGGCCTCTCTGGTGGATCCTGAATTAATGTAGATACAATAACAAAGATCAGAATCACAAGCTTTTCAAATACCAACAAAAAATCAAGAATGGAAACTGTTCAGTAGAAATAAACAGAAAAATTACCAGGGGTTTCTTTCCTCTAAGCTCTGGATGGTCAAATGCTGGTTGAAGATGAGATAGAACACAGTCTATTACATCACCATCAGGGCTCTAAACCACAAAACGAGCAACCAGATCACTAAGAAAACATTTAACACAAAACCAGGCAAATTCAACTAACATTGAAAGAGGGGGGGGGGGATAGAAAAGAAGAATGAAAAGTCAAAACAAAGTAGTACCTGAATTGTCTTGACTGCAGACTTGTTGATCTTGTTGAGAAAAGCATTGACTCTCTTTAGTCTCAATATTTCTTTACCCGGCCTGAAAGTTTGGTTGGCTAATAGCCGGTTACCGGAATCTGACTCAGCAGCTGGTACAGACAAGACAGGATAAATAGAAGAAGCAAAAACAAGAAGGAAAGCAACAAAAATAGGTATCATCGAGTGAGTGTCAACAGAAGTAGAAGCAGCCATTTTTTAGGAATGTATGTGTTGGTGTTGGTGTTGGTGTTGTTGTTTTTATTGCAGAAACAACTTGTGTTTGTTTACATTGGTGTTGTCTTGTTGTGTGAAGAATACAGAATGGTTCACAATTCTGAAGTTTTGTCCATGGATATGAATCTAACTTCATGTCCATACAAAACAGAATCACCACGATTCAAAAGAAGAGAACTACAGCTGGTTTGTTCACTAGCTAGTTCACTTTTTTCCATAATATATATATAGAAACCCCCGCTCTCTCCTCCAACTCAGATTCTGTTGTCTTGGTGTGTGGTCTGTCACACAAGGCATGAGCTTATTAAAATAGACCACCTCCATGGTAGAGTTGTGCTCTTACCAAGTATTAATAACTACCACAGGTTGTGGTCAAAGTACATAGAATACATGTGGTTATCGTACTAGCATCTTATGAATTTTACTCTTCGGTTCGGTATGATTCTGAAGGGAAAGAAAGAGAATCATGAAATCTTGGTCCTTTTTTTATATATATTTTTTCCATTTTTGTCAAAAATGGGCATCACACTTCATGCGAAGATACATATATTTTTTTAACTTACAATAATCTTATGATCTTAATTTTTCTTTTAATACTGCAACATTTATGACAGTTCAACCTTGATGAAATTGTAACGGTAACTCACTCCACTTCCGATTCTGGAATATGAAAGATGGAGATAATTATCCCATCTGTGTGCAGCACAACTATTGGACTGAAAAAGAAAGGAGTTATCATTCATGGCACTGCTAACATTACCACTATGAAGTGGGAAACTATGCACAGCACATTCCTGCAATTTGGTGGGCCAAATGTAATGATAGTGTTAGAGAACTCATGATGATGAATTATATGGTTCCCAGTGAGTAATTTCCTTCGATTTAATATCAGATTATGGATAACTAAAGAGGTCCCCTGTGATGATTTCATGGTAGACCAAAGTAATTGAAAATTAGTGAACCATGTGCCCCTTGCGTCGCGGTTAAAAAGTTTAATCATCCCTTCAGATTCCGATCCTTATCCTGGAAATACATGTTCGTTTATTAATTAGCGTTCAAGGCTGAGCCTCTGGGGATGAAGACTGTCCAAGGACATCTCCTATACGAAGTTACTTCCTACCTGCGCATAAAACCAAACTAAATTTGGTGTTCATGGGAGTTTAGTGAACAGTCGAGTGTAGTAAAACAACTGTGATTGCTTGATGGGGGAGAAAGGACTAATTAATGTTACCTGACCTAGCCAGATGCCTGGAAACTTTACATACCTAGCTAATAGTAAAATGTCCTAGGAAAGTTACCCCATCAGGTAAAACCTGATGGTAACTTGTGAAACTCTTTAAATCGAACAAACAAGACCAGTTTCTGCCTGGTATGAAAAGGGCTGTTGAACATGGAATATCGTTGCATATACTTTGGTGAAGAAATTCCCGGACAGAAAGGCTGAAAAATAGCTAGAGTTAGGATGAAAAAGTGATCCATCTTAATGACTTTAAGAGACTTGATCCTCCATTAAGCTCATCACCATCATTTCTATGCCTAGTCCTGAAAATAAATTAATCATCGCAATAATTTATAATTAATTAGTCCAGCCTAGGCCCCATGATGTCAATGATGTCACCATCTATGACATGTGATGTCATGGTAAATTAGGTTAGACTTGAATGTACATAACAGACTTCATTGCTGCTGGAAATAACTTCAAATTTATGACTCTTAGGAGACGCTAGATGGTGAAACAGGATTCTCTAGGTTTACCCTACATTCTCGAAATCAGTGACCTAACAAGGAAAAGATTGACACCTGCAGGGGGGTAGTGGGGTGGAAGTGCTCTGTGGTCAAGTTACTTCTTCTCCTGTATACTGTCTCAATATATCATGCCATTGTTTTGTCTCATTATACACTAATTGATCTGATCACATTAGCACTGCTCCATTCCTATAGGATCATCGTTAATAATTCATAGTAGAAGTCAGAGGAGTGATCAGAAGATGCTGTGTTAACATTGTAGGTATGCAGCTTAAAGCAAAGTGAACAAATACTCGACTCCATTACAACGCTGTGGTTTCTTTAGACTGAGCTTGACATGGTATACATGGGAGCAAAAATGTATGGGGCCTTAGCATGGTTATACTTTATAGAGTAATGGGGTATGATGCCTCCCACTTTGAGATATATACTTCCCTTTGATTAGTTACAATCCCATTCTTTATTTCTCTCTTCTTTTCACACACTTCCACTCACAGCCTCACCCACCTCTGCAAGAAATAAAAGAAAAACTGGTGAAGAGTATTGGCCCAGTGATGGTCACTCTCATAAAAAAACACAACTGGCAGTGAGATTATTAAGGAATTTGAGTGTGAGCATGCTCCTTTTTAAAGCTAGTCTAAGGGAATAGATTCCAGCCCCACAATCTAGAAAGAATGCGCATAAGATTGTTGATTTTTTTATTTTATTTTGAATGGAGCTAACATTTATCGTAGGATACACCCATCTTCTTAAAACTTGTGTTAGTGACAGTCCATGAAAGGGAAAGAATTCTATGATGTCCTTTGATTATTGCCACTGCATAATTATAAGGCTGCCAAAGCCATGATTTTTTTCACAGGAGACGAATAACGAAGTAAATAAAAAATCAAGGCAAGGATAAAAATATGACAAAGTCAAAAAGAATTGGTGACTTTATGCCTCAAAATTTGCTACTCTCAATATATTGAAGGCTAAAGGCAGAAGTACGAGCATGCGGTGTAATAGCTTTTTTCAAGTTATATCGTTTCGATTCTTTTTTCATTCCTGTGCTAGTCACCGAATAGATTATTAATACCACATTATAATGCGATGCTTGTTGTAGCAGTCTTTGGCTAAATAAACAACCGAACCAATAATGAACACATAATTGGCTTGTGATGAGGGTTGTAGATACGCTAATAAGCTGTTTTTCAACATTTTTTAGGGCACAATCATCAAAATACATGGTCCGAGAAGATCAGCACTGTTTGCCTTCAGTAATAAGCTGTTTTTCAACATTTTTTAGGGCACAATCATCAAAATACATGGTCCGAGAAGAGCACTGTTTGCCTTCAGTAATCCGTAATGTGCAGAGTGAGCAAGAACACCACATCTTAGTGCGTGCTTTTGATGGATGAAGATGAAATAGGTCACCTGTCGTGGATGTGGAGACCATGTGTTGTTTTCTCAGTGATGTAAAATGTGCAACTCTTAATTATCACTATTTTTGTGGGGGGAAAAGCTGAAAATATTGTAGTTTTCTAAATGGCACACTAGAG
>Ga0307517_10011814_pt1 | contig 12067 bp, 14 predicted proteins | sample 23_EM_MG_FD_194515 | JGI IMG/M metagenome (GOLD analysis project Ga0307517, IMG submission 194515) | Populus trichocarpa ectomycorrhiza microbial communities from riparian zone in the Pacific Northwest, United States - 23_EM | ecosystem: Host-associated > Plants > Roots > Unclassified | place... | reverse complement strand
TCCGCGACCGGAGGAGATTATACCCGTTCTTAATCCATCCATCTCCCGTGTCAATCCCTCTGCGCTTCAGCGTGTGCCGGATGCGGTTCGACTCTCCAGCTATTTGTTGACTTCGGAACATGTGCAAGGGACAGCGGACATGGGTAATGGGGGTCCGTTACCGTTCTACCCGACATCCCCTATTTCCAGGGACGAATCGTTGCCGTCGTCGCATTGGTCTCCCCTGCAACAATTCATCGCTTCCTGCGAAACGCCTGGAGACGAGTATGCCTCGTCGCGAATCCCCAAGCGCCGCAGGGACGGCGTTCCGACTCGAGAGACGCCACGGGGGTTGATTCGGAGGCAAGGATTCGGAGTAGGTAATGTAGACTCTTCCGTCAATTCCGACAGGACGATCGTCACAGGGAGAAGTCGAGCCAACACATGGGACTCTGATATTACAGTTTCGACACTGTTGACGACGTTTCGAGTTCGGAGAAGAAAGGAAAGTCGGTTCTGGTGCCATCTCCCCCGTTGGATCTCCCCAATACTATCTCCTCCACCCAGCTTCCCTGCGCGCCATCGACGGACTTCATCGGTGGTCGAATTGACATGGAATTGAATATGGACACGGAGGACGACGCAGAAATGTCAGATGCAGTATGGTCCACTACTCATCACGCTTTGCTTAACGCTCCAGATTTATGGACAGTATGGGAAGGCAAGGAACGGACTCCGACCTCGAGTTCAGCCGGTCCCAGCAGAACAAAACGTAAACCGCGCACATCGTTCTCCCCGAACCTGAACCTGTCCACACGGAACCAAAATTTGGGGATCGAAGAAATTCCATTTGACACTGGATTCGACGCTGCTTCCTCAAACATCATAGAGGACGATCATGAGATCCCAACGACCGATTCGATTCAGAAGAGGAGTCCTATCGCGACGTTTGCCTCTGCTGTGCGCTTCCGATACGTTTCGCTGTGTCTCCGGATACAGCTCGACGCGTTCCGGGTGGAAAAGAAGGTGAAGAGGAAGCTGAGGGATCCGTGGATGAAATCGCCGCTGGACGAGCGCGTTCTCGACCCAGGAAGGGCTTGAGTATTTGTTTGTTGAGGAAGTGCTCATTTGTATTACCAGAAATTTCGTTGTGTATTGTTACTTCGCCGGATCGTTGTAATTTCTCTATTTCTTTCTCCTTTTTTGTTTCGAGTTCGCGTTCGAGCAATGAAAAGAGTGCTCATTCGAGGGGCTCCACGTAGCAGATAATACAATTGAGGTATAACGATAGGGTAAATATTTGATAGCAATACGAGGATATCGCTCTAGAATTGCGATATGAAATGAGTGGAATGGCGTGGACGGGACTAGGAGGGGCAGAAAGTATGTTCGAGATACAATTTAGATCCGTTTGTACTTAATTTACAGACGTCCGAGGTGCAGCAAACGAGGATCTCCGAGGGGTGGCAATCCTGCCGTGGAGCTGGAGAGAGATTTCTTGACACGCTTTCCTATCCAATTCCTCAATGAACGGCTGGTAGTACGCTTCACGGAGGTTGAGGATGAGCCGCGATCCCAGGATAATAGGAGCAAATGCCGCAACAGCGAAGGTGAACTGAGTTGCAATATACTGTTTTACAGTCCGCGGTTAGTTAAATAATCAACGAGCATGGAGAAATGAGCCAACCGGAAGCCGGAGCCATGAGATCAGATTGACAATACAAATAATTAAGCAACTAAAGGACGAACGAACGAGTGTCATGAGCATAAAGTAAACATATCGTGGAATTTGAAGATAGAACTTACATGAACGGGAACGTTATGCTGTCTCGAAGGAGAATATAAGGGAGGGAATCCGGGGGGTCAGTATTGTCTTCTGGTATAAGTCTGACCGACTGATAATATTTTACGGCAAGGTAAAGTGAGAGGAGGAGCACCAGAAGCTCAAACATGATGATCGGAATCCATACGGTGTACATCCAGCTCGGAAACGAATCTTGTGCGCAGAGCCGAACTCCAGGCGCTGGTTGAGGGACAGCTGTCATAACAGGGTTATTTGTTTGACAATTACTCGATCGAATCAATCTGAGTAGAGGGGAAAGATACCCACGACTGTGAACCCCAAGGGTTAGAACCTGAACAAGAACCACCAGAGAGACTTCAAGGACCAAGGCGGCCACGAGGACAACAGCAATCTTGTTGTTATGGTTGTACATGCTCGACACCCGGTACGACATAATACCTATATTCATCAAATCAGAGGCGGTCAGCAATCGCCCAACTTCATTGGCAGTTTTATTACACACCTTGCATAGCACACATTACGACGGTGGCCAAGAACCCCATGAGGACGTTGATGAAATTGCCTAACAATCCTCAACGCCTTCATTTTTGACCGAATAGATATGTTAATAGAAAAATCTTACAACTGAATGAATGATGAGTAACTGGAACTTGACAATGGCAATCAAGAGAACGCACCTCTATTTTGAACAAAAGATGCCCATAGTTGGGTGGAGTTGTGATTAGAAAAGGGTGTCCATACCGCTATTGTATCCATCACTATATGCCTCACTAAAACTTTTTGGGGGGTCATTTAACATGACCGATGGTTGGGAGTCCACGAAATGGGCTCACCGAAGGCAGAGAATCTTTTGAAGTTTGAATTGGGCCTAAGCATGGAATTGATGAAACGTTGGGGTAAGAAACCCTTACATTTGCAACGCATCACCGACGTATCGATTCTGAGGAAAGAGCCAAGTTTGAGCACAATAAAAATAAATGGTATATGTTCCCTACAATCAGAAATAAAACTTGGACTAAACTCCACTTGGGCCGTTTCTAAGAATCCCTATCGTGAAGCGTATATTCTATTGGGTCGTAGGAAACTTACCCAGACGAGCTCAACCTAATAAATAATTGACAGGGTGTAATGTATCTAAAAAAGAGCTACGCACCTCGAGGTCAAAGGTGGTGACTGAAGGGCCGACGATAACGAAATCAGTACTTGGCTCTAAAGGAATGATTGGAGCACGCACGATGGTCGTAGACAACACATGTGGCTGTAGACACTGAACCAAGAATACAACGCAATGGTTATTCTTTACATCCAAGTCAAGAAAAGAACACGCAACTCACGCGTCGTGAGTGCCAGTGCGCGATCTGCAAAGAGCCATTTTGCAGAATCGGACATTCTTTCAACCTCCTCTCCAGCCCCAACTGCGACTGCGCGTCGCAGGAACGGCTTTTGAGCGCGCGAGTAGGGCTCGCTACCGATGTTTTGGACGTCTTTCTTGCTTGTAAGTTTCTTCTCAGTGTGTTGAAGTGGAAGCCAGAATGCTGTGTAAGATCATCACAAAGGAAGGGAAAAAGAACGCAAAGTGGGTCAGGCATTCTTTGACTCTGAAGCGGTTGAACGTGAGATGACGCCAACTTTCTGATTAGAATTTGACCGCCCTGGTGATACCAATGGGGTAGACTGTTAAATGTTTATCTCTGTCACTGTCAATTACATAAGTAATCGATAAAGGACGATCCCCAATGATTCCCGCTCCCAAGGCTTTATTTTTGAAAATGGAGCTTATATACAAATATCCATGAATTCAAAAGTGCTATGTTACAAGGGGAGAAAAACACGAATTTTGTACATTTGAAGAACCTACACCTCATCTGATCTCAGACTTCTCAGAGTCCTTTCGCAAACCCTTTCGTACCGCGCGTTTCGACCCCAACAAGCTTCGGCTTCTTAGTCGGTCCAAGATGCCGCTTCTCAAAACTCGTAAGATCAATCAACCCATTAATCGTCGTCTGGATGGGCAGCAACGTATTCAACATCCCCCCATAGTCAGTAACAGCGACCTGGTCCGGTGTCTCCTCCGTAACCGCAAGATACGCATTGATAGCAGCTTGCATCTCATCTTGAACCTGCTTGAGCTCCGACTCTTTTTTATCGAACTCGTAATACCCGAAGCATGGCGCTGCGCGCTGGCCGTTTGGCCCGATGGGTTGACTGATGAGGAACTTGGCGAGGGGCGCGAGAACACCCATCATGATCCCGTACATGTTGCCGAGAACGAGCTTGTGTCGACTGTCGTCCTGTTTGACATCCCAGAGTGTCTCAATCGTCCGCAGGAGGAAGCAGTAGGCTGCGTCGAACGTGAGTGAAACCTGAACAAATTCTCGTTAGTTATCTATCCGATTAAAGTTAAGTAGAGAGCGGGGCCGACTTGATATATCCTCTGATCGAGTTTCCAATAGTCAGATGTAACCGGGTTTTCTACGACTGGATAAACGTCCCATGTCGCGTCCCCATCCTTAAGGTCCAAGAAAATATCGTAATGGTCTTCCTCGAGTTTATCGGGATCGTCATAGGGGCCAGGAGAGCCTTCGCCTTGAATAACAATTGTATCGAGAGCCTCCAGCGCACTTTTCAGGTCCGTTACGACAATCGAACCACCTGCGTCCCGGACCTTTGCTTGATATCCAAGACCAGGAGCGAACTGATAAATAGCCGTCTGAGGATGGAATAAATGTTGGACTTGGCCGTCCAGGTATTTTAATCCTGGTCGCAAAGACGGTCAATGTGAATGGACTGCATTCGTAGAAAAGAGTTGTAGTACCTTGTTTGATAGCATCGTAGAACTGCCCAAGCGTTTCATATTTGTCTGGCTCCGGTTTTGCACCAGGTTTTTCTCGAGTCTCGACCTAGCCGTGCGTCGTTATATTACATCGAGAGTCTTCGCGTACAAGGAACAACTTACATCAATAAACGTCTGCAAATTCGCTTTATTTGCTTTTCTGAGCTGAAGCCAGAGTTTTGGAACACGACCGGGCATCAACATCGGGTAAGATGGTATGTACTTGACATCGTAAAGCTTCGGACGGCCACCAACTGCACGTAGGACATTCCCAGCTAGACTGAGGTGGAGCATTTCCTCAGCGACAACACCTATGTGGTAGAGGGTTAACGGCAATCTCAGCAATGAAGCACTGTTCACGGACCTCGAATGGCACCAATGACGGGGTCATAGTACCGTGGATCATTTGCGTATTGCTCGGGGATCTTCACGGTGTACATGCCAAACAGATACAAAGGAATAGTCGCGAGTTCGATGGCCATGGCCGTCTGGAGATGCTTACGCAGACTCTCGACGGTTTTAATAGGTTGTTCACGAGAATCGGGCGTCGGAAGGATGAGAGGTCCATGCTTGGGTATCGTAACCTCGGGAGAAGGATGATTGGGGGAAGGTATAGCTTTCTTATCACGATGGATTATCCCGCGCTGAGTTTCGACAAATATGGGCTCAGGACCATAGGATGGCCGCTGCACGATGAAACCGAGCTTATGCCAATTTTTCGCCATGTCTGTATTCGCAAACAATGGCTGACCATCATATTCGTCTGTCACGAGAGGGACAAATCAGTGAACAAAATCCCCGGGAAGGAGGAGAAAAGGTAATACCGGTGTAGTTCTGATGCAGGCCTCGCTCCCAAGGTACGCGGTCCGTCATCCTCTTCGCAACATTGGCTGCTACAACTGATTGGGAGACGATTTTGTACGTTTCTTCTGTTACGATTGCGTCTGGACGAGCGGAAGGCCACCTGGGAAGTGAAGATTAGCCAAATCATTCACGACCAGGTGATTGCACTCACCAGTAAGAACGACACATGTAGAAATCACTCTGCCACGGCAACGAAAGGAACCTCGTCAAGTCTCCAGGTTTTACGTCCAGGTTTATGGTAAATGGCGTGTCGAGTTGGTAGGTCTCACTGAGCTCTGCATTCCATGACATCTCAATACCAGGGTAAAGCGGGGCGCCGATCGTTGCTTCTAGCGCTGCTTTCGTCAGAGCGGCGGGCTGCTCTTGCAAAGGAATCTTGTCGAAGCTTGTGTATACTTTGGGATGGTGTTTCGTAAATTTACCCTCGCTCCATTTGACAAGGCGATCGTACTGGAGCTCGGTGATCGATGCGAATGTGGATGGATCGCCGGCGGTGGTTCGACCTTTATATTTTCGAATCAGTATAAGATTGCTTATTTGGATATGGGATTCGAACCGCCATCCCCTGAAAGCCAAGGCATGAAATATGGGTAAGCTTGTCCGGCCCTCGCCGAATCGTACTTGGAGTTGGTCTCCGGAAGTCTCATTCGACCAAGAACGCCCCTCCGAATTGCCTCGCTTTTGGGCCTGTGATCGGATAATGAATCTTGCCATCCTTCATCGAAGAAATTTCCCGGACCGTTTGGTCCTGTAAAATTCAAGTAAGCATGAAGGGTACTTGAATGCACAGATCGATCATCAGAGCACCCACCATGTCCGCCATTTGCCTGTCCATTTACCCAAGACAGTAGCGGGGGGCGTTGCAGGAGCGGCCAGATATCCCGATACCAATCTACTTTTCCAACATCGTACTCGCCCCCCATCTTTACGCGTTTCTCCCTCTCATAGACCTCTTCCATCAAATCGTAGAGAGAAGTGGGTGCGTAGATACCATTAGCAAACTTGGGTGTCGTCCCAACTACTCGAGCTTTCCCTGGTACCTCGAAGCTGGAGCATGTTTTTTAAAAATACGCCTTTCGCATAATAGACGGACGTACATTTCGCCAGATAAACGAGACTTGATGGTAACGGAAATCCATCCGTCAGAGGTGTCATCGATCCAATCAGAAGAATCGAAATCGGTCATAAGATAAGGGTAGGGATCATCCTCGTTCTCGATAGACCTTGATTTTCCATGTCCAGCTAGAACAATTAAACGACCCTCCTCGTCAGTCCTGGCTTCGCCGAGATAGATATTAGTAGGATGGTCCTTAGAACCGTAGAAATCCCCGGCCAGAGGGACAGGCTTCATATTGGATCCGGTTATCTCTTGAGGGCCAGAATCCACAATCAACCGGGTTCGTTCATCAGGGGATAGCTAAATTGGCGGAGAGAGGATAGTTAGTTGAGTCAATATTATAAATAGTTGAGTGCCTACCTCTGATTGCACTTTTGGGTTTCGAAGCGATGTATAACCGGGCTTAAATGCACCTTCTTGGGTCCTCCCTGAACTCGACGTTAGGTCTTGCAGTAAATCTAGGTAGATGCAATGCAACCTACCCATGAAGGCGTACCAAGAAGCCTTCTTGTTCACGAGTTGAACCTGCCAAGAAAGGTCATATCCTGTTGCCTCGTTGAGTTCTCCAAGAACTCTGCCGTGGTCGTCAAAGGCATAAACTCTGAATCGAGCGGCCTGATCATGAAAAAAATATGAAATGAGTACTCAGATCGTACAACATGACTGAAAGAATAGAATGCTTCACCTGTCGCTTCACGGCGCCATGGACGTCCTTGAATCCACCGACAGGTTCTTCGAAATGGCCAGGAACTTCTGGTCCATAAAACCAGCCATCTTCCAGTTCAGAGTTTCCAACTCGTGCAATACCGATAGGGGGGTAAATCCGCACAGTATCCAACGGAAAAGCCATGATTGAGATGTCGGACCTTTCATTGAGATTCGTATATATATCTTGGGTCTTCGACCGCCGCTCATTTCCAATCGCGGTACAATCTACTGTTTGGTCCTGAATGACACGGCGATTTCTACTTCCGAGTGATACATCGATGAACGTTTGAACGTGGAGGGAAACTAGACTTAATGGCCGCCCTGACCCCACGATCTCGCTGCAGATAATCAATTTGAATATGTATCCGTTCATGATGGAAATAACACGCGCCACTTACTGGAGTACTAAGCGGATAGTCCGTCATTTGCAGCGGAGGGGGACCAAGCTTGGTGGGTGGAAACCTACATACAGAATGGAGGCTAGCTGCAGTTCAAGCGTTTATTTCTGCAAAGACTTGCTTGTTTATATTTGATTCGGAGGACATTTACCTAAGCCGACCGGCATCATTCGACTGGTGACCTTACTTATCCTCTTCGAGTCTCCGACGCAGCTCCAGGCCAATCTGCGTACATGCATGAGATTTACGGGGATTGTCGTATTTGTACGCATTACGTGACTTTCAATTTATTAGCCTTTACAAATACAAGCAGCAGCTGATCGTTCACGGTTCTGCACTGCCGACTCCCGAGATCCTCGATCCTCCACCCCAACTAATTCCCAACAGGTCAAAGTTGTGAATCACATCGAAAGAGTACGCAAAAATGAATATATTCGACGGTAGGTTCAGATATATTCCCACTTCCTTTTTTCTGTGCTGATGCCATTTACATAGTGGTTATTATCGGTGGCGGTCCTGCCGGCTGTGGAACTGCGCTCAGCCTTTACAAAAACTGTCTCGATGCATCTTGTCTCGTCCTAGACGATGCCGATCCCTCGTCTTTCAAGGTAGGGAATTAAAAGTCACAACCTTCGTTGAAATCATTTTGTGTAGATCGGTGAATCGCTACCACCCGAATCTGATCGACTTCTCCACTACCTTCATCCAACCCTACCCACACAGCTATCCAGTCGAATTTCATTGGGGATATACACTACCTGCACAGGCAATGCTTCTGCTTGGTCATCTCCGGTGCTAGAAGAACGACATGCGATCATGAATCCCTTTGGGCACGGTCGCCATCTGAACCGCGCCGATTTTGACGAAATTCTAAGAACAACTCTCAAAAACTGCACTTCTAGGGTTGCTTTCGAGAGAGGGACATTTAAAGACGTTCATAGAACCCAGGAAGGTCTTTGGAATATCGAAATGGATGTGAAGGGCGAACGGAAGAGGGTTGCAGCGAAATGGGTAGTGGACGCTACAGGGCGGAAGGCCTCTGTGGCGACGAAGGTAGCTGGATCATTTTATTAAAGATGTTTTGCTTTTCTACTCACATTGCTTTGCATTCAGCTCGGTGCAAAAATAATCACTCCCAGTCCACTCCTCGCGTTCTATGCCGTCTTTGTCGCTCCTGCCTCTGACGAATGGACCGCTGGTGACAACGACATGCGCACGCTCATCGAAGCAACCGCCGATGGGTGGTGGTACAGTTCACTGATTTCCCATAACCCTGATGCTCGCATCGTCGTATTCCACACTCTCCCTGTTCATCCCGCAGCCAAGTCCTCACGCCGTCCGGAGGGTTTTCTGGACCGGCTTTATGAATCAACAACTCATATATCCGCCATCATCGTAGAATGGGAGTACGTTCTTCAGGAACGATATCCGCGATGCACTGCTGCTGGATCATCCTACCTAGAAATGGCCTGTAACGCCACGGACCGCTGGGTTGCTGTTGGTGATGCCGCGCTTGCCTTCGACCCGCTCTCGTCACAGGGAATAATGACTGCGCTGGAAATGGGTATATACCTCGGTTTGCAGCTTTCTCAACACATCGAAAAGGAATTAACGGATGAGGATTTCGATCACCGTCTGGGAGATATTTATACGAAGGTGAGAGAGGAGTACGAGAGACACAGGGCATATTATTATTCGATCGTGAAAAGGTTTCCAGAGGAGATGTTTTGGGAAAATATTACAAGAACCTGAACCTTGGGGTAGTTAGGGATTGCTGTCCCCTCAATATCATTATTTCACGCTACAAAATTGCGGCTTCAGGTGATCGTTTGTATTCTCCAAAAAGTGCATAGAAGAAATCGCGTCAAGGGAACTGAATTGGATCCGAAATGCATGGTAACAAAAGCTTTGAAAGCCACCGCTGCGTTAGCATAAATCATCTCGATATTACATGTATGTATACATAAGAATTACAAATTATTTTTCAAATGATTGCCCTACATTGGATCTTATCACTTGAGCGGGAAACGAAGCATAGAACTATAATAATACGAGAAGGAAAGAGGAAATGTCCACGATAAGGTTCTCAATAGGCGATGCTGACCTGCCTCCCACCGTATTCCTCCCATTTATTAGTAACGGCATCCACAATAAAATGAGCCACATCCTTCCTCGACACCGTCCACCCACCCACCTCACCAGGACCCACCTTATACACGCCTTTCTCTTCTCCATCAGTCAACAACGCGGCTCTCACGATCATCGCTGAGTCTTTCAACGATCCAGGAGTCGGCAGCCCTTCCCTATTTACCCACCCCTTCCCTGGTATGTCCTCCACTGGCTCACCATCCATTGCCGTGTTCCATTCCCAGCCTGCACAGTGATAAATTACGCGCTCCGAGGCGAGTTTATCTTGAAGGGGTTGGCTTATGAGATACCCATAAAAAGGTTTGAGGAGGAATGGGACTTTGGCGCGTGAAGAGCGGGTAACACCGCTCGGTGAGAGAGTGATGACCTTGGGCAAGGGAGAAGTCTTGGGCATTTCACAGAGGACGTTGAGGAGACATTGAGTTACGAGGTTGTTCGGTGTTATCATGAACCCTTTTATTGGGTGAAATTTGGGACTTCCGTCTTATAAAATTAAAACAGTTTAATAAGATTGAGATATTTGTGCGTATCGATAGAATAAATACTCACTGTAACCAACGGTGAAGAGAAGTACATCGACAGGCCTTTCTTTGCTTGCTTCAACCCAGACTTTCCGAACATCTTCAATGACGAGACCATCGCCCTGTATCAACTGGGCCTTTCCGGATTTGACGTACGCTTGTATGGTTTCATCATTGTCGAATGTGGCCGCCGAGCGTAGCAGAAAGGTAACTGTTGCCCCGGCATCTGCAAAACACAGGTTCAGAGCACCATTTTTAGATATGGAACATTTAAACCATGAAATGTGAAGATGGAAAACGGTGATTGAGGCATACCTAGAAATTTGACGGCGGAATGATAGCCGATATGGCGCGAACCGCCGACGACGAGAACGTTTAGCGACATTCGCTCTCAAGAAAATGACGATGGATGAGAAATCGGAAATGAGGTTGTGTTCTGAGTTGGGGCGCTGGACTTGCACGAGCGAATGCTTTTATACAACCACAACCGCGGCAAGTGCCATATGCACGATACATAATGGATTCGGCAGGGAGGATTCGCGTCCGGTTCCTTGAAGGCAGGAACAGCGGCCACGTTATTCCACCGGTTGGCGAAAATAGTACGTGTATGCGCATGTTGCAACCATGGGCCCGCTGACTCAAGAAGTTACTAATTGTAGATGCCTTTCTGTGTGATCCTTGGGTACATTGTATTCCCATTGGCTTCATGAGCATGATCATCGGTGTGATCAGATCATTATCAGTCATGGGTTCTGAAACTTCCAATCGGGCAGACAATCTCGATTTCTCTGCTCATAACTTGCTCATAACTTGCTTCCTGTACAAATACGTACCACAGAATTTAATCAGTGCGCCACACTTGTGGATCCATTGACCCCCAAGTGTGGCGCACCGATCAACAATAATCTCCTCCAATCCCCTTCCCTCGCGGCAGCGACGATATTCAAGAATTCAAAATAGAAGTGTGATTCTTTTTTTTTCCCCCGGAATTCCGAGTACTGCTTCCTGAATACTGACAAGTGTCCAAGTCAGTAGTGATTAAAAATTAGGAAAGGTCTTGGCGGTGTAGCAATCTATTTTTAGCACTTTCCCCCCAAAAAATATAACATAGCAATCCAGGACACGGGCGCCTGAACAGCCACAGGATAAACTCATATGCGCTGGTGAATACGAAATTTCACCAATGGCTCGCTACAGCCGGCAACACGGAGAGTTGTTGAAATCGGAACTCTCCACGTGCCCGACGATGTTTAACAGCATGGCCTCTCGGTGTTCGGGTCTAACTTTCTCTGGTCCAAACGTAAGATTCCGTTCTCGATTCTGTCAGAAGGTTTGAAAGAAACACGAGAAGCGTAAAATATAATTCCCAGATACAGATTAAGGACGTCGAGTCTAGATTACATACAATACACTAATATTATAAACAATAAAAGTTGCCATTACGATCCAAGAAACGACCGAGATAATATTACATTTAACTTTTGAATTCAGTATTAGGAAAGTTAGGCGGAGAGGCGGAAGAAGGGAATTTGGGGAGATTCTGAAGAGCCCCTTGAATGGTGGCTCGGGCGAGGAGTTGGGCTGCGGCGTACCCCAAAGAAACTCCCATGTCTATCGTTCTTTTGGGCATCGTCCTGGCCGTGTTGATTTTGGACGTAAAAAAAGTCTCGAGGTGTGAGAAGCACGTTGAAGGAC
>Ga0307517_10011812_pt1 | contig 12070 bp, 7 predicted proteins | sample 23_EM_MG_FD_194515 | JGI IMG/M metagenome (GOLD analysis project Ga0307517, IMG submission 194515) | Populus trichocarpa ectomycorrhiza microbial communities from riparian zone in the Pacific Northwest, United States - 23_EM | ecosystem: Host-associated > Plants > Roots > Unclassified | place... | reverse complement strand
GCCTCCTTTGCAACAGCAGGAACAATCATGTAGACCACCTTAAAAGGTTTTGCCAAGCGCAATATCCTGTGAAAGATAATAAATAATTTTGAAGAATTTTGTAGAATGTGTATCTGGATTACTTATTTGCTCTAATGATTTCAAAACATAGTAAATTGGCACTTGAAGCACAACCTCGGTCCAGGACGATAGATTACTAAAAAAATATAAAAATTGTATTTTCAATATTAATTATACAAGAATTTATAAAGTTAAAAATAAAGTTTTAATTTAAATACATTATTTAAAATATTAAAAAATAAATTTAAAAGTATATAAAATTAAGGTGAAAGTCAAAATAAAACCCATAATTAAAGTTATATTCTTTGATATTTTGTGAAATATAATTTATCTATAATCAAATTTGAATTGATATTATAATAACCCTTCAACCGGGATAAAATAACAGTATCATGTTAACTGGAAAACAAAGTAATTAAATTTTTTTATTTCTCTTAATTCCTCTTTCCTTCACTTGATTCTTCTTTAAATTAGTGTTTTATATGTTGGATTTTGTAAGTTTACAAGGTTATTCTTTCACTTTTTTTATTTGGATTTTTTTATATGTTTTTCCTTTTCTTTTCTCTCTCGCCTTTTCTTTTTTTTCTTTTTCAATTCTGCTTTTGCCCAGTTGGCAACATATAAAAGGAAGTAAGAACTGATTTGTTTATTTTTTAAGGGAAAATAATCATTTTACCCTTAATGAGTCTTTTTGCTTCTATTTAACGATCCTTATTTTTTTTGTTAGCACTACCAAGCTCCGTTTGTCCTAAAATTTTAACTAGATTTTATTCAATATATTTTAAGGTTTCTCATCAAATTTCAGCTCAATCTGATGGTCAGATTGAAAATTATGCTCAATAACATAAAACTGGTCAAATTGTGATTTTAATCAAATTTCTGAATTTCTCCAAAAATTCTGAAATTTTAACCCAAGCTAAAGTATCATATTAGAAGGCTCCACGTAAATTTTCTGATAACCCGATCGAGAATTACAAATTTATTTTTATATAAAACTAGTTAATTTTATGATTTTTGCCTAGAGGGTTTACAGATATCTTAAGCAAGCTCTTGTTCAATGTAAATCGTCATAAAATATGCTAAGAGCTTCCCTTTCTTTTTTTATTTTTTTTTATCAAAATATAAGTGTATTAATATATCAAAATGAAACAGCGCTGGAAACCAGCAGGTCAACTGTACAAGCATATACAAAAACAGGGAACAAATTCCTTGGAGACATAAATCCCAAAATAAACAACCTAAACCATAGTAGAGTGTAACCTGCAAATAGAGAAGACATATACAAAAACAAGGAACAAACTCCTTGGAGACATAAATCCCATCATAAACAACCTAAACCATAGCAGAGCATAAACTGCAACTAGAGACCCTAAAATGCCAGCACGGCCAAACACCAAGAAACAGCCCGAATAGCACCAACAACCACCAGGAAGAGGCTGACACACCAGCATACACCTTGCAGCAACCCAGGCTAAAGAAGAACTCAACCAACACACCTTCAAAGACCATTGCAGAAACCACACCAACCAAGGACTTGGCATAACAGAATGCCTCTACAAGCAGAGAAGCATTAGAACAAACAGATTACTAGAAGCTCCAAAACCAGAACAATTAACCAATATCCAATTCAAGCCAGACATCCAAGCTCATCAACCCAGAACCACATTATAGGAACAAAACACAGATTAGCTACAATAAGTACCAGCAATAGGTGGATGACTAGCTGTCTTCAAGCGAGAATTCCAGCTGGTTCAAAGGAACCAATAACATTATATTCATGCTGGGGTGATGTATCATGTTGAGGAGATAGCTTGGGCTTCACCCCCCTCCCTGAATAGCTTCTCGACTCTCAGATACCACCCCTACAGGATTGGGCCATCGGTCCCCTGTGGGCTGACCAATATCTTCAGCAGAAGAACTAGGGGGAGAGGCAGATGGTCGCTTTATCATCCCAGAAGCAGAAGTATCCTCAGCGCTAGAGTTAAGCTTCTGACATACATTGCTGGTATGGCCAGGCATACAACAAATGGAGCAGAATCGTGGCTTGTATTTATAGATGACCCTTTGCTTAATAATAGTTCCATCTGGCATGGAGAGGCTGATAGAACGAGGCAAGTCTACAAACAGATCCACTTCTATCATGACTCTGGCAAAGGACACCCGAGACATGGAGAGAGTGAGGTCATCACATCGAATAGGTTTGCCAATAACACTGCTAATCTTTGACAAGCACACCAGTGACTAGCATTCCAGTGGAAGGTTTGGGAGACGAACCTAGACCGAAACAGACGACATATCTGGTTTGCCAAAATCAAAGTAAAGAGGCATCGGCTTAAGTACTAGTGGTTTACCATGAACAAAGTAAGGGCCTCTGCGAAGCACTTTGCCCATATCAGCTTCAGAAGAGAAGTTGAAGACCAGCCAGCCTGAATCATGGATGTGTAGAGTGGCATTGCATTTCCATACATTTGCCATGAATTTCCCAAGAATAGTATAACCAGGAGTTTTACTAATTGAATATCCAATTAAACACAATTTCCAGATGTCTCTAAGTTCACCAAAATCTTCAGGTAACAGAGAACATACATCAGAATTATGAAATTAACAAACATGAGTAAGGTCAGGGCCAAAGGCAGTGGTGGGCAATGTAGTGACCCTAGGGCAATCTTCATCAACAATAGATAAAGCAATACCTGGGGGGGGGGAGCTGGAGGGGGGCGGACCCTGTCCAGAACCATCAGGGGGAACAACGCCAGAAGAATGCCCATTGACTCCACCAGCCAGTGGCAACCGAAAACTTGATGAGGATGGTTGGGGACCAGCAACAACAAGAGCCTGTTGGGAAACATTCATGTTGTGTCCTGCGAGTGACCCAGGACAACCATCCAAAGCTTGCCTTTCTACCCCGACCACAGAAGAGGACCCAGGAACAACATTGTTCATATAATCTAGGGTTTCAGTGAAAGAAACCTCGTTAGTGACTGGTACCTGAGAAACATGAGGATGAGGAGAAAAACCCCCTAGAGCCTTTTTTTGGAAAAACAAGGGTTGATATGGGGGAGCCCCCAAGATGAGATCGAGAGTTGCGATTGTCAGCAGGGGATGGTCGTGGTGTGAGACAAGGACCATCCGACTGGGCATCACGAAGCAACAATGATTTCTTCTTAGATTTTCTCATAAGTTATGCCTGCAATTCAAAGGACCTCACACAAACCCATGATTATCAAGAGAATACACTTACATCGTGCCAGAAAAACACACCGCTCACACAGGGCGAACAACGCTGAGAAAGAGTCCAGTGGTGTTAACCAAAGAAGAGCCGTGAAGAGGACAGAGGTCAGGAGAAGAAAATGTTGTATAGTGAGATGAAACGAATGCTCACAACTGAACGCGAGTCCTTTCTCTCACTACAAACCAGAGCTTCTCACTCCTCTGCTACAAACCAGGCTCACAGCCGGGAAAAAATGCTGAGAGCTCTCCCCTTTCATTTTAATCTATCAATATATGGCATGATCATCTATTGCACCCAAGCCTTCAATAGTAAATCTATTACGCCTAAGCCTTTATCAATATTTTAATATATTAATGGATTAAAATCTTGACATGGGCTATAGCACACCCAAGCCTTCAACATGGCTCCACCTTTGACCTCGGTCGATGTTTCAAGGAGATCTGATCATTCATTAAGGACTAGGGTGCATCATCCAAACCATTGTACTCCTTGGGATGCATATGGGGGGACCTTCAAATAGTAATAAATAAACAAACAAATAAATAAAAGTTTCCTGTAGCTATATCTGATGCTAGCTTTCCCTTGCTAAAATGGCGGTTTGCTCACCATCTGTTACATGACCTCTAAAGGTTAACTGATCTCTCTGTAAGCACAATTACAAAAAACACAAGCACACGTTGACAACCTGTTGAAAACAATGGCGATGGTAGCAGAAGAGAGGTAAACATTGATCATCTTTCAAGGTAATACAATTTAACTTACATTCCCCTTTCAATCATAGTACCACTCTCAACCTCATTGAAAATGGGAGTAAAGACCTTATCCTCATTCATATTTTTTAGTCCTCGTAACCAAACCAGTGCCAAATAAAAGTGTGATAATAAAATCTTACTAATTAAAAATCCTGAATTGGTAGCAGAGCTAGCGAGTTGCGTGTTAAAAGTAAACCTAAAAACATTTGTCTTGAAACTAGTGTTGGAAAAAAAAATTTATATGGGTGTCAATGATGTCTGAATATGTACCCTCCTCTCTACGCAAGATGACAAGTTTTTTCAATGACTCGTGTATCCGTTTGGTATGTGTTCTAAATAGAATTTAGTAAATTTTTTAAAAAAAACATTATTTAAAATTACTTTTTTTTTTTTTATGTTTTTGAATTGTTTTGATGTGCTGATATCAAAAATGATTTTTAAAAAATAAAAAATATATTTAAATATATTTTCGAGCAAAAAATACTTTAAAAAACAACTGCTACTACACTTCTAAACTCTCAGATAAATCTTTAAGCTATCCTCGTAATAGGTTGCAAGCATAATGTTGTTGCAAAGACCAACACGTTCCTCAACATTAGCCTTCAATCTGCATAAAATAAGAAAAAACATTAAGGCACAATGTGACTTGGTACATGCTACAACTTGAAAACAAGTATTTCAAGGAAAAAAAAGGTTACATATTAATTATCTTTACTCAATAAGCATTCTAATTATGTATTTCACATTATGCATAAAATGCACACACGTGTTTTTCATCTCTTGTATTCCTCTCTACATATATTAAATTATGCTTATGATTACAAATCTATTTATAGGCTTCAAGTCCTAGACAAATAAAAAATTAAACTGCTTAAAAGAAATCTTAATTTGAACAGTAAACATATTCCATTGACTTAAACGGTTGACCAATATATTTAATTCAACCAGTCGACCAGTTCCTCTATTTTTCAAAAAAACTGAAATTTGGTTTACTTTTAACATCCTCCCCTGAACTTGATTTTTAACTCCTAGCATATCTCTCATCTTGGCAAAAACATCATGTTTGAGTGGTTTAGTGAAAAAAATCAAGGCTGGATTAAATTAAAAAAAATAAACTAAACTAAAAGTTGTGGGGTGAAATTATAAGAAAAGAAAAGAGGTACAACTTAATTATAAGAAGAAAAAAAAATATGGGGGCAAAAATGATACACTTAAAGAAAATGGGGCTTAAATGCAAATAAGAATAATTATAGAGCATAAATATTCTTCTTCTCACCAAAAATCTACAGCAAACATAAGGTAAGAAAAGAGAGTTTTTGTATTCATTTTTGCAAATCAAGAGAGAAACACTAAAATTTCAAGAACTCATCCAAGATTATGGGTTATAGAATAAACATTGGTGGGCAAGAGATTAACAAGAAAATCTGAACAAGAAGAGAAGAGGGGAGGGTCGGCTGTCATTTGAAAGAGAAGAAGGGAGTTGAAGATCGAAACTTTGATTCTTACCGGGTAAGGTGTTCTAAACATGGTCATATGAGTCATTTCAAAGTCGATTATAAATTGATGCATGTATGTTGACTAACTAAGGAAATTAGTCTTGCTCAATTTGGAGTTATAGAACTCCAGCTATGGGTCACCAACCGAGATTGGGTCATGACAAACCCTATAGGGCAGTAGGTAATGTTTGTTGATGAGCAATTTTGATTGTCTTAGAGGCAGAACTAGGTTCTCCTTCCTTCAAAGAACTTGTAGCCTCGTGTCTTAGCTTTCCAACAAGACCAATCTCGCTTGAAATGGAGTTCTATAACTCTAGATATAGTTAAAAATCTAAGGAGAGGTCGGACAGTAACAGTTCAATATCAAGACAGTAACAGTTGGACAGTAACAATCCAATGTTTGTTGATGAGCAATTTTGACTGTCTTAGAGGCAGAACTAGGTTCTCTTTCTTTCTAGAACTTGTAGCCTCGTGTCTTAGCTTTCCAACGAGACCAATCTCGCTTGAAATTGAGTTTTATAACTCTAGATATAATTAAAAATCTGAGGAGAGGTCGGACAGTAACAGTTCAATCTCAAGACAGTAACAATCCAATGTTTGTTGATGAGCAATTTTGATTGTCTTAGAGGTAGAACTGGGTTCTCCTTTCTTCAGAGAACTTGTAGCCTCGTGTCTTAGCTTTCCAACGAGACCAATCTCACTTGAAATGGAGTTCTATAACTCTAGATATAGTTAAAAATCTGAGGAGAGGTCAGACAGTAACAATTTAAGGTTTAAACAGTAACAATTCAAATATTAAGAAATGACTGAAATAAAGACTTATTGGCTGTTGATATTGTTATTTTAAAACAAATCCTTGAGTGAGGAAAATTTATGAGATAAACCTGTGATTTGCAAGAGGGACCACAAGCATGGGGCAACGACAGCAACAGGGGAGCACAAGTAGAGCTTCTATTGCAGGTAGGTAAATTGCACCTATACTTTCTAGTTAAATTCCATGATTTAATATGTTACCAATGTGATATGTGAATTACAGAATATTGGATATTAGGTGAATGGTTGTTGTGTGAATTGTCGAGTAATGAAATTATCGATGACAATGGAAATGTGAGAAGTGTGATTTGGGGCGTGAACTAACATATATTTAGTGCATGTTAAGATCCCGGGTAAGGGGATCGCCATGTTTGGACTAGTATACATTTAGTGTATGTTAGGATTCCGGGTAAGGGAATCAACCATGTATTGACTAGCATACATTTAGTGTATGTTAGATCTCCTGTAAGGGGATCACCATGTATTGGCTAGCATACATTTAGTGTATGTTATGATCTCGGGTAAGGGGATCAACCATGTATTGACTAGCATACATTTAGTGTATGTTAGGATCCCAGGTAAGGGGATCACCTTGCATCGACTCCTACGGGGTGATGATGTTGATACCAGTGAAATTGGTATCGGTATTGTGTTAAGCAGAAATAATCATGATTGATCTTATAAAGTCTGGAAATGGAAGTTGATAATGGGAGGGGAAACGGTTTTTAGTAGTTGAACAAGAAGAGATTCTAATTAAAGCCAGAAGGGAGAAGTGAACAAAATATGAATGCATGTTGCCCTTTATAAATTGTTAGATATTTGTATTGTTATATTTATTATGATATTCATGTTCAATAATATGTATCTTGTTTCAGGACCATCACATGCACGACAGGAGTAGATTCTAGCTTATGTTCATTTCTTGTAATCTAGGTTCTAGGGAGTATACCCTTGTATTTTGTAAACATGAAAATGTTTGTATAACTTAATTTGTATAATTAATGTTTAAATTTGATTAAATGAACTTAACTTTGTAGTTCATATAACCACATTCCATGTATGCGTATTTATATTTTTATCCATCCATAATGATATTTGTTATATCATGTATATCATAAATATTGTGCTTGATATGTATGATGATGTTTATGGGATTAAGACCCAGGATGATAGGGTCGGGATTGAGTTAGGTGATACGAGTTATTAGAAGTGTAAACAGGTTAAATGTCAATAACTTGGGACCTCTCGGTATAGGGGAGACTCCGTCGAAATTTCGGTAGACTTTAATACAAACACCATGAATAGATATAGAAAAAAAAAATTTAACTACTTTTTTTTTTGATGGACATGAGATTGTTGTTTTTATCCCGGAACAAGGGATGTTATAGTTGTATCTACCATGTAGAAGACAAAACTCGTAGTGCTCTTTCTATCATCCATATCTTTAGCCTAATCACTATCATTATAGCCTATAAGTTCAAAGCTATTAGAATATCCATAGAACATGCCAAAATCAACAATATCTTTAATGTACTAAAGAATTTGCTTCAAAGTTTTGAAATTTATCATAGTTAGTGTATCCATAAACCTGCTTATAAGTCCTACTCCAAATTGGACAAGTCCATGTCAACTATGTTAAACTCCCAACTAGGCTCTTGAATATTGTAAAGTTTACCTTCTCTTCTTCATCATTCTTTGACAACTTCACTCCACACTCAACTAGAGTACTCTTGCACAATCCTTCATTTTGAACTCTTTGAGAATCTTTTTTGAAAACTTCTTTTAATTCACAAAAATTCCATCTTTTCCTTGCTTGATCTCAATCCCTAAGTAGTATGTCATAAAACCAATATTCATCATCTCAAACTCCTTAATCATTGCTTGTTTAAAGTCTCCAAATATCTTTGGATCATTTCCTGTAAAGATCAAGTCATCCACATACAAGCATATAATAAGAGTATCATCACTCTCTTTTATCTTTACATAAATAACATATTTATATGGGAATTATACAAATCCAACCTTTAAGAAATAACCATTAATGCGACTATACCAAGCCTTTAGGGCTTGCTTTAATCCATACAAGGCTTTGTTTAACTTTAAAACCTTGTCTTCATGTCACTTCACATCATAACCCATAGGTTGCTCAATGCAAACCTCCTTTTCAAGAAAACCATTTAGAAAAGCTAATTTGATATCCATTTGATAGATTTTCCATCTATGTTGGGCATGTAAAACCCAACAAAAAATAGTAATAGGCCGACCTATGCTAGTTAAGAATTAAGGGAAACAAACCGGCCTATTCTAGGGAGGAATTGGGGAAGGAGAAAACCAGGCCTAGATCAACCAAAAAAGGAATAAGAACAAGGTTAACTAGCCCCCAAACACCCCATCACATTTATGAGTGATGTAAATACAAAAGGGAGAAAAAGAGATGACTCTACCTCTCCCCCAAAACCAGCAGCAGCCTTAGCTACACCAACCACCCCTTCATAAGAAGAAAACCTAACTAAACCAGCTTGCCTGCCATTTCTCTTCAGTTTTGAGTGAATGGAGAGTTAGAGAAAGGAGAAAAAACCAAGAACAAGGAAGAAGAAAGAGCCTAGAGAGCCGACTGGAACAATAAAAGGAAGAAAAAAGAAACCAAGAGAAAAGAGGAAGAAACCTAACTAAAACCTCCCCTAAGGCTGCTTAAAATCATGTGGTAAGAATAACATCTCACTTACTTACTTGTTTCTTTAAGATTTTGGGACAAAATGGAGAAGGAAACCTCAAGGGAAAGACTTAGGGTTCTTACACCTATGGATTAGCAAAGATTAGACAAGAAGATTGAAGAAAATGGGGCTGAAAAGGGATATAATTCTAGAACCTTTAACAAAAGAAATGGGTGCATATGGATGAACAAACCTTAACTAAGGACTGGCCAGTTGAGATAATGAAAGGAGATGAAATGAAGTGATAAAATGTGTAACTGTAACCTTATTAAACTCATAGAAACATGCTTGAGCTGAAGCAAAATTCATGTTTAAGTTAATGTATTAATTGTGCATATATAATTGAAGAAATTTTATGAAAGTGAAATGAAATGAAAGAATGTGCAAAATTATGATCTTATTAAATCCTTAAAGGAATGCTTGAGCTGAATCGAAAATGATGCCATGATTAATGCCTTAAGTTTGTTTGTGTGATGAATGAACTTGTATGATTATTTACCAAGTAAATGGATGTGTGATTATGACATGTTATTGTGAACATACTTGTGATAAAAATGACGAATTACATGTGCAAACTAGGGAGAAAATGGACACCAATGTTCGGTCATAGAAAAAGAGAGAACCATGAAAGAACTTGCCATGATGAACACCTTTAGGAAAACAAGTCATAGAAATTACTATTAGTTTGTGTTGATGTATTGCTATGATGCAATTGAAAACATAAAATGTATGATCGTGGCAACATTAAGTGTCAGTCTTGAAGTAATGGTTAGGAGAACCTTTAGAAAATGTACATGTTGAGACTTGGTTGCACATTGCTTAACAACTTTGTGATAAATTATTTCTTCAACATCAACCACATGAATTGTGGAGTATAAGTAGAGCAAATACTTTTCGAGCAGTCGCAGTGGGGCACTACTCTAGTAAATATTTTATGACGATTATAATTGATCAATGTGATAAATAGAGATATAGTGTTATTATTATGATTTTTTTTACAACAAAATCATATCAGATTATTTATCCACAGTACATCTAAACTCAAGCCATCAGACATAAATAATGTTAGTGATAAACCTTATGTTAGTCTTGTTAGTAACAGATGAGATCATGTTTATCTCTACCTTCTGTTAAGCTTTGTTAGTAACATATGAGATCATGATTATCTCAAGATAAAGATGTATGTTTAGCTTGTTATCTCAGTGTGTTCTTATCTCTTCTTTGAAAACTCAAATAACTGTATACTACCTATAAATACAATGCATACTAGGCTGATCATTCATTTAGCTTCTCCACACTTTATTTTAGTCTTATAACTTGGTATCAGAGCAAACAAAGCTCACATTTTCTCTTAATCCATTATGGCCTCTTTCTTTACATCACCCTCATTTTTCATCCCTAATATCACCTCTTTAGTGTCTATCAAACTTGAAGGACACAATTACCTGAACTGGACAACTCAGTTCATACCAGCCTTGAAAAGCCATGACCTCTTGAGCATTATTGATGGCTCTGAGGCTTGTCCTTCTCAATTCCTTGTTGACTCCATTGGCAAACTAACCTATGATATTAATCCAACATACCTAGTTTGGCAGAAGAAGGATCAATTTATTTTGGCATGGTTAAATGCCACCCTAGATGAGAAAGTCTTTTCCACCGTGTATGGACTCACTACATCTACACAGGTTTGGAATGCTCTTGATACCAGATTTGCTCCTCAATCTCGTTCAAGAATCATTCATCTCAAAAGAGAACTCCAAACTCTGCAGCAAGGTAACAAATGTTGCTCTGATAATTTGCTTACAGCAAAACATTTGTCTCACCAACTTTCAGCTGTAGCAAAACCAGTTGACAATGAAGACCTTATCTCATATATTATTGGTGGACTAAATCCTATCTTCACCCCTTTTATCGCCTTCCTCAGCTTTGCTACTCGAGACCAACCAATCTTCTTTGATGCTTTTCAAGCTAAACTATTTAACTATGAGCAACTACTTGAAGCACAAAACAAATCTCAGTCATCTGAGATTACTCAATTGGCCTTTTTTACCCCAAAACACAAACCAACCAATAAGAAATCAAGATTTCCCACTCAGAAAAATCACCACCATGCAAGATCCAATCCTAATCCAATCTTTTCTGCCCCCGACTCTAAAACACAATCCACCAGAGTTCCAAAACAATTCCCTTCTTGTTAGATATGTGGAAAGACAAATCATCAGGCTCTTGATTGTTATCACCACATGGATTTTTCTTATCAAGGAAGGCATCCCCCCTGCTCAATTGGCAGCAATGACAGCTCATACTCAAGAGGAACAAGGATTTGATTAGCCATAGTACCTTGACAGTGGTGCTAATAGTCACATCACCTCTGAACTCCAGAATTTAACCTTGCACCAACAACCATATCATGGAAATGACAAAGTAACAGTTGGCAATGAAGGAGGTTTACATATCACCAATATTGGTTCCTCTATGCTTGCTACACCTAAATCACAATTTCTTTTAACCAATATTCTTCACTGTCCATCTACTTTATCAAATCTATTATCTATTCAACATTTTTGCTTTGACAACAACTATTATTTTATGCTTACAACAACCCATTTCTTTATAAAGGATCTACAGACCAATGAAATTTTCCTTCAAAGGCCAAGTAAAGCTGGTTTATATCCAATGTTCCTGCAGCAACTCAAATTCAACAAGTCATCTCCCAAAGCTGCCATGCTCTCCCCTTTTACTTCACTCCTAGGTGTTACTGCTTCTTTTCAAGTCTGACATTCATGATTGGGTCACCCGTCATACACCATTATTTCTAGTTTAGTGAAAAACTCGTTAATACCTGTTTCTGGATAAAACAAAATCTCAGAACTTGTGTCATAACCCATTTTTGGGCCCCCGCATGAAAAATAATAAAATACAAAAAAAATTAAGAAAATATTATCAAAAAATAATAACAGTGAAAAAAGGATGCCAGAATGCTAAAAAATGATCAAAAATTGG
>Ga0307517_10011809_pt1 | contig 12071 bp, 14 predicted proteins | sample 23_EM_MG_FD_194515 | JGI IMG/M metagenome (GOLD analysis project Ga0307517, IMG submission 194515) | Populus trichocarpa ectomycorrhiza microbial communities from riparian zone in the Pacific Northwest, United States - 23_EM | ecosystem: Host-associated > Plants > Roots > Unclassified | place... | reverse complement strand
AACCAGTGCTCGTGGTTGTAGTCCACCTGGGCCTGAAGTGCCGTGCGTGAATGGATCGTGTAGGGGTGGTACGAGCGGGAGGGTGAGCGGCCAGCCCAAATACGGAAATGTGCCAAATATGGAAGGGCGCATAAACGTGCCATTTTTGGAAGGGGCGCGCAACAAAGCATGGCTTGTGCCGAGAACAAGCCGTGGTACACGCACAAGTAGAATGTATCCAATGTGATATATCAAAAATACCATGTGATTAGATTGATTAATGTATCAGGACTGTGATCTACAGTCGGCACCCTCTTAACCCATACCCATCGGTGGACGGTCCAGGGTATGGGTTTTCAGGGTTTATGGGTTTGATGAGTGAAGTGCATTCCAAGCTCTCATCGGCGAGATCAAGAAGGGCAACAATGCTGTGTGGGAGAGAGCGAAAAGTTAGTAAGGAATCAGAGTATTAAGGTCTTTCGAAATACCTCTCAGTGCTCACGCAGGCTGACAGATTCTGCACTTTTACCGTCAACGTATAGCGCCTTGAGAGAACCTGGCATTTCCAAAACAACACCTTCGAAATCAGCACCGAGGTTAGGGGCAGAGATCGATACATTCTTTGCATATGGAAGAGCAGATAGGCCATGATGAGGAAACACAGTCATCAAGAAGTCAAGGGCGTCTTTCTTCTGAGATTTGTCCAAATATCCTCCGCCATTCCCGTTGCTGGGGTTGCTGAGGCGGTCAGGAGTTAAGGGCGGGGTCGATAACAAGGAGGAAACACTCCTGCTTGGGATATTCCTGGGCGATGTGGCGGAAAGGGGGATGGGATAATTAAACAATGACCTGGGAGAATCTGGGCTGGTGCTACTGCTATGGTTCGAGATCGGAGAGGACGAAGGTGAAAAGGATGGCGAGTGAGAGAAATGATAAGGAAGGAAAGACGCCTGACTGCCTGTCACACAGTCAGACGACCCTCTGTCTGGAGGGCATTTTGCTTTGGGAGCGTCAAAAGCGCCACTGAAACGGGGGATGAGAAAGTGAGAAAAATACGGAGTTGAATATGGCTTACCCCAGGCCCTCCAGAGAAGGTAGTAGAGTAGTAGTACATGTCATCGTTGCCTTGCAGATGGCAGACAGCAAGCACACTAGGCTGAACGTCAAAAGTAAAAGCCCCATCCCCAACGGTTTGACGACCGTTGCTAAACAAATGAGCAAGGAAGTGGTAAGCTAAAAATAGAATTCAAAAAATGGCGAAAAGAAAATCCAAAAAAAATGGCAAAAGTTCCGTATTCATAACCAAACCATATGTATGCAGTCACATCCCACTGCAATAAATTTTATTCCCTGCGGAAAAAGTTGGTTAGAAAAGTATCTTTCATGCCTCCAGTCTCTTGACTCAGGTCTAGGCGGGGACCGCGGGGTTGCCAATTGGAAGCTTCCAACAACGCCTCCGTCTTGCTGTGCAATGGGCTCGTTCATGACACGTGTCCTCTGTGTCTCAAGCGAGTGTTGATTTTGTGACCTTTCTTGAGAGAATTGAGGGATTTTGGAGCGTGCCAGTGGTAGGGTTTTTTTTGACAGTAATGCCACTAAAATTGTTCACTTTCACGCCCTGAGTGACACATGATGGTGAATACGTAACGAGTGAATTAAATACTTCATTATATAGTCCAGGAAATGCGGCTAATATAGTACCATACTACCAAAACTATCGGTTTTTCCTCCAAAAGGGTATGGGTTATGGATTATTGAAGACTTATGGGTTATGGTATGCAAATCCCCGCCCACCGAGTTGGTGGACCGAAAAAGTTATGGGATTTCAGGGTTTATGGGTTATCTGAGTCATGGGTTAAGAGGGTGCCGACTGTAATTAGATACCTCTGATATATTATATTGCCAGATAGGCCTGAATTCCGATATCATGAATCCCGGAAACCATGCAACTTCTTTGTCGGAAAACCCAAGAAAAACATACACACGCTAATATGGTGCTCATATGTGTGGATCTGGTCGTCAGCTTTTCGAGTACTATTCCAGCCACAGACCGTGCCTATCGGTCTGAGAGACTCTGTCATTTGGATCAGTACTTAACACACTGATCGTCCATTTTTGTGCCGAGGGGGTGTATCCGTAGTAATACCAGCTATTCACACTGGTAAAACATCTATGTACTGACACTGATGAAAGTAATTATGGTACTTATTTATCCCCATCAACTATTTGAGTGCTGAGAGAATGTACCGGTGGTTATGGAACTTACTTCTCCTGATCAAACATTCAGATGTTGCGAAGGTGCGTCCTCTGATCTGTGACCGGAACCTCTCCCGAATTTTAGGCGCAATATTCGGATCATTAATGCCAAAAAAAATAGTCGAATATGTGATATTACAAGCTGACAGTGCAGCTACTATCTAACAGCAGGTATTATTATTATACAGGCGACGACCGAGCGCTGGCCCTCCCATTTCCGTTCGTCATTTTTCCTGCCCGTCACCAAACTCGAGTCAGAATTGGGGAATATTTTATCATCCCACCGCTTGATGATCGTCCTCGTCGTTGGGGATATCTGCGAACTTACAACTGAGACAGTTCAACTTAGCCTGGGCTGTGTTTTTGTCAACCTCGTACTGCCGAGCAATCTCTGAAATGCGATCACATGATATTAGTTGAACGTCGCTAAGAACAACTTTTCTGGTCACCTTGAGCAAGTCAGCCCGGGAAGTATCTGTGTTGAGTGGGATGTTCTCAGATTCTGAGGGAGCTGGGGAGGACTGAGCGCGTAGCTGTGTTAGCGGTGGTGTCATTGTGAGTGAGTGAGTAAAATCAATTGGGGTGCTCATTCGTATGAAGGACCTCTTTATATATTGCACCAACCCGGGGATTGTGGGGCCGCTCCACTCTGACACTTCAAGTACACCATTGAATTAATGACAAAGTGACGCGTTATGCCAATTAAACAAAAATAGGTTGGGCCCAGGCTGTGGGGCCACCTGCAACATTGATGCTCGCAACCGAAGCTCGTTTAACTTGCATGAACTTGCCTACCAATGGCCCGTCGCCCGAAACAATTGAAGAAGTCTGGAAAACGTTCTAACCCCCCCCCGCAATCGCATTCGGCTCTACTGCTCCTAGCCTTCACAAACTCAGGCTGAGTCCGAAGCTGAACTTTCGGACTTCCCTCCTATCAGAGAAGGGGACAGCAAACCTCTCTTTGATCCCAATTGTACTTGTCCTCGGGCAGCTCGGGAAGCTTCGCATCCTCTTCCTGTATCTCACAGGGAAGCACCTCTGTCACAACGGTGTCAACAGCCAAGTGCAGGACTTGGTCAAAGCAACATACTCAACACAGTCAGTGAAACTGCACTGGTGTGGCGTGTCGTGGTTATTCCACATATTCTTTTTTTTTTTTTTTTTTTTTTTTGAATCCAATTTTATTGTCCTTCAGGGCGAGGCCCTACGTTAGACTTTACATTCATGTACACTACGCCTAGGCAGCCCAGCTGCCAGGGGCCGTCTCAACTCCCACCTCAAACTCTTGGAGCAGGGCTAAGGGACCAGACGGGGAATAGTGTATCTTGGGGGTATAATCTAGTTAATGTCTTGAAAAGGTTTTCTTCTGAACGCGCCTGGCCAAAACAGCGGGGAAATGACTCTGAGATTTACTAACCGGTAAGGAGTATCGTTGGGTGAGAAGTTTATAGCATAAACTGCGAGGGGGAAGGGTAACAGAGATCAGATCAATCAGGCGATTTTTGAGTAGGGTTGGGTTGGTGGGTCATGAGGAGAAGGAGTTTGGTGTCCGTTGTCGACGTTTCTTAGGGCGATAGCGTGAGATGCGACAACGCGTCCCAAAGAGGAAGGCATCGTCGTGGCAGAAATGTTCGTATAAAAGAGGGTCTTCTATCATTACCCTGATCGACAGTCGGTCCCGTTTGTCCAAATCCTCGTCTCGACACAGTATGCGAAGGTCCCTGATGTCTTTCCCCATCAGTCCAGTCTCCGATGTGACTATGTCCCAGAGATTTTCCATGGCCTCAATTCCTTGGTAAGACTCCAGGAGTGGGTGCGCTGGGATGTTGTGGATAACAGCTCCATACCACGGTACGTCGAGCTCCACTTCCGGCATGATGTTGTCCGGGCAAGTGAAACCTGGGATGTTGCTTCCAGCAAGGGTGACCTCCGATTGGTAGCCTAATAGGATAACCTCGCGTAGCTGTGATGCCGTATGAGGAGCTTTCGTGTGGATAACAACACTCCCTGATTTCGTGACATGCGCGCCAGCAAGCTTCAAATCCACGCATGTACTGCGGCGATATGGGATATTGATGTGTTTCTTGAAGGTGTCGATGAAGTCTTGCAAGGAGTCTGCGGACTGGGGGACTGGGTGGCCTGGCCATCGCACGATGAGACGATGGGCGGAGTGATGTGTCTGCTGGGGTGACCTGAGACGGGTTTGGCTGTGAGGAGATTTGCGACCGGCTGATGACGGCCTGGCGTTGTGGTCCACAGGAGGAGTGGTATGGCTTCCTTTGGTCGCCTGGGCATATGACAACTTAGTAGGCTCCCGCTGCTTGAGCTGAGGAGGCGGGCAGGTAGTGACAGGAGGGAGTGCAACGAGCATGTTAAGGAGGTCGAGGGCCTTCCGTGCATGTGGGCTGAGTATGACCGGGCAGGTGGAGTCAGCCTGGATGATAGCGACCGTGGCGAGCATGGAGTCGACTAGTGTTTCCAGGTGCTTCAGGTGATCTGCTGGCACATCTCGTGACGTGGCAGACCGCGGCGGCGTGGAGGGCGGTGCTTCTTCTGGTGGTCTCGTTGAGAGTGGCAGGGGTTGGATCGAAGGAGATGGCAGCGAGGTGGATGATGCGAGAAAAGGTGCGTCAACATGAGCTTCGGGACCCGGGCTGGTGAAACAGGCCCGTTTTACCACGCGTTGGGATTGCGGGGACGTTGTGAGGGTTGGCGTCGCTTCTTCGACCCCAGATTCGACCTCTCCAGTGGAGGCTTGAGAGGTCGAGGTGCGGGAGGAGCGCGAGCCCCCCAGTGGCGCGTTTGATGGTGGTGGTTCGACCGTGAGAAGCATTCCACATATTCTTTGCTACGTTCCCATTAATTGTGAACCCATTTAGCAGGGCATCTGTTCTCATCCAGGAAAGTCCACAGCAAAGCTCCCAGGCTCCGGTGAAGACGCCGATGATGAACGCCCATTGAAGAAACAGTGCCTCTCTCTTCGTGATGCAGTCGACATGGTATGGGTGCAGGATGAGCTCACCAGTTTCAAGGAGAGTCTCGAGAGGATTGCTACTGAGGCAAGGGAGGATAGGCAAGAAATAAACGGCACCTTGCAAGAGCTTCTCGATGAAGTTCGACAAAAGATGTGAACCTGTACATACTAAATGATTATAAATTTCAAATTTTATCATGTGTTTTTCAAAGTTCTTTGTGTTGTCTTTTTCATGTCCCTCACCCAATTCATTTACCACTGGTTCAAACCAACCCACCTCTGCTGTGTATATTATCAATGTATCCTTGACTTTGGCCTCCTGGTTCTCATATATAATTGTACTCACTTTTACTATGGATAGATTAGTTATGACATTTGCTGTACTTACATAGCGAACCAAAGATTATCTCATGGTGACACAACCTGATCAGATCCTGACGAGCTCACAGGTGGAAACTTGTTCTCACTTGCCACGAGTATTAGTACTTAGCGTGAGGTTACAGTGACCTGATAATGTGCTGATATCTTCACACGCAGAGACTGATGAACACTTGTAAAACCATCAGCGCCGCAAGTACAAATATGTTACAGCTGTTTTCATATCAATAGGCCACCCCTCAAAATATACACAGATAGTCGGACTCTAAATTTTGGAGTCCGCTTTCGAGCCGAAACAAAATTTGTAATTTGTACAAGTACACATGATTTCCGTCCAACTATTGAAGAAGTAACTGAGCAAGTCCAAAATTGTAACAACATTATCGTAAATTGGTTAGGAAGGAGGCAGCGATGGTGAGGCTGGGCTCCTAGTTGGCACCAGTCGGCAAGATGATGAGAAATTCATGACCGTCAAGGAGTTCCCCGAGAACCCAGCCGTCTTCTGCCTTATACTTCTCCAAGGCCTCAAGAGGCTCTGTATGATCGACATAAAAGCTCGTGAAGACAGAAGAAACTGCACCAGTCGTGCAATTATCTTCGAAAAGGGAACCACGGAGTTCCATGTTCTTGACATAGTCTACTGTAGACGTTTTGAGGATTGTTTGCGCGTGGAGCTTACAAAAAGCAGTATCGACAGAGTGGATAGGAGTATCTAAGCAACAAAAAAGAGTGAGTATCATGTTCAAAGGGGGAAAAGGCCACATACGAGCATATTTGGCGAGTACATCGCACGCAGCTGGGTGAGAAGAAACTAGGCCAATGGTGGTAATACCTTCGGCGGTAAAGGATTCCTTAAAACACTGGAGAAGCGACGTCGCAATGTAACGCTTCCTTTGGTAGCGGCTCACAACAAGCTGGGTGACCCAGCCAACAGTGCCTACAGGGAATGTCACGGTGATTCGTGAGCAATAGGATTTGATAATAGATATAAAAATAATTACCGCCATCGTAATCCCATACAGTCGCAAATGCATGGCCTACCAACTTCGTGTGATTACGATGCTGGGCAGCGTTGGGAACTAGGTGGCACGTAACAAGAACGGTCCGTTCGGGTACCACAACGCATTGCTTGCGGAGCCTTGCACCAGACATCTTGACCCGCGTACCTGCATGTAATTGTTAGTCCGATTATTCTGAAGCTGAAAAAACGCGGTGATGTCAGACGCACCTGGCTTGGGGCCCTCGGTACTAATGGGGTTCTGTCCCCATATGCCATAGCTATCGCCGAAGAGGGTCGCACACTCTTTCAAGAGCTCGTTCGAGATGTCACTGCCGATGTGGCAGTAGTAGTGCAAGGAAGTAGAAGAAGGTGAGAGGAAAAGATTGGGAAGGATGACAGATTTCGAAGGGGGAGTGACTGGCTCGGACATCGTTGTTCAGTTCAAGATTGTTCGCTGAGATGAAATCCATCGATTAGGACTTTTATCCTTTCCTTGTTTGGCAAAGCCTTCCGTGCTTGGTTGTTTATGGCACATGATAGGAGACGTCATCCCCAATTGAGCCACATTCTAACCTTTTATTGGATGACACCAATAAGATATCATGCGTCGACATATCTCCGAAATAGAGAAACAAATGGCCCTTCGAATGTCAATAGACTCCGGTCTAAGTAATACGGAAATTGCCGAGTACACTGGAATCCATCCCAGGATGATGAGAGGCCTCCTTAAGCGGTATCGAGAGACTGGTGAGGTCGTTAAGAAACCTGTTGTGAGTGGCCGCCCTAGGCTTATGGACTCATTAGATGCTACGGTAAGTCTCCCTAATCTCATGCTATTCCATCTCTCATGGTCTTCTATAGTTCCTTGAAGGTCTCGTTGAGCGACAGCCAGATATTTTGCTGTCTGAAATTGCAGAGTACCTCCAACATATTTGTCACATTGACGCGTCCCAAGCCACAATCATGAGGACACTGCATCGTCGGGGATTTACCCGGAAAAAGGTATGATTTATTTTTGATCAATACATGAAGCATTAGAAACAAATCCTTCCCAGGTGACAAGACCAGCAATTGAACAAAATGAGTGCGATCGTGCAGAATTCAAAATGCTGGTAGGTGAACACTTCCAGCCGGAACACCTAGTTTTTGTGGATGAAAGCCACTTCAACCGTCTTTCATTGCGGAGAAACTATGCTTGGGCCCCTCGAGGTGACCGTGCTAGGAGACGAGACTTCTTCGTTCGTGGAAAGCGGTACATACCCTTTTCTGATCAAATTCAGCATGATTAACTTTTCCTTAGCTATTCTATCCTTCCTGCCATTTCACTTGATGGTGTTATTCACCTCGAAGTGATTGATCATGCTTTCACTGGCCGTGAATTTACCAATTTCGTCCGGGGTGTGCTGGATCAGATGCAACCATGGCCACTCCCAAACTCAGTGCTTGTGATGGACAATGCACGTATACACAAGGTTCCAGGTATACGGGAGATGATTGAAGAGCGGTATGGTTCCTTTCCAATGATTGCACCCCAAGTTCTCAGTTTTCATCTTTCAGCGGAATGCGGTTACTATTTCTTCCACCCTATTCGCCCGATCTAAATCCCATTGAAGAAGCTTTCTCCTGTGTCAAATCTTGGCTTCGATCAAATCGTGTTTATGTCCTTGGAGAAACGGAAGGTAGAGACTCTGATCCATATGCTTTGTTTTGGGAGGCTGTCTATACCATGGTCACACCTGAAAAAATCTTTGGGTGGTACCGTCATAGTGAGTATATTGCTTAGATATAGCCTAAATGTGATCCTACTTCAAAATCTAGTTCTAACGATGCATATTATTTGAAATTATATAAATGAAACGAGTGTTGAGCTCATGTAACGTTTGTAGGTTTGTTGAAACCGATGCAACAAATGGAAGGAAGGGAAAGCATAACAAATGTAAAAAATTCTGCGTTCAATGCTCTTCCTCATCATCATCCCCCTCCGCATCTTCCGAATAGAGCTCATCTTCCTCATCTTCTTCATCTTCCTCGCCCTCCATTTCTGCAGCCTCGTTATCGAACTTGGAGTTGGGATCTTGCTCATCGACCAAGTATATATCGAGATCATCTTCATAAGGTGGTGGTGTCGGCGTCCGATCAGCGTCGTCAATCCTCGGTTTCTTATAGAGACCATAGATAACCGATTCTCCGAGATCAAGGGGTCGTTTTCGGGTGGGTTCAGTGCTCCTGGCTTCGTCAACTTTCACATCCTCCTGATAGGTCTCCCAACACTGGAAGAACAACACACTTCACATAGTTGCGAAGCACGGTCGCTTGTTGTGCTCCCATGTTCCCAACGAGGGCAAGAACAGTTGGATCTGCAAGCAGAATGTGCTCCGATGAGTTCACTCCAGCCTCCCAGAGAAACTCCTCCAACTGACTCCAGAAAATCCCAGGGCGCTCGGAAGCAAGGAGAGTCATCACGGATGAGAGCAGAGGAAATATATTCTGCCCACAAGCGGCAGGAATAGGTGCACCCCAGGATAATGCGGACGTATTCGCAACAGTTGATCGGAATGGTGCGGATATCGATGGAGTATGAGGAGCGAAGTCCAGGGGGCTAGGTCGGCTTGGAGCTGCAGCAACAACAGACGGCCCTGCAGGAGAAGGGAAGGAGGATCTATCATGCACGGTACTCTTTGGTGCGCCCACATGATGTTGGAGGGTTGCAGAGGGCGAGGAGGACGAGACAGCAGATGCGCCTACAGAGGAAGGGAAGGAGGATCCATCAGGTGCAATGTTCTGGATGGTGACGTGAACTTCTGGAACTGAAGATGTTGATGCCGTGCGTCGACCAGACTTCAGAGTGGGTCCACGATCGAAGTTGAGGCAATGAGGTGCTGCGTACTTCGTTGCCTCATTCAGACTCTGCAAGTGACTCGTAAGTTGCTCAATCTATTGAGATATCCAGTAGAAACTTACCATCTTCTTTGCCCAGAGAGTCATCTCCTGGTGTGAGAGGCGATGGTGATTGTCGGAACCACCTTGTCGACTTATATGGCAATGGCTGTGGTGCGCTTCACATCGAGTTTCGTCCGAAAGCTGTTTGTAGGCCATGAACTGAGCATTACTTTCATCATCAGACTCCATCGCTGGTGGTTTGTCCTCCTTCCGAGAGCGTTTTCCCTTCGGTTTTAACTTCTTCGACCGAGGCGGAGTCTATCCAGATATCAAGTGAGTTACTCCTCTGTCAATTTTTTCGAAGAATGAAACTCACTGCTGTGTTCTTGACCTCAAGGGCAACCGCTTTCGTCCTGGCATTATTCGCCTTCTGGACCAGTCACTGCATCATACTACCCAATCCTTCCACACCGCTCAATATTGCCCATTTCCCCTCACCAACGATCTTTCTGGAGAGTTGAACCTTGTCGGGATCACTGAGAATCCTGACGACGCGATCTCGAAATTCTACCCATGGCATATCTGTATCGGCGTAGAACGTCTCGCTCTGCTCGCCATCGAGAACATCGATTTGAAAAGCGAACACTACAAAGCAAGGCCGCGGTGAGTCTCTCATACTTTTGTGAAGATGGACGAGATAAATACCTCCTGGATGGACCTCCTGATTGGGGCGGTTTTTTGAGGTTGGCGCCGGTTGAAGTTGGAGTGCAGGTGTCGGTGACGGACCCAGATAGGGTCGGGGAACTTGTTGGTTTGCTGCAGAAGTAGGGTTCACCGGACCTGCGTATTGGAGCATGCCATATGGATTGGGCATCATCGACATTGGTTGGGTGTAACGGGGTTGCGGTTGCGGGTACTGGGGCATATACAGAGGGCGCGGAATCCCAGGAGGAAACATCGGTGGTGCGAAGTCCCCTTGGGGAGGACCATGGTGGTAATCTTGAGGGTTACCGCCGTTCGCGAAGTGCATGGGGTGACCGAAAGGAGCTTGATGAGACATTGGAGATATTATGCTAATAGCCCAAGGTGCAGTCCTTTTATACCTCTATTTTATTTTTTATTCTTGGACCATTTTCCTCGTTGCCATTCCTTATTTTAAATGTCTTTCGATGCCATCGTTGACGACGGAGAGCGCCCAGATAATCATGTGACGTAGCCACCAAATAAGGCAGGCATCACCAAACAAGGGAAACCAATAAAATCAACAAGGTCGCAGGTGCCAACGCATTCAACTTTCATAAGCTTTCATCATGTTGGAAAGCCAAACCGCTCTTCTGACCCAGCCGGTCACTCCCTCTTTGGGACCCGTTTTCCTTCCAAGTTCGCCTACTAAAAATTTCACCTCCCTGTATTACTCTTGTCACCCTGGAGACGCAGTTACCAACAAACTCTTGGAGGAGTGTGCCACTCTGTTCAGCGAAAGCTATGGGGTCTGGGGCCAGAATCCCACTACCAAGGGTCCTGAGCCAGGTTCGTCACCTCCCTTTTGTAGCTTCTGAACAAAACTAACCAGATGCAGGTTCAAGGGTCAAGATGTCTGGTGCAAGGCTGCGGAAGCAGTGTGTAGCAGTCACTGGAAGTACCGTACTCATCACATGCTACCAACAACCCAACCTGGCCCTTCACGATGCAGGCAATGCCAAGTTAGTCAGCCATGTCTTCGCTACCGTATGGGAGTACGACGGTGGTAATTTTTGTTTCTCATTCGTTTCAATTCCTGTCGCTCATGTACGTGTTAGGAAAAGTTGGCTGGGTCACCCAGCTGGTTGTTAGCCTCCATCATCGTAGGAAGTACATTGCGACCTCCCTTCTTCAACGGCTGAAGGACTCCCCCCTCTTCTCTGGGATCACTGCCGTTGCCTTGGTGTCTTCTCACCCGGCTGCTTGCCACGCTCTCTCTAAATACATGAGTATGCTGCGTTTCTCCCAATCAATGTATTACTCATTCCTTTTCATTACCCAGAAACCCGCATTCGCTCCGTGGGCACAAACTTTTGCAAGCTCCATGCGCGTTCGATCTTGGCGAAATCCCCAGTGGAATATATCAAGAATATCGAACTTCGTGGCTCCCTCTTTGAGGATGATTGTACCACTGGTGCTGTCTCCTCCACTTTCACGAGCTTCTATATCGACCACAGTGAGCCCCTTGAAGCCCTGGATGAGTATAAAAATCACGGTGGATGGGTCCTTGGGGAGTTGCTTGACGGCCACGAATTCCTCATCATTTTGCCCATTTCTTGATTGGACTATGACAATGCCTGATTTACTTATATTGTATTGTATATGGGGGTAAATCAATCTTCGTTTGGCGGCGGACTCCAAAATTTGGAGTCCGACTATCTGTGTATATTTTGAGGGGTGGCCTATCGATATGAAAACAGCTGTAATTGGGATTTTTCCGACATTCTCATAAAGATACAATGGCAAGGCCAATTGCGAGAGCACAAACTGTTGGGCGCTGCCCGTAATTGTTTCTTACATTGAAGATTCTCCCGGGACCTGTACATATACTATATTCTTTTCGACTTTGTGTGGGGACGTTCG
>Ga0307517_10011808_pt1 | contig 12073 bp, 4 predicted proteins | sample 23_EM_MG_FD_194515 | JGI IMG/M metagenome (GOLD analysis project Ga0307517, IMG submission 194515) | Populus trichocarpa ectomycorrhiza microbial communities from riparian zone in the Pacific Northwest, United States - 23_EM | ecosystem: Host-associated > Plants > Roots > Unclassified | place... | reverse complement strand
TACCATCATCAGGCAAAGTGTCTCTCATCCATTCCTCGTCCACAATATCTATAAGAATACCCATGTTTAGTTCTGCCATATTTGCTTCTTACTTCAATCAAATTCCCTTTCAAAAATACACACCACAAACATTATACACAAAACAAAGGTTAAATAACATTCGATATCAGTGCTCCTCGAAATAAAAAAGAGCACAAAAACTTCTCTTAAGTGCAAAAAATAAAGCCAAAATGAAGTAAACTTTGGTTGAGGCATTTTATCGAGCAGGTTGAAGTCCTAAATTACACTAAAGCTAACATCAACACCATACCAGAAAATTGTCCAAAGCAGTGAAATTGAAGAAACAAAAGCAAATCGAAGAAAGAAACTTAAGGATATATACCTCTGCCGACGGCGACGGCGACTACGAAACGAGGAACAAGACCCGAACCCTCCAAAATCCAAGTCTTGAAACACGACAAGCAGTGTGTGTTCTGTCTGTATAATTGCCTAAAATCAAGATTTGGGCTTAGGGTCACAGATGATCGTGTTCAGATTTGAAGCAAGCCCATTGGCCATTGTTTTAGGCCTGGGAAAATTTTGTAGACGCCGTTAATCAGAAAAGAAAGGGACAAATTCAGTAATTAGCATACAAATTATTTATTTTATTTGTGAATTAACATTACACAAAATATATATTTTGGTGAAATAGAACACTTTTAAATATTGTAATTCAAAATCACGATATTAATTTTAATATTAAGATTATAAACCACAACATTAATTAAATTCTAGTAGTCATTTCCATCATTCCATGAAAATTCCAACAACAACAATAAAATTATGATATTTATTATTTAGTTTGTTAATTTTACATATAATTTAATTAATGATTTTAGTGAGTATGAAAATTTTCATTTTAACAACATTTGGGTAGAGTTTCTTATATTTAGGAACTATACCTAAAATTTTATTCCATTAAAAAATACCTGTAAAAAATCACAATAATCAAACACAATAAATTCTCACATTTCATAATTGTAAATAGCCTTATGAATGCAAATAAATAAACATATATATACACAAAATAAATCTCAAATACTTAAATAATAAAACATTATAATAATTGAAATATCAAAATATATCAATATAACTTATTTATCTATCTATGTCTATGTCAACTACTAGATGACCTAGGCTCATCAATAACATTATTGCTTCTTATTCCTACTCCTGTCTGAGTAGCCTCATTCTCTGTCATGGCATAATCAAATATTAACCTTTCTCTAATTATATCAAGTCCATTACAGCAAATATTGAACTACCGAGACACATAGATATATCCTTCGTTTTCTTCATCAATATTACAAAGCAAGAATATGGCCTCTAAACCTTCTGTAGCAACAAGTCAATATAATATTAATAAAACATTAATGTTAAACTTAAAGATTAATAAATAAAACCCAACATTTAAAATATATTGATTACTTATGATATTTTGAATCTGTTATGCATATTGCTTATATTGCATGTATATAGGTGGAGGAACTTGCTTGGGATCCGGTGTAATGATCTAACGTGTGATACTCATGCACTAAATCAAATATTCCTCCTCTGTAATCACATGATATATTTTTATAAATATCTCATTCCTATATGCATCCCAATATGATACATAAGCTTCATGACGACTTAACCAATCGTAATCATCTTTACCCCTAACAATTTATAACTTGCGACGCATCATTCATCTTAATGTTGACTGAAATGTGTTGTTTGTAGCTGATTATATTACCCGATTTGGGCAATGTAACTTAACCATCTCAAAAAATATCAACGGGATCACTGATATTCATATATTCATTCCACTAGTGTAAATAGCTAGAGCAACTATCACTCTTTCATTCAAATAAGGTGTCCATATGACTTGTAGAGGATAAGTTTCTTAAGATTACACAATAAAAATTAAGTGAAGTTAAGTTTTTTCTTTAACAAATTATTCAAAAAATACATGGATAACATGTTGTTTATCTAACTCGCTCTGATAAAATGATAACACATGTGTTGGATTATTATAAAATACTCTACTAGCACACCACCTGACTTTACAAATATGTCAATTTAATTGTATTTTTAAAGTTACAGTTACACAATATAAATACATTTAACTGTAAAATAACATTGCAATACTTGCATCTTAGTGGGAGCTAAAGTGTAACCCCTATAGTCTGGACAGTCATAAATGCTAATCTGGTCATTTAGAGTTGGCCCACATAAAAATGTTTCCAAGACCATAATTTTTATTAAATAAAAAATAAGTTGTTTATTTCATGTTAACAATAAACATTCATAATGTAAATAGTTATTTTAAATTCTTTGATTCATACTTGTAAGAGTAACAAACATCCCTCAACTTGTTTGGCCTCCTTCATGCATTCAAGACATAGATGTCTAAATAGGCATGCCAAGATAGCAGGTCCCCAGCTATAAATGGAAATAATGTTAAAATCATTCAGGAGCATCAGATAAATTAATGGTACATGTTTCTTTGTGAGGTTTATGAATAACACACTATCAAACAGAAACAATATATATGCTCTAGCATACCTAAATAACACATTAAAATTATCATACTAATTCATGTCAACTTAACAAATAATCAACACTTTCAAATAATAATTTAATTAATACCTTTGCAAGACCTCGTTGTTAGCATCATCTAGTGGTGTGGTGAATATCTCCTCATTCCATTTAAGATGTATGCTACCCCTTTTAATTCAGAATAATATAGTGTTAGTCTAAATGCACACTTGCATAATATAATTTGATTATGCATGCCTGAAGATGTGACTTCTCATCTATTAACAGGAATTGCAAAAAAATTTACCACATCCTGTAATGTCGGTGCATCTCCCTATACCTAAGATGAAATGTGTGTCTCACGTCTACATTGCTTAATTAATGCTGGATCAATCCATGGTCAAGCTTGATGTGCTTTAGATAAATGATGTATAAAAAACCAACCTAGAACACTTATGGTTAAATCTGCTCATGTAGTTTCATCCATATATATGTCTGAAATTAAATTAAGGTCTCATCCTACATAATAGTTTAAAATATAATTACATAAATATATAAAACCTTTAATGTTAAGTTATGAAAAAAATTATTGAAATTAAATATTCCTACAATCCCAGTGAAAACATTCTTCGATCGATGTCTATCCTACAGTTGTATGACAAAAGTGTCATCGGATCCAATAAACATGCACTGCGACTCAAACTCTCCATGAAAATAGTTATGCTCTTTGTGGATGTCATTGTCATGCTCTCCGAGAATATCATTGTTATAATGTAGCCACTCAACATGAGAAGAAGATTTGTTACCTCGTGTGTGTAGCATCCTATGTAAGAATATCCATGTTTGATGTGAAATTAGATAAGTTTAATACGCTTTCCAAAAATATCCTAATATATTTGACTAAATATTTGTTTTTTCATACATACATTATCGATTATGATATTTTTTTCCTATTATGGATTATGCCATTGCATATGTCACACCTATAATGTGTAGGAACCTCTCTTGCATCCATCTTGTTGTGAAAACAAGTAGACATTTATCTACTAAGCCTAAATTTTCATCTAGATGAGTTTGCTTCAATTCGAGGTTCTGTATAATCACTCCATTCTAACTTGTCTGATAATGATCATTAATAAACTATATAAGTCTAAGTAATTCTCAGCACAACATGTAAGAATATGTGAATATGAACGTTAAAATATCTTTTATTTACCACATGTGTATGTTTTATCATTCAATTTCATTGCTCATCTAACTTCTTTTACAACGTTCGGTTTAATAGGGGTGTTGACTTGGAAAACCTATTGCTTGGATTCAAACAATATTGAAGTATGATCTCTTGATCTATCCCTATTCGTTATCAATTCAACCTGAATTGATAGGAGCCAAATTATCTCACATTGAATAAAAGCATTTGCTTCACGTCTTCGTTTGACCTAATAACTATTACACTTATAAAATATCAATTGCACTAAAACTTAAACAAGTATTGCACAAGCACCTTTCAGAACATGATTAAATGATTCTGAAAGATTAGTGGTCATATTACCATACCAGTGATTGTAATCATAACATAATGCCTATTTTTCGTTTGGTTCCCGTTCAAGCCATTCTTGATATGTTGGGTCCAATTTACATATTTTTTTCATATCACAAAATTAAATTTGCACCTTAAAGGTTCATAACACATCCTCATCAAATCATTTTTTATAGACGGATCTTTGAATTTATGATTGAAGTTGCTAATAAAATGTCGGGCACAATACCGATGGTATCCTATATGTTCACACCAAATTTATGCTGCTATGTTTTTTATGCTTGTATGTCTATCTAATATTATAAATATACATGTTTTATCACTGATAATGTATCTTTTTAAGCAAAGCAAAAACCATCTCTAATTAGAATTATTTTCTTCATCAACAATTGCAAAAGCCAATATAAATACCTCATTATTTGCATAAAAAAGCCAATATGAATACCTCATTATTTGCATAAAAAAGCCAATATGAATACCTCATTATTTTCATAAAAAAACTCTAATCAATAACTTTCCATCATATCACCCATACAAATATGTCTCATCAACACTAATATGTGATCTACAATACTTGAAACCTTCAATACAAGCTTTAAATGACCAAAAAAACTCTCCGAAAAACCATTGTTCTATCATCAAGATTTTCTTTTTGTGTCCAATCAACAACTGTTTCAGAATTTAATTCTTTTATTACCAATAACAACTTTGGTAATTTTTTAAAACACTCATATGAACGAAAAAGATGTCCAAACACTTCTGTTTTGTAACTCATGCTTTGCCATATTATATTTTATACTTATAATGCAATTTTAACTCATCTTGTATGCTTGTAACCGTCATTCAAAGTTTATTCATATAAGGTTTGATATAGCATTAGCAATAAAATTTGCATCGAGCTGATGACGGTCTTTTCGGACAAAGGTCAAAACATATGTATGTGGCTCTTTTAACTTTGTTATCTCAAACGAATCTAACTTTTTATGATATCCCCTATTCAAATATTACTTACATTCAAGTGTTTGCATACATTGTAATTAAAAAAAATATCGAGTTTGACCATTGAACTCAATATTCAACCGAAAGTGCAATGTGTCATTGCTTAATTATATTAACCAATTTATTTTTACTTCTGAACAAGGTTGTCAATCAGGTTTTGTTTCACTTGGAATGGTTGGTATATCTTATTTGATGAATTTGCACCAAGCTTTTTACACCACTTGAAGATATTCTCTCTTCAAGATTTTTCTCCTACTTAAAGATATGTCCTCTTCAAGATTTTTCTCTCACATAAAAATATGCCTTCTTCAAGATTGATTTCCTCTTAGTGAAAACATCTCACCAATTCCAAGAGTTTTTACTTAACTATTAAATGTTTACAAGAATGATTTTGTTATCACAATTAACTCTCTCAATAAAGTAGATAATACAATTCAAAGTTATAATATTTTTATATCTCACAAGATAGTAATTAAAGAATTTGAAGGTATTTGAGTGTAGTGAGTATGTGATTAAATACTCTTGTGTTAGAATATGAAGGTTTAATAGCCCCAATTAAAGTATAACCAAGAATTAATGAATTTGATGTGTTTTTGCGCTTGAAATAGCTTGTATATCATATATGTTCATATTCTCTTCTTAATTTTACAATTAGACATGTGTGTGTGTGTGTATTGCAAAAACTAGTTGTTTATAGCCGTTACAATTCCACTAAAGCTAAAATAGTTGAACGGTTAAAATTGGTAAAGCGAATCAATTGAATGGTTCCTGCAAAATTCTTAGGTGTTCATCATGGATGAACAAGCAGTATACTGGTTTATTTGGTCAAGTCAAATGGTCGATCGATTCATGCAGAATTTCAGATTTATCAGTTTTAACCTAGATGAATTTTTATAAACGTTTTATCAATCCTTTTAAATATATGCATAGTAAAGTGTGTGCATTCATTTTAATTTTGTGCTCTCAAGATAAGATATAAGATTTTACTTAAAGTACTACCTAAGTCTTCAATATGTTTCCTTCTTGGACTTCTTCTTGATTTCTTTGTGAAATCTTTCATGGTTGTTGATATAATGTTTGTATAAACCTATTTAAAACTTATTTTCAATCAAGCATATTATTAGTTTAATTTTCATATTATTGTTATCATTACAATATATATAAAAAACATAAATGTATGACCAACAATATCGTGGTCATTAGAAACCCTAACTAGTCAATAAAGATATATGATACGAGACTGATTACACTAAATAGAAAATATTATCATCCCTAAAGTGTCATACCTGAGGTATGATGCATTGTTAGTTTTGTCATAAATTGCTAGGTGTTTGTTGTGTTGTGTTTTTATGATCTACCTATAATATTCATGACTCTCACGTTAGTGAATACTCAACTAAAAATACTTCTAATTCTAGTGTTAATAAGTATTGCATGAAGGAAGTCTGATATTCATGGCTTTATTTTCAATGAATATTAGGCTAAAGGTTATTTCTAATTCTAGCATCGGTAGATATTGTTTGAAATTTAATATTCTTGACTCTGATATTTGTGAATATTGAAGATTAATATTTTTGACTCTAGAGTCAGTGAATATTGAAGATAATAGCTCGCAATTCCATTTACCTCGAATAACTTTAGTGAGAAATTAGGCAACAAAGTTTTGATTTGAGAGATATCTTTTTTATCCTTAGTTAAATAATCTTTTTTTTTGTATGTATTCTTGATGCTTTTTATTTTTATTAAATAAATGGCATATAAAAAATATTAGATTTTTTTATATATTAAGTGTCTGTTTAAGAGTGTGATAAAAATTACTTTTCAAAGTGTTTTTTGCTAAAAAATACGTTAAAATAATTTTTTTATTTTTTAAAATATTTTTAACATTAGCACATCAAAACGACAACAAAACACTAATAAAAAAAATATTAATTTGAAGCTTTTAAAAAAAATAAAAAAAATTAGAAAAGTACAATCCAGCCGCACTCCCAAACAACCTCTAAAAATATTAATGAAATTTTTTTTTTATTAATAAATTATTTTATTTCGATGAAATTTTAATTATTACTCTTCTTATAAAATAAAATGATTCCTTTTATATTATTATTGCTCATGATTCTCAATTTATTTTATTTAATATTAATACCATAATTAAAATTGATCTTGCTGTTTCATCCTCCACCACGCGGCGGAGTCCTCGGCAATTATCTAAGTAATAGCCAGGTCAACATTTTTAAAATTTTGATATGTGGATTGTGGAGGTGGTGAACACCGATCACCGACATTAAGCTGACTTATCATCAACCTTATCATCATAGATAAAACCACAACACCATAAATCCCTCTCCTTGCCACGTACTCCATCCCTTGAAACCGTTGATCATAAAATCGTAGCCATCAATACACGCAAGCAACAAGTGGCTAGACTACACGTGGTGGCACGTGTGAATGTGAGGTGGGAGGCAAATCTGTTATTGCGTATTTGCCTTAAAAACTACTCTCCTTCTTTTCTTCTCTAGATTTAGATTTTCAAAATCTCTTTAGCCATTACTTTTCTTCAATTTCTTATATAGTTTAGTTGCTCTTTCAAATAAAAAAGTATTATCTCAGAATTAAAAAAAAAAACAAAAAATATTTTAAAAAATAATCGTTATAATACTTTCAAGCACTCTATATTTATTGAAAGATGGCTTAATTTTAACTTAAAATAAGAAAAAGAAAAAAGAAAAAAAGAGAGACTATTTTCCCTGTTTTTACACCCACTTGATACTTATAATTAGGTAATTATCACTATTGTTTTTTTTAAATATTAATTATTTGGATGAATTTTCTTTTTTTTTTTTCTTTGAAAAAAAAAAAAAAATTCAACCATTTGATGCTAGATTTTTGTGGAACTCAAATTCATGTTACCAATTAGTGAGCTTATTATTAAAAGAGTTGATTTAATAGTTTTATTTTGAAAAAAATAACGCTACTTTTAATTTATTTCTTTACACATCCATCTAGTTGTAGTTAAGATTTTGATTGAGATTTATTATCTTTAATGTCAATTACTTGGAGAAACGCTTGTGTCAATCAACAACAATATTTCCTTATATAACTCAAAGATTCCAAGACAAATATAACTTGTCCAAATGAAACATGTTATGTTATGATTGAAATGATTGTTATTATAGTTTTAAAATCAAATTAGAGGATCAATTCAGAATAACATTCGAATCATATGTCGAGAGGTTCAATGTAGGTTTACCCCAAAAAAACTTTTTTTTAAAAGATTAAAACTACATCATTTTGATAAAAAAAAAAATTAACAAGTTTTGACCCGAGTTTGACCCTTCATTAACCAGGTCACAGGTCGATCAAAGTTTTTGATCGAAACAATCGTTTATCAATTTTCTCTTAAACATGGACTGATCTAGACCCCAGGTTGATCAGGTTTTAAGTCGAACCGTCGGGCCGGGTCGAGTTTTATAACTAGGATTATTATAATATTATTAATTTTAACAATCAATATACACTAAAATAAAAAAAGTATCTAACTACTTTTTTTTAAATATTAAAATTTAATAATAATATATATTAAAGATAAAATTTTATTTATCATCAATTAAATATGATTAATAAATAATCACTGTGAAATATATATAATTACATAACATAATTAAAACTCCAAGGAAAAAAAGCACATAAATAGAAGTAATAAGTACAGCTACGTCCAGACAATTCTAATGATCTGTTTTCTTTTCACTTAAAAAACACAAGAAGTAAAGAGCATATACCCTTTCCTCGTAAAATCCTATCTTTTCTCACCTTTACAAATTGAAAAAAAAAGAAAAAGAAAAAGAAAAAACACGCTGACACGTGTCTAATCATGGAAGCCAAAATGCAATTTCATCCTCTCGTCCTCCTCTTTTCCTATCTTAAAACAAAAACACCAACAACACAAAAGAAAACAAACCTAAAAAACAAAATAAAAATCTCACCATCTCATTTCTCATCTCTCCAATTTCCATGGCAACCAACAAAACCCCAAACAACATTAGCAACCAAAGCCAAAGTCCTCTGCTCGGTCGGTACGAGATCGGCAAACTTCTTGGACATGGTACTTTTGCTAAAGTATACCATGCTAGAAACGTTAAAACCAACGAAAGTGTTGCCATCAAAGTTATTGACAAAGAAAAGATCCTCAAGGTTGGTCTTATGGCTCATATCAAACGTGAAATCTCCATTCTTCGCCGTGTTCGCCACCCCAATATTGTCCAGCTTTTTGAAGTCATGGCTACAAAAGCCAAGATTTACTTTGTCATGGAATATGTTCGAGGCGGTGAATTGTTCAATAAAGTTGCCAAAGGTAGGCTAAAAGAAGAGGTTGCCAGGAGATATTTCCAGCAATTGATATCTGCTGTGTCTTTCTGTCATGCCAGAGGTGTGTTTCATCGCGATTTGAAGCCAGAGAATTTGTTGCTTGATGAGAATGGGAACTTGAAAGTTTCGGATTTCGGATTGAGTGCAGTGCCTGATCAGATTAGACAAGATGGTTTGTTCCATACTTTTTGTGGGACTCCTGCTTACGTTGCTCCTGAAGTTCTTGCGAAAAAAGGGTATGATGCTGCTAAGGTTGATATTTGGTCTTGTGGGATTGTTTTGTTTGTGTTAATGGCTGGTTATTTACCATTTCAAGATCAAAATATTATGGTTATGTATAAAAAGATCTATAAGGGTGAGTTTAGATGTCCTAGATGGTTTTCTTCTGAGCTAGTTAGGCTTCTTTCTAAACTTCTTGATACTAACCCCGTCACAAGAATTACAATCCCCGAGATTATGGAGAATAGGTGGTTCAAAAAGGGGTTTAAACATATTAAATTTTATATTGAAGATGATAAAGTTTGTAGTGTTCAAGACGAGGATGATGTGGGTTCATCTTCTGATCAATCATTATCTGAATCGGAATCGGAATTCGAAACTAGAAGAAGGGTTACCACTTTGCCTAGACCTGCAAGTTTGAATGCTTTTGATATTATATCGTTTTCGCCTGGGTTTGATTTATCTGGGTTGTTTGAGGAGGGTGGGGAGGGAGCAAGGTTTGTTTCTGGGGCTCCTGTGTCGAAGATTATATCTAAATTGGAGGAGATTGCTAAAGTTGTAAGCTTTACAGTTAGGAAAAAGGATTGTAGAGTGAGTTTGGAAGGGTCTAGAGAAGGTGTGAAAGGCCCATTAACAATTGCAGCTGAGATATTTGAGTTGACACCGAAATTGGTTGTGGTGGAGGTTAAGAAGAAGGGAGGGGATAAAGGAGAGTACGAGGAGTTTTGTAACAGGGAATTGAAACCTGGATTGCAGAAGTTGATGCAGGAGGAATCTGAGGCAGCACCTGCTGCTTCTGTGGCTATTTCTGCTCTTGCGCCATCGGAATCCCCACTATTCACCATCGATCCTTTTCCTACTGATTCTTCACAATCACCTATGGATCCTTTTCCTACCAATTCTACACAATTACCTATGGATCCTTTTACTACCGATACTTCACATTTCCCTTTCGACCCCTTTCCTACCAATTCTACACAATTACCTATTGATCCTTTTCCTACCGCTTCTTCACATTTTCCTATAGATCCCTTTCCTACCGATGCTTCAAATATACCATCGGATTCTGAATATTAGAGAAAGAGAGAGAAAAGAAAAGGGTATGCTTTTCTCTTTACTTCTACTTGCATAAGCTTTTGTATGACATACATAAATGTATTTTCGATTTCTTTGATGTTCTGTTGTGTCAGTTAGGGGATTAGATGCTAATACATTTTGTATGTTCTTTTCTTCTGCTGAGAGATAGTAGATTAATCGAAGAATGAAATACTTATTTCTGCTGATCTTGGCAATTCAGTGGTGACTTGTGTGTTCAATTAACTTATGTTGTAAATGTGATTGAAGTTGCTTTCTTCTGTTCATTCCCGCTGGTTGTGGTACAGAGTGTTGCAAATAAAAGTTTCATAATTTGGATTATGATGATAAAATCATTTAAAATTTCTTGATTGTATCTTGTGCCCGGTCCAATCACTGGGTAGGAATATACACTCTGCCCCTGGTTATACATCTTTCGCTTGTATGTTTTTGAAATATGCAGAAAGCCTAGATATTGATTAGTTGCAAATATGATTGGTGAAGTTATTTGGCAACTCTCTTCATAGTAGGATTTCAATAACAGCAGTATGCAGCCCTTCTGGTGTTGCAGTTGATTCCTTGGCATAATTCATCCGAAGGCAAGAGCTATTTCTCATTTATATGGGGGCCATATTTAAATCACGAATAATAGTTAAAACTTCATTTGTAGACTAAACGAATGATGCTAGGTCCTCTGTGTCAATGCTATTCTTCATTGGAGAAAAGATGTGTTGAAGGTGGAGTTAGGATCTCTCAAATTCGGCAATATGAAATGCAGGCCATGATTATCTCAAATTAGTAAATGAACAAACAAAAGTTTGAAGTCAGTTTTGCCTTTTAAAATTGGTGAAAGGGCGAGGACAATGTCTAGGGGCATCCCTTTATTTGTCGGTCACTTGTATATTGCTAAAATGCTTGCCTGCTATCACAGAGCTTGTTCCAGTGAAAAAGTGGGCTTTCTTTTCATCTCAGTCTTAAGGTGTCTTGTTTCAGCTGAATGATTGAGAATGAGAGAAGTGATGTGATACCCAATTGAACAGTCACTTGTATTTTCATCAATGTTTAATCTGATAAAGAATTTAGTGACTCTGTTTTACCCTCCAGCTTCATTTTTCTTCTCTCTTCTATTACTGCTTTGCCTTTTGTCGTGTATCACGAGTCATAAAACTTGTGCTGGAGCGAAACTTCGTGTTTTTTCTCTTCAAAGTGACAAATTTGCATTTTCAACATTTTAAAAAGGCCAAGGATTGATTCATTTCTTTCACGATCGTGACTGAAGCTACAAGTTGACTTGATAATTGAGTGGCTGTGTTGCTG